>ERZ772928.924-NODE-924-length-12898-cov-18.661372_pt1 | contig 12898 bp, 14 predicted proteins | sample MGYA00511686_ERZ772928 | MGnify/ENA primary metagenome ERZ772928 (study PRJEB29015, sample SAMEA2738063) | human oral metagenome | biome: human oral; feature: human-associated habitat; material: saliva | place: China | collected 2219 ... | reverse complement strand
TATTTTTAAAGACTTTTTTCTCGAATCACTTCAACCTTGTAGCCATCAGGGTCTTTAACGAAATAATAATTTGGCGGATTGCCTGGCAGACCTTTTGGTTCCGTCACTTCGTAGCCCTTAGCAGCATGTTCAGCGTGCAAGCCTTCCAAATCAGGAGTGCTGAGAGCAATATGAGCAAACCCATCACCGATCACATAAGGTCCGTGGTCATAATTATAGGTCAGTTCGAGCTCATAATCATCGCCATCCAAACCAAGATAAACAATGGTAAAAGCGTGCTCTGGAAAGTCCTTGCGGCGCAGTTCTTTAAAGCCAAACGCTTCTTCATAAAAGTCAATCGAAGCCTCTAAATTTTCCACTCGTAAACAAGTATGCAACATTTTTGATGTCATAGTTGTACCTCTCTCATTTCTTTCTTTTATTATACCGCAAAAGCAGTCAAATTTGAAATAATATGAAAAGTTTTTCAACTTTTACTGATTCGTTTTCTAATATCTGACTTAAGGGGGAGTTTGATTTCAAAGATAGTTCCACGTGGCTTGTTGTCTTTGACTGAGATGGTTCCTCTCAGAGCGTCTACTATTTGTTTCGCCAAGGATAGGCCCAGTCCAAAACCACCTTTTTGTCGAGTCCGAGCCTTGTCCACCCGATAAAAACGATCGAAGACTTTTTTCTTGTCGTCGCCCGCAATCCCTGGACCATTGTCAGAAATCCGCAAGGTCAAGCTCCGATCATTGGCGGAAGCCACGAAATAGATTTCTCCATCTTCTTCCGTGTATTTGATGGCATTATCAAAAAGGATGGTCATGACCTGCTTAAGTAAGACCTTGTCTGTCGTGATTGACTTTGAAACCAGATTTTTGAAATCAAAGACCTTATCGCTTTCCTCCGCGATAATAGCATAGTTAGAAAAAGCTGTCGTGAAGAAGTCTGGCGTGACTTCACCGTATTCTGGCTTTATGCCGTCATCTCGCCTTGCTAGATTGAGTAAGTTGGTCGTGAGTAGACGCATATTTCGCACTTCCTCTAAACTGGATGCAATACTCTCACTAGACTCCATAATCGTGGCCTCAGGCTTACGGAAGAGAGACTCCAGACGATTTTGCAGCACGGCCAGAGGCGTCCGCAATTCGTGGCTGGCATTTTCAACAAAAGACTTCTGCTTTTGCATGCTGTCCAAGAGAGGCTTGACACTCATCCGCGCCAGATAGATACTAGCAATCAAAGAAATACCCCAGAAGCTAATCATGACAATGGCAATCAGCTTTTCATGCTTTTCGCTAGTCTGCTCCAGCTGGCTGATACTGGTCATGACAACTGCGTATTTGACATTTTCAATTTCATCATCTGGATCAATGTCGAACATATAGGCCCGATAACTCTCGACCTGTCCATAGCTATTGGTCAGCTGAATTTGCTTGATTTGATTAAGAAATCGTTTATTAAATTTAATCGCATCAAAGTTCAAAAAGCTATTTTTTGCAGATACATTCTGATAATCATCATTCAAAAGAATGGCTGAGGTATTGGCACTGACATTGACCCTGCCCGGTTCCTCAATCTTGATATCATGAGCTTGCACAGACTCTGAATCTTTGTGCTCTGAATCCTTGTTCTCTGGCTCTTGGTATTGCCGCCCCGTCGTCCGATAGGCTAGATTGGCTACCCAGGCGGGATTTTGACTGAGACTTTTGAGATTATCATCAACGGTCGTGTAGAGGCTAGAGCGCATGACTTGGATAATAATGAGCGTCATGGCCGAGAAAATCAGGGTGAATACACCAAAATAGCGAATGAAATAAGAAAAATCATCCGCATATAAGGCTTTTTTGAGTTTATTCAGCATTCTTTAAAATGTAACCGACACTGCGAAGGGTTTGAAGATTATTCGCAAAAGCCGTTCCTTTCAATTTTTTCCGAATCTTAGATACATAGACCTCCACCACAGAAATGGTCGTATCGCTGTCAAAGCCCCACAAACGGTCGAAGATTTGAGTCTTGGGCAAAATGACATTTTGATTCTGAAGGAAGTAGATCAACAGATCAAACTCTTTACCCAGCAACTCAACTTCCTTTCCATCTACCAAGGTCGAATTGGTCGAAAGATTGACCGTCACATCACCATAGGAAAGGGTATTTTCATTAAACTTACCAGATCGTTTGAGCAAGGCTTGAATCCGCATCTTCAGCTCTTCCAGATAAAAAGGCTTAGTCAAGTAATCGTCAGCACCGAGCTCAAAACCATGGCCTTTATCATCGATACTTTCCTTGGCAGTCATAATGAGGACAGGAGTGCTCACCCCTTTTTCACGCAATTCTTTGAGTACTTGGAAGCCGTCCTTTTCAGGAAGCATCAAGTCCAGTAGAATCAGGTCATACACACCGCTTTCTGCTTCGTATAAACCTTCTTCGCCATCAAAGACCTGCATAACATCTGCAAAATCATCTAAAAAATCAAATACTGAATTTGACAGACCGAGGTCATCCTCCACTAATAGAATCTTAATCATCCTGTTCCTCCCTTTCTAGAAAAAGCTTATGCTGTGTAGTTTAAATAAAGACATGGCAAACACTTCTCATTCTATCTTCACTCATCTTTTTCTATTATATCATGACTTGTCGAAAATGCTTTAAGAATTTGTTGTTTTCGAGTTATTTTCGCTATTCTTATCATCTTTTGTTGTGCCGTCAGCGTTTGATGGCTTCTTTTTTGATTGATTTCCTTCTTGGGGTCCCCCTGGCTGACCATTTCCTTGTGGTGGCTGACCTCCACCTCCAGGACCGCCTTGGCCATCTTGACCGTTTTGTCCCCCCATCTGTGGTGGCATACCATTTTCATTTCCCTGCCCCTGACCTTGAGGAGCTTGTCCACCTTGACCTGGCATCCTGCCATCTTGCTTGTTTTGCTGAGGCATAGTGGCTTGCACTGAGCTCTGTTGCGGGCTTTTCTGGGTCAAAGCACCAATTCCATAGCCACCAATTGCTCCGACAGCTAAGGAGGCACTAGCTACTGCTGTTATCCACCATTTGGTACTCTTTTTAACTACAATCATTTTTTCCATATCCATTTTAAGTTTTTCCTCTTTCTACATTTTATATTTTCATGGATTTTAACATGATGAAGTAATACAAATCTTGAGTACACAAGCTCATATCCTTTAACATGCTAGGATTATTATAGGGAGGCTTGCTTAAATGGGACTGAATTTTTTCTTAAAGAAGGCTGAAATTATGAGATTCTAAACAAGAAAAAAGAGGCTGGGACAAAAGTCCTAGCCTCTCAATTGTCTTTGGATTGTCAGCAAGACGCAGTAGTTGAGTGGGCTCTACTACGCTGATTTCATCAGCTTTTACAGCCCTACTCAACTGTGCGGAGGTGAGACGACGAAATCGAATTCTAACGAATTACCGATTTCTGTCCCACTCTCTTTTCATTAGGCTAAACTGAAGCCTTGATAGCTTTCTCAACCGCTGCTTTTTCACGAGCAATCAGGTCAACACGCGCTGCGATTTCCTTGATTCCCATGCTGATGTTACGGCTGATAGCCATATCGTCCAACTGCGGTTCAAAGAAGGCCTTGTATTCCGCTAGCCTTTCTGCTGTCTTGAAGGCATTAGCTGGATAAATGACGAATTTATCAAAGCTCATGTCGCCACCCAAAGCCGCCTTAATCCAATCCCAATTCTCACGCGCCCAAGTCCAAGCAGTAGCTTGAGTAAATTGGTGATTCAAGAGAGGGAAATACCAACTCATTGCCAAATCTTGTGGTTTCACGATATCTTTGTTTTTCAGGGATTCCAAGATACGAGCAAGTGTTTCTGCGTCCTTAGTGTAAGCCAAAGCAGATGCCAATTGGCGTTTAAAGCTGCCGTCAACTGTCGAAACATAATCGTTCAAGTATTGGTCAGCCAATTCCTTGCTCTCATCATGCTTGATTTGGTTGATGAGAATATGCAAGCGAATAGCCGCAGGCAATTTCTCCAAGTCCTCTTGATGAGCAGCAAAAATACGACTTGCTTCTTGACTTGCTGCTTGATCATCAGCGGCAATCAGATTTCCAATGACAATCTGACGAACTAACTCATCCTCATCATTTTCGCCTTCTTTTGCTTCAAAGCCTAGACGATCAAAGTTGAATTTGCTAAGCTTAATCACCAACTCATGATAGGCTTTCTCGCACTCGCTTCCTTCGTCCACAAACAGCTTGAGACCATTCAGAACGGATTTGACTCCGGAGACAACCAAATAGGAGGTTTCTTCAGTTAGTTTTTCAATAACTGGAACCAAATCAGCAAATGAAATGCTGCCTGCTTCAGCCAAGAGACGACGCTCTTGCACCACTTGAAGCTTGCTGGTGCTATCCAAGTCTGTAATGGTATCTAAAATCTGCTCAAGCAAGACACCTTGATAGTCCGTGATATAGTGGGCCGTATTTTCCGTATTGAAGCGCAAAGCGCCTTCGTTTTGAGCAGCCAAGGCAGAATAATTTGGAATTTCCAGCGTCTCTGTCTCCAGCGTATCTGGTAAACCTTGCCAGTTGCTATTCAAAGGCAAGACCCAAGTGCGTTTCTTATCTTCGTGCTCTCCGATAAAGAATTGCTTTTGAGAGAGTTTGAGGGTATCGTTTTCTACTGTAGCTGTCAAAACAGGGTAGCCTGGCTGTTCCAACCAAGAGTCCATAAAGGCTGCTACATCACGACCAGAAGCAACTCCCAAGGCATTCCAAAGGTCACGACCGATGGTATTTCCATACTGGTGTTTAGCAAAGTAAGCGTTCAATCCTTTAGCAAAGGCCTCATCACCCAACCAACGACGAAGCATGTGCATGAGGCGGCTTCCCTTAGCGTAAACGATAGCGGGATCAAACAAAGTATTGATTTCGTCGGGGTGCTTCACTTCCACATGGACCGACTGAACCCCGTCTGTCGCATCGCGCTTAAGCGCCAAAGGAACACCTGTTGTTTGGAAATTCTCAAAGATATTCCAGCCTGGTTCAATCGCATTGACACAGACATACTCCATCATGTTGGCAAAGCTTTCGTTGAGCCAGAGGTCATCCCACCACTTCATAGTAACCAAGTTGCCAAACCATTGGTGAGCCAACTCATGAGCGATAACAAGTGCCACATCTTGACGGCTGGATACCGTAGAATTTTCATCTACTAAAAGGTAAATTTCGCGATAGGTCACCAGTCCCCAGTTTTCCATAGCACCAGATGAAAAGTCCGGCAGGGCTACGTGTAACGACTGAGGAATAGGGTATTTAACACCGTAATACTCTTCGTAAAATTCAATCGAGCGAACCGCAATGTCCAATGCAAACTCTAAATTGCTGGCTGGGTGAGCCTTGGTCGCGTAGACACCGACCAAAGTGCCGTTTTTAGTTCTAGCAGTAATGCCTTGCATATCGCCTGCAGCAAAAGCCAAGAGATAGGAAGACATGCGAGGCGTTCTTTCAAACTTCCAAATGCCTGTCGCTTTCCGGTTTTCAACGTCAATTTCAGGCATATTAGACAAAGCTAGTTCGCCTTCTGCTTGGTCAAATTTCAAAGCCAAATCAAAAGTTGCCTTAGCTTCTGGCTCATCCACACTTGGAAAGGCTTCACGAGCAAAATGGCTCTCAAACTGAGTAGAAATAATTTCTTTTTTCACTCCATCCACAGTATAGTAAGATGGGTAAATCCCTGTCATATTATCTGTAATCCTACCTGTATAGGTCAAGGTTACTTGCACAGGTCCTGCTGTTTCCAACTCAACATAAAGAGCTTCATTGTCATTATCAAGAGTGAAGGGACGAGCTTTTCCATCTACTTCCACGACCTCAATCGTCAAATCCTTTTGGTGTAAGGAAATTTTCTCAGCTTTAGCTTCACCACTAATGGTAACTTTCCCTGAGAAAGTCTTATCCGCACGATTTAAATCCAAAAAGAGATCATAGTGCTCTGGAACAAAAGTATCAATAAAATGTGCAACTGCTTGCATGTTTTTCTCCTCATCTAATTGAAGGGGCTGGTAATAAACCAACCTCCATTCAAGATTCATCTCTTACTATTCTACCATATTTAGTGACTTTATACTCATCCTAACTGACTCAAAATTGATTTTCATTTTCAGACATAAAGTAATCATTTTAAAGCTATCCTGTTATTCACTTTTCTCCTCCCAAAACAAAAAAGACAAGCTTAGCCTGTCTGATGGATTCGTCCGAAGGAAAAGTGAAGTTCATGTTTGCTTTGTTTCTTTCTTCAGTTCGTTCAATTTTTTATTGTACAAGCGATTTTCTTCTTGACAGGCTTCATTCAGTCTATCTTCGTAACGCCTTATTTTCCGCTCAAAATCTTCTCGATTTTCCTCAATTTGGTGTAATATATAAGATGAATCAGCAGGCGAACTGTGACGACAGAATGATATAACCCAATTGCTCATTTCTTCCGAAAAATTTCTAGCTTCCCGTTTCATATCATGATAATCCCATTCCAATTCACTGGCTTTTCTACGAAATGCTAGATGTTCATCATCTAATTGCGCTATCCGCTTTTTTGTATCCATAATCCCTCCTACAGAATTGGACTCATCAAATTAGGCGTTGAGACTTCATTTAAGACATTCTTGATAGATTCGGCTGCTAATCCGGAAAAAGCACCTTCCAAATCGGCGGGAACTTGAACTGATGAGAATGATTTCATTGTCTCAGCCTGATTGGTGAGCCATTCTTGCAATAGACGACTTTCTTCAAGGAGAGTGGCTCTTTTGGCTGAGATTAATCCTCGAATAGCCAGACGTTCCTGTATCCTCAGATACTCTTTCTTGATACGCTCTGCTTCTGCTCGATCTTCTATCATTGGTTCAATCATAAGCTTCCTCCTATAATTCCCCAAAAATCTGGCTACCTTTTTGGTCGATTTCTACGATTCTATCAGCTGCCTTGTTTAATTTACCTGCTATACTTGTCATTTTCTTCTGATATGAGTTGGCCGAAGAAAGAGTTGCTGCTTCTATTCCAGTATTCCAAGCTAGCTCAAAACTCAACTCAGATAGTAAACCCTCTATCTCTCCACCAGAAAGGTTATGAGCCAGCGTATACGCTGCTGATCGTAGTTCTGTTATGTGCTGAGAGACACCTTCCTTGGCATTTGCAAGTTTATCTTTGATCGCCTGCTCATATACTTCAGCTTGTAACTGAGCCGCTTGCGCACTTGTACGAACAAGTTCCTCTCTCAAGCTAATCATCTGACTGCCTGTAGTCGTTTTCAAAGAAGCGTGCAGTTCATCAATGCGTCGTCTCTTTAAAGTGAGTAATTCTTGCTTAGAAGGTTCTGGAGCAAAAGGTCCGTATTTCTTTAAATACTCACGAACATAGTATTCAGGAGTCACCTTGTCCATCTCTAAACCATAATTAGCGATTGCTACATTTACTTTGTACGTTTTTGCTTTATATTCAGCAATCTTTCGGACCTGTTTTTCTGTCATGCCAGTTGCAAATATATTTCTTTTATAATAATAATCTACATCTAACTTGTTCCCCTTCATTACTGGAGTTCTTGGTGAATGCCCGTCTTCTCCTTCAAGAACTTCAAATCTCATTGTTTTTCCATACGGAACATAACCACTATTCCCGTCTAAGAAAACAACATCGCCTCGACTATCTCTATAGATAGTGGCGTTTTTATTGAGATAAGCTACTTGTTCTTTTGAAATACCGCCTGTATCAACAGCTTTTTTAGCCGCAAAATCCATAAAATTTGTTACTTTGATTGTACGGTTCTGTTTAAGGCCGTACTTTGAGGCTGTATAAGCTACTCCAGGCCCTGCTTGACTGTGCCCAGACATATTAGAAATAATACCATTATGAGATTTTATCTTTTCTTCAGTAATTTGATAAAGCATATCAATATCATCTGATTGGGGAGTCAGCATTCCTGGAAATATCCCAAATCCCCCACTAGCAAAGAATGCTCTTTCAGATGAATCAACAATATCTCGATTCTTTTTCCAAAAATATGGTTGATTCTCAAATTCTTTTGAATTTTCAAAGGGCATCTGAGTACCAGCAACAACTATGGTTGTTTCTTGATAGTTTGGATTTAATCCTTTGCTATCAACAGGTACAACTGCCATTGCTTGGGTTATACTATCCTGTCGATAAACGATTTGATAAAACTTAGGACTATCTTCTGTTCCGGCATTTATAATTTCTCCCTCATTCTTCTTCACGTTTCCCTTAAGACCAAACTGTAATCTTTGAACCTCTTGATCAGACAAAGTCATATCATTCGTCTCCTTTACTCAAGTTAACATTATAAACAATTTCTGCATTCGGACTGCCTTTTTCATCCTTAATAACATCCTTTAACTGACCGTATTCAACTAATAATTCAATATTCAAATCAATCCCTTTAGCTCTTGTGAGTTTAGCTTCATCAGGTAGATGTTGCGCGTTAGAAACATCAATGTTATTCCCGTTTGAGTCCTTTAAATCTATAGCTTCATTTCCACCTCCATCAAAATTAAGAATTATATGTGAGACGATACCAAAGCTACTTGGATACACATTATTAACTTTAGTACCAAGAGTGGCTTTATTCCCATATTTATCATAAATCGTCGGACGTACATAGGCATTTGAGAAAGTTGACCCTTCCTCAGTAACGTAGATTGGGGAAAACTCAATCTTTTCAACCCCTGAGTAATGCTCTTTTATATAAGTTCCTAGTTGCTCTTCCAGAAGTCGAAAGCCATGCTGATAGAGTTTGGCTGTTTTGGGGCTAAGGTTAGGATTTGTTAGTTTGTTGTACATGTAGATTCCTCCTAATATTACAACGAATAGAATTGTTAAAGCAATAATAATCTTTTTTTTCACAAGACTACCTCCATTATAATGATTTTTAAGAGAGCGGTTTCAAAGTTCTTTTCTAATAGTATAGCATAATACATTTATATTGTCATATAAAATCTTTTTCCTTGTTCTTGCAAAACTTTGTTCTCAACCATCTAAGAAAATGAATATATTTCTTGATTAATTCACGTCACATCATTCTTCTCCCTTACTTAGCTTAACATTGTAAATAATTTCAGCTTCTGGGCTTCCTTTTTCATCCTTAACAACATCCTTTAACTGACTGTCTTCAACCAATAAAGAAATATTTTCATCTGTACTTCTAGCCTTCGTGAGCTTTGCTTCGTCTGGCAAATATTTTGCATTTGAAACATCAATGTCATTACCTTCTGAGTCCATTAATTCTATAACATTATTTCCTGAACCATCAAAATCAAGAAATATATGAGTAACTAAACCATAGCTATTAGGTGTGTAGTTCTCTATTGTTGTTCCTAATGTTGCTTTATTCCCATATTTATCATAAATCGTCGGACGTACATAGGCATTTAGCATAGAACCACCATTATCCCCTGTAATATAAATCGGAGAAAATTCAATCTTGTCAATACCTTTATAGTGTTCTTTGAAATAGGTTCCATATTGTTCTTCTAAGAGTCGAAAGCCTCGCTGATAGAGCTTGGTTGTTTTGGGGCTAAGGTTAGGTTTTGTTAGTTTGTTGTACATATAGATTCCTCCAAAAATTAAAACTGTCAGAGCTGCGCCGATAGTAAGAATTTTTTTCTTCATCAGTTTCCTCCATTTTTATTAATAAAATTATAAACAAAACAATTGCTCACATACATTATATTATAATGAATAATTTCGAGATACTTCTATCTTAATTTTTAGACTTATATATTTTATTGAGAACGATTTAAGACTATCACTATAATTGCTTTAACGCCATTTGAAATGATCTCCTTTCCTAATTTGAGTATTAAATTTTACTTCAGCATTAGGACTTCCGTTTTCATTCTTTTCTATGCCCTTTATCTGTCCAACTTTAATCAAAGCTGATATATTATTATCAATTCGTTGGCTTGTTGATAATTTTGCTTTTTCAGGCAGTTTCTCACTATTGGAGATATTGGCATAGCCATTATCCGCCTTTATTTCAACAATTTCATTATCGTCCCCATCAAAGCTAAGTTGAATGCTTCCACTACTTGTAAAGCGCCCAAAATCTTCATCTCCAACAGAACGTCCCAAATAAGCCTTATTACCATGATTGTCATAAATGACAGGTACAATTGTTGCACGAAACATGCTCTGCCCATCCCCACCTTGGACAAAAATTGGCGAAAACTCTATTTTACTGACTCCTGAATAGTGCTCTTTGATATAAGTTGACAACTGTTCTTCCAATAAACGAAATCCGCGTTTGTAAAGTTTTACTCCTTTATCGTCTAAAACATCACTGACATTATACGGCGAGTTTTGATATTCAATCCATTTTGTCATACAGTAGCCCCCTCCTGAAACTAAGATAATTAATACAGCTATAATTGCAATTTTTTTCTTCATTAACTGTCACCTCTATATCTACATGAAAACGGTTCAATTTTTTCTGTCATATTATCTATAAGAATAAATTTCTCTGTTTAATCAAGGAGCATTTCCATTCTGAATAACTCCCTCTTCTAATTTCAAGGTTATACTCTATCTTTGCTTTTGGACTACCACTTTCACTCTTCTTTACACCTTTCAATTGGCCGTCCTGGATAAGCACCTCAATATTCTTATCCAATTTGGGAAGGGAGGACAATTTAGCAAATTCAGGCAAATGTTTATGATTAGACATTTCTACTGTTGTATTTTCATCAATCCTCAGGTCAATGGCTTCTTCACCAGTCGCTCCATCAAATCCTAGAAGCAAATCCCACGAATCACCATAGGCAGCATAGGTAGTCTCCCCTATTTTTTTCCCTAAATAAGTTTTATTTCCATTTGAATCAGTTATAGCTGCTATTATACTGGCACCAAACATTGTCTGTCCATCCCCACCTTGAACAAAAATTGGTGAAAACTCTATTTTACTGACTCCTGAATAGTGCTCCTTGATATAAGTTGCCAACTGTTCTTCCAACAATCGAAATCCGCGTTTGTAAAGTTTTACTCCTTTATCATCTAAAACATCACTAACATTATACGGCGAGTTTTGATGTTCAATCCATTTTGTCGTACAGTAGCTCCCTCCTGAAACTAGAACGAACAAAATTGCCAGAACGACAATAATCTTTTTTCTCATAATTATACCTCCATTACAGTATTCTATAAAACAAGACTTTCAGCTATCACTTTCCTACATTGTAGCATAATTTTTAGCGTTATCCTCCATTTCTTTTTCAATCACTTCAACCAAAAGGGAGTACTTAGGTCATATCGATAAATTATCTTTTTGTTTTAGACCTTTTAATCCATTGAAATCCCAATTTGTCTGTTATCTACATGAAGTCTAAGTATCTATCTTTTAAATTCGTCTCATCTCACCTTTTCTCCTCCCAAAACAAAAAAGACAAGCTTAGCCTGTCTCTTTAACATTTATTATAATTCGATAATTTTACCCGTTTCAAAGTAAACGACCCATTCGCAGATGTTTTTGGCATAATCGCCGATACGTTCCAAGAAAGAAATAACCTGGAAGTAATCACGGCCTGTAACGATGGCTTCAGGATTTTTCTTGATTTCTTCCGTAGCCAGATCACGAATGCTATCAAAATAATGGTTGATTTTTTCATCCATGGCTGCTACTTCATAGGCCTGATCTACAGAACCATTCAGGTAGAGATCAAGGGCAGCTTCAACGAAATTTTTCACATCGCGACCCATCTTTTTAATTTCGTCCTCGACAGTTGGAATACGCTGCTCGCCCTTCATACGAATGGCTGCTTTTGCAATGGATACCGCATGGTCTCCCATACGCTCTAAGTCTGAAACAGCCTTGAGAACTGTTAAGACAGTACGAAGGTCTTGAGAAACAGGTTGTTGGAGAGCAATCATTTCAAATGATTTCTTTTCCAATTTCACTTCATATTCATTTACTTCTGCATCATCTTCGATGACTTCCTTTGCCAAGTCACGGTCATGTGTGACAAAAGCACGCACCGTACGGTTGATTTGTGACAGCACTTCTTGTCCCATCGCGTAGAACTGATTGTGCAATTTCTCCAAATCTTCTTCAAATTGAGATCGTAACATCATTCAACTCCTTATCCAAATTTTCCTGTAATATAATCTTCTGTTTCCTTATTTTGTGGGTTGAGGAACATCTCCTTAGTATCATTAAACTCCATCAAATCGCCACCCAAGAAAAAGCCTGTTTTATCCGAAAGTCGAGAAGCCTGCTGCATGGAGCGCGTCACTAAGAGCATGGTATAGGTGTCCTTAAGTCCATAGAGAGTTTCCTCAATCTTACCAGCAGAGATTGGATCTAGCGCAGATGTTGGCTCATCCAAGAGGATGATTTTCGGACTAGTAGCCAAAACGCGTGCTACACAAATCCGCTGCTGTTGACCACCAGAGAGACCAATAGCGGAATCATGTAAACGGTCTTTCACTTCGTCCCAAATAGAAGCCCCAATCAAGGAACGCTCCACCGCTTCATCTAAAACCTGTTTATCCTTGACACCGTTGATGCGCAGTCCATAGACAACATTTTCATAAATGGTCATTGGGAAGGGATTAGGCTGCTGGAAAACCATGCCAATCTCTTTGCGCAACTCCACCGTATCTGTCCGAGGACTGTAGATATTGTGGCCGTTATAGATGACTGTACCTGTTGTTGTTACTTCTGGATTCAAATCACCCATACGGTTGATAGCCTTGAGCAAGGTAGATTTCCCTGAACCTGATGGTCCAATCAAGGCAGTGATTTCATTAGGCATAAAGTCCAAGGAGACACTATTGAGCGCTTTCTTTTTATTATAATAAACCGACAAGTCCTTGACTTGCAAAATAGGTTCTGTCATAAGTTCATTCCTTTAGTTTCTTCACCTTTAACCAAAATGACCAGAAACATA
>ERZ772928.920-NODE-920-length-12919-cov-4.458722_pt1 | contig 12919 bp, 10 predicted proteins | sample MGYA00511686_ERZ772928 | MGnify/ENA primary metagenome ERZ772928 (study PRJEB29015, sample SAMEA2738063) | human oral metagenome | biome: human oral; feature: human-associated habitat; material: saliva | place: China | collected 2219 ... | reverse complement strand
AATTCAGCCTTCTGAAATCGTAAAGCTCGCATTCATATGCATCGGGGCAGCGACGATGGAGAATCTCTTCAACAAGAAAAATCTCTACGGCTTCATGCTGTTCTCCTTATTCTGCCTGGCTTGCCTTGCTAAGATGGGAGACTTCGGAGGTGCGCTTATCTTCTTCGTAACATATCTGGTAATTTCGTTCCTAAGAAGTGGTGATTTTTCGAGGCTTATACTCACGATAGGTGCAGCCGGAATTATGGGCATACTTGTGCTCAGGTTTAAACCGTATATACTGAGCAGATTCAATGCCTGGGGACACGTGTGGGAGCCAGATTTTATCAATGGCATGGGATACCAGCAGACTAGAACCATGTCTTATGCATCTGGTGGAGGTCTTCTAGGTCTTGGCGCTGGAAATGGGTCTCTAAAGACTGTCGCAGCCTCTAACACAGACCTTGTGTTTGGGTTTGTAACTGAAGAATGGGGACTTATAATATCAATTCTGCTTGTCCTATGTATCATTACCCTCTCGCTGTTTGCGGTAAATTCAATTGTAGCTGGAAGATCAGCGTTCTACACGATAGCAGCGTGCGGCGCTGCGACAATGATGATTTTTCAGACCATGCTAAATATATTTGGAGCGGTAGACCTATTTCCTCTAACTGGAGTTACTTTCCCATTTGTATCTACGGGTGGTACGAGTGCAATGTGTTCATGGGCAATGCTGGCGTACTTTAAGGCTGCGGATATGCGTAAGGATGCAAGCCTTGCTATTAAGAGGAGACCGTGATGGGTGCGAAGACAAAAGGAGGTAGCATATGCGGAAACTAGAGCGTAGAGCGAATATCTGTCTGCTGCTTGCCGCGTCGCTATTCATAGGAATATTGATTTTTACATGGAGGTTCGTAACAAAGGGACAAGACTGGGCGAGCTTCTATGGAAATAGGCAGATATATACTAATGGTGAAGTCAATCGTGGTACTATTTACGACCGAAACGGTGTGATGCTTCTTAACTGCACTAAGGAGGGACTCGTATATCCTTCTGATGCTTCACTTAGAAAAGCAACTGTTCATGCGGTTGGAGATCCAAAGGGCAATATTGCGACGGGCGCAATCAACGTGTTTAGACCGCAGCTCATAGGGTATGACCTGCTAAACGGGACCTATGATACCACTAAGGATGGAAGCAAAATCAATTTAACCATAGATGCAAAGGCTAATTTAGCTGCATATAAGGCGCTCGGTAACCGCCAAGGGGTGGTCGGAGTATACAACTATAAAACTGGAGAGATAATGGCGATGGTATGTACGCCATCGGTTGATCCTAAGGGGACACTTCCAACAAATTCTAGTTCATCTGAATATTTCAATACATTCCTATCGGGAAGGCTCACGCCAGGCTCAACATTTAAGACGGTAACCGCTGCGGCGGCAATTGATAATGTTGATGATATAGATGATTTCAGCTTTAACTGTACTGGCGTTACGTATGTAAATGGGTCGCCGATAAAGTGCACAGAGCGACATGGGCATGTTGACTTCGAGATGGCACTCGCAAAGTCTTGTAATGGCGCATTTGGAGAAATCACTCGTAAGGTTGGTGCAAGTGCCATGAGGGATTACGTCAAGAAGATTGGACTTACCAACTCGCTCGATATAAACGGAATTAAGACAGCAAAGGGCACATTCGTCTTTCCAAAGGATGACCCGATTAAACTTAGTTGGGCGGGTATCGGACAAGCGGAGGATCTCGTGAATCCTGCCTCGATGATGGTCTATATGGGCGCTATTGCAAATGGTGGCAAAGCTATAAATCCTTATATAATAGGCTCATCTAATTTCCTTAAAAAGGTTACTGGCGGTGATTCATTAGGTAATTACCTGAGCAGTGGCACCGCAGGTAAGATGAAGAGCATGATGAAAAATGACGTTAAGGTTACATATGGGGAGAGCAACTTCCGAGGACTAGACATCTATGCAAAGTCTGGAACAGCAGAGACTGGGAGCGGAACACCTGATGCGTGGTTTGTTGGATTTATAGATGATGCAGATCATCCATATGCATTCGTGGCATGGGTTAAAAACGGTGGCACAGGCTATAAGGTTGCAGGACCGGTGGCTTACAAGACTTTGCTTGCGCTAGTGCAGAACAACTAGGATACTAATGGTGCGGATTAGATGATGTATTTTATAGCTCTTATAATGATATTAATCGGCTGTATGTTTATATATACAGGGCGACTTTGTTCAGGCAAGGAAAAGGACATTAATGATCTAGTGGTAGATGGCACGAATGCACTTGAAACAGAAGGCTCTCTAAAGGTGCTCGAGATCAGAAGCACTAGATATAGCTTCGAGTGTGACTGTAAGGTTTCATTCAAAAGCGAAAAAGGCAGAAATCTCAGATACAACAAAACGTTCTTTGGTTTAGACAGCAGAGCTTCATTTTTAAGAAAATGTGAGCGGAGAGGCGAGGTTCCCGTCACTATAATTTACGATAAAAGTTCATCTGCTAGATTTTATATAGAGGAGTTAAACCCGCAAGGTATAAATAGTAATGGAAAGAAGGGCTTCTGCCTTCTCGGGAGCATGTTCATCTTACTAGGTCTGTTTATCATAGCGTCTACAATGCATATAATCCCATTTATGCATCTCTGATCGATAAATGCAGAAAGGGAGCTATCACCACAGTAGTGATAGCTCCCTTTTTAGTCTTTTCAGCAAGGATAAAATATATTTTTTTCAAGGATTCATAGATAGTGTACTTCTTAACCCTGGGCAGTTGCAGTCTCAATAGCCTGAGCTTCGTCAACTACATACGAACCCGCTCTTCTCTTGAAGAAGCGCAAAACCATGTATAGAAGTACGAGACCTACCGCGAGCGCAACCCATGGCGATTCCATGATGCCAGCAATTACATAACATATAGCCGATACAGCGAGAACAGTCATAGCATAAGGTAGCTGAGTCTCAACGTGGCTGAGGTGTCTAACAGCTGCACCTGCAGATGACATGATAGTCGTATCGGAGATCGGCGAGCAGTGGTCACCACAAACTCCACCAGCCATGCAGGAAGATATGAGTACAATCATCATATCAGGTCTATTCGCAGTTACTGCAAGTGCTATAGGGATGAGTATTCCGAACGTTCCCCACGACGTGCCAGACGCAAAACCTAAAGCGCAAGATACGAGGAAGAACATCGCAGGTATTATCATGATTAATCCGCCAGGAATCTTATCCATCATATTGGCAACGAATTGCGCTAGACCTAGAGAATCAGTCATAGTTTTTAGAGTCCATGCCATTGTCAGAACGAGAATTGGTGAAACCATTGATTTGAATCCCTCTGGAACACATTCCATAAGCTCCGAGAAAGGAACGACTCTTCTAATCATGTAGTAGACAACTGTAATAACAAGTGAAACAACACTTCCGAGCACTAGAGACGTGGATGCATCGCAACCTGCAAATGCAGTTACAAATGATTTGCCCCTCCAGAATCCTCCAGTATATAGCATGCCAGTGATGCAAGAGATGATGAGCACTATTACTGGGAACATCAAATCCATTACTATTCCTTGATGTACTGTCTCGGCAGCACTGTCATTCTTCAATGCTGCAGTATCTTGCACTGTGAATAGGTCGCCGTTTTCTACGGCATTTTTCTCATAAACTGCCATTTTTCCATAGTCGAAGTTCATAGTTATAATCATGAACATCATGGCGATGGTGAGAAGTGCGTAGAAGTTGTAAGGGATAGCCTGAATAAATATGCTTAGACCATTTTTTCCCTCTACAAAACCGCTTACAGCTGCAGCCCAAGATGAAATAGGAGCTAAAATGCAGACTGGCGCTGCAGTTGCATCTATTAAATATGCGAGCTTAGCTCTCGATATGTTGTATTTGTCAGTAAGTGGCTTCATAACACTACCAACAGTTAGACAGTTGAAGTAGTCGTCTACGAAAATGAGAATTCCTAGAGTAACGGTCGAGTACTGTGCGCCACGGCGAGTTTTTATCCTCTGAGCTGCCCAATTTCCGAAAGCAGCGGAACCGCCTGATAGATTCATCATAGCGACGAGCATACCGAGTATAACTAAGAATACTAGGATCCCTACATTTCCCGCTGAAGACAGTGATGAAACGAATCCATCTATCATCACATGATTCATGAATTTAGGGAAATTCATTCCAGAATATATAAGTCCACCTGCAAGAATTCCGATGAACAGCGAGCTGTATACTTCTTTTGTTATGAGTGCTAGTCCGATAGCGACGATAGGCGGTAGAACAGCCCATATCGTTGCATACATTGCTGGCTTACTGTCAGCAGCCATTGCTACAATCGGCACAGCCGCTATGAAGAGTGCGGTAAGCCCGAACACGTACATAATTCTGCTTTTGTTAATGCGTATCATTTTAAAACCTCCGTATAAATAAAATAGCCATGAATAACGTCTGAAACGTATCCATGGTTCGTACGTAAGCAATGCAAAAATACGCATTAGCTATATACCATTGATAGCGCTCCACATTTTACGATGTGACAGTTCGGTGCATATTCTGCACCGGCCCAGAAAATATCATTGGGGTGATATTCCCTTCGGCGGATTTCCCTTTCCCTAGCAGCAGCTTCCCACGCTGTAGCTACCAGGTACTCTTGAGCTCCGCGACCTCTATCGAGTCAGTCTTATTCAAAAGCTACTTTTATACTAATACCAACTTTGGATTAAAGTCAAGAAAAAAATCCAAAAATGTTAAATTTCTTTGTGAAATCACACAACAATAGCAGGGAGAATAAATATATAAGTTTTATGATTTTGTATTTCGTATTATTATGCACATTTCTACAGTAGAACCCCTTCGGCAGTTTAAAACACAGTGATAAGTGATATAATTCAGTTAGAGGGTAGCTTCATGATTTCTGTAATATCAATATTCTCCTGCATTTTTAAATGTTTTAATGTATGTGTGATACATAAGTGGGCAATTGTCATGAGGCATGTGTATAGGAGTGTTAATCTGCCAACTTTGATAAAAAAGGCATAGAAATGCATGGTAAGAACTAGAAATATAACAAGAAACTGAGGAGAAGAAGGTTAATGAATAAAGCATTCACATCAGATGAGTTTAAAAATTTAATAATAGATAGAGATAAAGCCGATAGACTCATAGTGGAAGAAAGCATCATCAGTGATACAGATCTCGAAGGATTTGACATGACAAATATCACGTTTAAGCTCTGCAGCTTTGAGAACTGCAACCTCATAGGCGCAGACTTCAGCGGATCCAGCATATCGGGCACACTCTTTCGAGAGTGCCCGATGCACAGATGCAGGTTCGTAGGTTCCGATATGACCGAAGCCATCTTCCGCGATATCGACCTCTCGGACAGCGACCTAAGCGGAGCAAATCTGTATGCCGCAGTCCTCGAGGACGCCAATCTCGATGGCATAATCGTAGATGAAAATACCAAATGGTACAGGATGGTGCCTCCGGAGGAAGGTGCATTTATAGCATGGAAATGCTGCTCCGAGCTCAGAGTAGTTCAGCTCCTAGTTCCAAGAGAGGCACGGCGAGTCTCGGCTACGCGGGAAACCTGCAGATGCGACAAGGCCAAGGTACTATCAATTAAGAGCATAGATGAGACTATCAGCTACGACTGGGCTCAGTCCACAGTCGATCCAGATTTCTATTATGAACGAGGGAAATGGGTAGAGCCAGCTAACGGATTCGAGCCAGATCGGTGGAAGGATTCATCACGAGGAATACATTTTTTTATGGAAAGAGAACAGTGCATAGCATATCAAACTGTATAATTTGTAAACGGATATTATTCGCTAAATTATTTTCAGCTAAAATGTAAAATTCTTACAAAAATATAATCATAGTCGCATAAATAAAGGCTAGACAAACAAAAACTGTAGTATGACCACATATAATTTTGTCAAAAAGCTACAAAATAGCAAAAAAATAGCAAAAAGACATTGTTTGACGAGCAATATATTCATTTGTATAATTCAATTATATTTATGACAAGTTTAATGCGGTTAAACTTAAGGAGGTAAGTAGATGAAAGTAATTATGTCGGGCAACGAAGCTATTGCTCGCGGCGCATATGAAGGCGGCTGCCAGTTTGCTTCGGCTTATCCCGGTACTCCAAGCACCGAGATCCTCGAGAACATGCCTCAGTACAAGGATGATGTGTACTCAGAGTGGGCTCCTAACGAGAAGGTAGCTGCAGAAGCTGCTATCGGTGCATCAATTGCAGGTGTTAGATCGTTCTGCGCTATGAAGCACGTAGGTGTTAACGTTGCAGCAGACCCTATCTTCACAATCGCATATACTGGAGTTACAGGTGGATTTGTTATCGTATCCGCTGACGATCCAGGTCAGCACAGCTCACAGAATGAGCAGGACAACAGAAACTACGCAAAGGCAGCAAGACTGCTCATGCTAGAGCCAGCCAACTCGCAGGAGTGTAAGGATTACATGAAGATGGCGTTCGGTCTTTCCGAGAGATTCGATGCTCCAGTTCTTTTCCATGTAACAACAAGAGTCTGTCACTCAAAGGGAATCGTAGAACTCGGCGATAGAGAAGAGCATGAGTACGTTCCTTACAAGAAGCAGATTGAAAAGTATGTTTCCGCACCAGCTAATGCTAAGAAGATGAGAGTTAATCTCGAGACTAAGCTAGCTAACATGGAAGCTTATGCAAATGAAGCAGAGATTAACCAACCTGAGTGGCACTCGACTAAGATCGGTGTTGTTACATCTGGTATTTCTTATCAGTATGCTAAGGAAACATTTGGCGAGGATGCTTCATACCTCAAGCTAGGAATGACATTCCCTCTACCTACAGACCTAATCAAGGATTTCTGCAGCAAGGTAGATAAGGTATATGTAATCGAAGAGATGGACCCATATCTACAGGAGTTCCTCGAGATTCACGGAATTGAGTGCATTGGAAATCAGCAGATTCCAAAGTTTGACGAGCTCAACACAGATATCGTTAGAGAGGCGCTCACAGGAGTTAAGCCTGAGTCTTATGATTCAGAACTTCAGTCTGTTGTACGTCCTCCAACGCTATGTGCAGGATGTCCTCACAGAGGATTCTTCCAGGCAATCAAGAAGAAGAAAGGTCTCATGATCAACGGAGACATCGGTTGCTATACACTCGGAGCTAACGCACCTCTAAACGCACTTGATACAGCTATTTGCATGGGAGCTTCCCTCTCAATGGCTCACGGTGCTGCACAGGCTTACAAGGTTGCAGGTGCAAAGACTAAGGCAGTAGGTGTACTTGGAGACTCCACATTCTTCCACAGCGGTATCACAAGTTTGATGGATGCTGTATACAACCAGAGTGATAGCATCAGCGTTATCCTCGACAACAGAATCACTGGTATGACTGGTCACCAGGAGAACCCTGGAACAGGATTCACACTCATGGGTAAGCCAGCACCAGAGGTTGATATTCCAGCTCTAGTTAAGGCAGTAGGAATCAAGGAAGAGAACATTTACACAGTAAATCCTCTACACCTTGACGAAGTTGATAAGGTCCTCGACGCTTGCATCGCTAGCGAAGAGCCAACAGTTATCATTACAAGATGGCCATGCGTACTCAAGAAGTTCAGCCAGCAGGATCTTGACGAGTTCAAGGGACTACACCAGACTCAGTGCCACATCATTCAGGATAAGTGCAGAAACTGTAAGGCTTGCGTAAGAACAGGTTGCCCAGCTCTCATGTCTTCAAAGGATGATGTTGTTATCGATGTTAATAGCTGCGTAGGCTGTACAGTCTGCAAGCAGGTATGCCCATTTGATGCTATTGAGGAGGTGCAGAGATAATGAGTGATGTTAAGAATATTCTCCTCGTAGGAGTAGGTGGACAGGGAACAATCCTTGCAAGTAAGATTCTTACGAGCGGCCTAATGGAAGCTGGTTACGATGTTAAGATGAGTGAGATTCACGGTATGTCACAGCGTGGCGGAAGTGTAAGCACTCAGGTAAGATACGGTAAAGAAGTTCTTTCCCCAATCGTAGGAAAGGGTTCTGCAGACGTAATCGTAGCATTTGAGAGAATGGAAGCCCTAAGATGGCTCGAGTACCTCAAGGTAGGCGGTAAGATGGTAGTTAACGACTTCAAAATCAACCCTGCTCCAGTAAACCTAGGCAAGGCAGAGTATCCAGATGATATCATCGAGGATCTAAAGTCAAAGTGCCAGGTAACTGCAGTTAAGGCTGGAGAAATCGCTACAGACCTTGGAAATGCTAAAGCTATGAACGTGGTACTCCTCGGAGCGCTCGTTAAGGCAATAGGCTCTCTAGACGATGTAGATTGGGATGCTCAGATTGAGAAGAACGTAAAGCCTAAGTTCGTTGAGCTCAACAAGAAGGCATTCAAGGCAGGATACGACCTATAATGTATCCACAGCTAATCGTGTCGTATATTGATTAGCTGCTTTGATGAATGTTTAATAAGATGATTAAGGAGAGGGGAGACCTTCTCCTTTTTTACTAAATCTGTCAAAAGCTCATGAATTATGGCGGTAATGGCATATATAACTAATGTAATAAGCTGCCTTTATGCTATAATATAGGAGCTTAAGGAAATAACAAGTCCACGGCAGACATACAAAGTAATTGTTATGTTATTTAAGGAGGTAATGTATGTTAAAGAATTTTGCAGAAATGGCAGAAATGGTTAGAAGTAATCCTGTCAAGAAGAGAATTGTCCTAGCTTGCGCTCACGACGAGCACTCTCTTGAGGCTGTAAATGAGGCAGTTAAGGAAGGCATCGTTGAGGCAGTTCTCGTTGGTAGAGAAGAGGAGATTAAGTCTCTTATTAAGGAGAATGGATTTGATCTAGAGGATGCGGTAATCTACAACGAAACTGATGATGTTGAGGCAGCAAAGACAGCAGTAAGACTCATCAACGAAGGCAAGGGTGACTTCCTCATGAAGGGTAAGATGCAGACATCCGATCTTCTCAAGCAGGTTGTAAATAAAGAAACTGGTCTCAATATGGGCAAGGTAATGTCACATGTAGGTCTATTCGAAGTTCCTAACTACCACAAGCTAGTGGTTCTGACAGACGGAGGAATGCTCCTTCACCCAACACTAGAACAGAAGGCTCAGATTGTTGAGAATGCAGTTGGAGCTCTTAACAACATGGGATATGAGAACCCTAAGGTTGCAGCACTTTGTGCAGCTGAAAAGCTTAACGAGAAAGCGCCTGAGTCAGTAGACGCAGCAGCTCTCAAGGAAATGAACGAGAAGGGCGAAATAAAGGACTGCGTAATAGAGGGGCCAATCTCTTACGATATCGCACTAAGCAAGGAAATAGCTGACTTCAAGGGATTCGAGAGCCCAGTAGCAGGTGATGCGGACGTTCTACTCGTTCCAGATATGGCTGCAGGAAACTTCATCGGAAAGTCTTGGGTAATTCAGGGCGGTGGTAGAATGACAGGTCTTGTCGTTGGCGCAAAGGCTCCAATCGTACTCACTTCACGTGGTTCCGGTGCTGACGAGAAGTTCTATTCAATCGTATTCGCAGCTGCAGCATCAAAGTAAGGTTTTCATCAGATGTTCGAACAATTTAAGGACAAGTTAATATGCGACTATAGCACTCGAAATGGCGGGGTGAGCACGGGGTGTTACGACTCGATGAATCTGAGTCTAACGACAGATGATGCCATTGCAAATATCCTCGAAAATTACAAGCTATGGTGCGGTTCACTTGGAATTGACACGCGTCAGCTTGTCATGCTTCACCAGACGCATAGTAGCGAGGTAATCCGCGTAGATGAAGAGAACTGCGGTGAAGGACTGTATAAGCCAAGGCGGGCAGGTATAGATGGGATGGTGACAAATTCTAAGGGCGTTGCACTAATTACGTCGCATGCAGACTGTGCGCCAATCTATATCTATGATCCCGTTAACGAGGCTATAGGGCTGAGTCATGCTGGCTGGAGAGGAACAACCCTCGAGATTGCAAGGCGTACAGTGGGGAAGATGAAGGAAGAGTTCGATTCAAACCCTGCCGATTTATACGCTGCAATTGGTCCGTGCATTTCAATGAAATACTTCGAGTGCGGTGAAGATGTAATATCGGCGATTTCGGATATGAGCGTAAAGGATATTCCTGGCGCGTATACGTACAATCCAGATCGAGGCAAGTTCTATGTCTCGCTGCCGATAGTCAATAAGGCTGTTCTTATGAGTACTGGCATTCCCGAATCACAGATAGAGATTGACGGTAGATGCACGTTTGCCGAGAGAAAAAAGTACTTCTCTCACAGAAGAGATGGACTCAAACGAGGCGGACAGATGGCGGTGCTGATGCTTAAGTAGAATATCTGATGTATAGGCAATATAGCAAAACCGATTAAGGAAAAAAGCAAATATAACAGAAGTGCCTTGCGGCACATAAATGAAAAAGCTTGGGGCATCACCCCAAGCTTTTCGTTTCTATCTGTAGCTGCACAAAGCTTTTGTCTATATTAAATATATATAGTTAATATTCATCGAGAATATCAAAATAAATATCTCACTTAATATGGAAAACACCCTGCTAGATGCTTAATAAGTAAATGAAGATAATCATTCATAATTCAAGGTTTCAGTAGATATAGGCTTGAATCAATCAAAATTACTTAATGTTGAGAATCTTCTTTTCGCCTCTTTTTCTGTACTCATGAAGTTCAGCTGTTGCCGTTAGCAGAACATCTGTAGATGAGTTCAGTGCAGTCTCGCAAGAGTCCTGAATTACTCCGCAGATAAATCCAACACCAACAACCTGCATTGAAATGTCTGCAGGTAGCCCAAATAGTGAGCATGCTAGTGGAATTAGCAGCAGTGAGCCTCCTGCAACTCCGGAAGCGCCAGCTGCACTAATTGCAGTCAAGAATACCAGCAAGATCGCAGAAGGGATATCAACCTTTACACCCATAGTATTACAAGCTGCTAATGACATGACTGCGATGGTAACAGCTGCACCAGCCATGTTTATGGTTGCTCCTAGTGGAATTGAAATTGGATATGTGTTCACATCTAGACCGAGGTCTTCGCATAGCTCTAAATTAACTGGAATATTAGCAGCGGAGCTTCGCGTAAAGAATGCCGTTATACCGCTGTTACTTAGACACTTAAATACAAGTGGATAAGGGTTCTGGTGCGATGCCAAAAATACAATAAGCGGATTAATTACAAGAGCTATAAATACCATAGTTCCAACGAGGAGTAGAATAAGTGATGCGTATTTTGCAAGTGCTCCTATACCGCTAGTAGAAATGGAGTTAAATACTAGCCCCATTACACCGATAGGCGCAAACTGGATGATCCAACGAACACACTTAGTAATCGCATCAGATAGATCTGATAAAAGACCCTTAGTGGAGTCAGATGCCGACCTAAGAGCGACGCCGATTATGATCGCCCATGCTAGAACGCCGAGGAAGTTTGTGTTAACAATTGCGTTGATCGGGTTGTCAATGGCATTTAGAAGCACGGTCTTAAGGACTGATATGATATTGTCAGGTGCAGCAACCTTTTCAGCAGACTTCGCAAGAATAAGAGTCTGTGGGAATAAGAAGCTGGCAACGACAGCACAGAGTCCTGCGGAAAGTGTACCAACAATATATAGGACAATAACTGTAGACATATTAGTTTTCGTTCCGGATTTATGCTGGGCGATAGCAGCCATTACAAGGATAAAAACCATCAGAGGAGCAATCGCTTTGAGTGCACCAACGAATAGATCGCCGAATAGCGTTAAAAATGCGAGTTGCTTCGGTGCTATAACGGCAAGCGAAATGCCGATAACAAGACCGATGATAATTTGCACAATTAAGCTTAGTTTGTTCCAAGCTTTAAAAATGGATTTCATATAGAACCCCCTCAATTAAATAAAATATTTCGTACCGTTATTTATACTACAAATAGCAACGTGCTGCAATTAAAACAATTTTATGACAAATATTTTGTGATAAAAAACAGTCTTAAAAAGAGCTGGCTCGAAACCAAGTTATGCATGAATGCAAAGGTTCATTGCGGCAAAATACCGAGTGTGATAAACTTAATAAGTTAAGAAACGATTAGGAGGTGCTAGATGAGATTATTAGCTATGATTTCTAGTGCAATAATGGTAATAGTAGGTACGTTCTGCGTTGCCAATTCAACGGCAGCCTTTACTTCGGTTGCATTTGTTGTAGGTATCGCGCTGCTTATCATGGGAATATTAGAACTCGTCGTGTTCAGAAATGTTGGATATGAAGAGAACATGATAACTAAGACGTACGTTGTTCAGGCAGTAATCTCTGCATTTTTAGGGGTAATGTTCTTGTCTGGACAGGTGAGTGAGGACGTAGCTGTAACAGCAATCTTTGCTATGATGCTCATGACCAGCGGACTGGCAGCAGATTTTAGTATAAATATCGATATAAAGACAAATTCTTTAAGTGAAAAAAGGACTTTCGTTCTCGGCACAGCCATGACGTTGCTCGGTGCGTACATGTTCTTCAACAAGAGCGTGTTAAACCTACATGTTATGCTACTTATTGGAATTGCAGCCATTCTCATTGGAATAGATAGATTTAGAATCGGCATGAGTTTAGACTATAACAAGCCAGAGTTCTTAAGTAAAAATGAAGAAAAGCTTGAAAGAGCAAAAAGAGAAGAAAAGAGGAATACAAGAATAGCTATCGAAGCTACACGCCGATCGAGAGAGCAGCGCAACAAAATTAAGCAGCTTGAAGAGGAAATCTCGAAAGAAAGGTCAAGACGCGAGAGTATAGCTGGAGCAAGAAGAAATAAGAAGTAAAATTTATAGTGCTAAGTGCTAAGTGCTAAGTGCTAAGTGCTAAGCGCCAAGCGAGGCTGACGCAAATGATGAAAAAGAACAGGCAAATTTTGATGAAAATGCA
>ERZ772928.919-NODE-919-length-12959-cov-9.723962_pt1 | contig 12959 bp, 8 predicted proteins | sample MGYA00511686_ERZ772928 | MGnify/ENA primary metagenome ERZ772928 (study PRJEB29015, sample SAMEA2738063) | human oral metagenome | biome: human oral; feature: human-associated habitat; material: saliva | place: China | collected 2219 ... | reverse complement strand
CATCACTTGAATCACGTGATTCAACTCTTGCCCAAGTCGATTCGCGATAGCAGCCACCAGCTTCTGTCCTTTCACAATCTCATCCAAATCAAAGGCACGGTAAACACCCTCTTCAATAATGGGTTTTAATTTAGGTGCAAGAAGAGCCAACGAATGATTAACATCTCGAATTTGCCAGATAACATTTTCAACCCTACTGATTGCCGGAATAATAATCGTTTGTAATTGATTTATATTCTCCCGTGTTTTGTATGGATATAGGTATTTCAATTTGCCCCAATATGTTACAGGATATGTTTTTTTCTCGGTGTTCTTACCATTGACAATTTCATAAGTAGTCTGTTCTTCTTTTACATAAATACTTAATTCAAAATTACTAGTAATATCTGAAACAGCCCGTTCTAAAACATCTTTAAAAGAAAGAAAATCTCGAAGTCCTTTATCAAATTTTTCTAATGATTGTTGATAGACTTCTGAAACTGTTTTTGCATATTCTGAACTACGTTTTTCAACTTGTCGGTCAAAAGCTTGAAGAACATCCTTAACATCATCAAATATCCCGTCTCTATTTAAATACGCTTGATAGTTTAAAGGAAGAGTTCCTTTAATGAACGGAAGCGAATATTTCCCTTCTGACAGTTGTTCTCCCAACCATGAATCCACCTGCTCAAAATTATCAGCAATCCCGCCGATTAATTCTGTAATATTAAAAATACAATGAGCCAATTCATCAGTATTTCGCATAATCACTTCCAATACAGTTGCCAAGGACTCACTTATTCCATCCTTTTTCCCTTCTCTCAAGCCTTCACCTTCAAATAACTCATCACTCTTCTTTAATAAAGTTTGGGTCTCTTCCTCAATAACTTCCCAAGATTTTAAAAGGGTAGGAGTTCCTCCGTTTAAAAACGAACTTATAGTCCACGTTTTCTCTTTATTAACTCTCTCAACTAAAGGGTCACAAGCATATCTCAACGTCGCTAATTGCGTATTGCAGACAGTGACATTCAAATCTCCATCATTAAGTACTGGTGTTTGTCTGGAATTAAAATGATACATCTCTAATTCTGAGTAAGTCATTCCCTCTTCTAACACTCCGTGATTTTTCATAATCATGCCCACGCTATCCTGGAGTTTAAATAATACTGATGCTAATCCTGCTTCTTTAAAAACATTCTTAATAGATTCTGTAACTTTTTCTTTCCGTTTATCGAAGCTCTCACTAATCTGATGATTCTTTTTGGAACTTGCCTCAAGAATTTTCTGAATATAAGATAAATCAACTATCCTTTTTTCTAGGTTGGATTGAAGAGAACGTAATATTCCTGGATTTACTTGAATCTTATCTCCGCTACTAATCCAGTTTTCATCCGCGCTTAGTAAATCCCTTGGTTTAGGATCAATTCCTTTAACATGAAAATCAACCGTTCCATCTCCATCTATATCAATATCTTTCTTTGCAGTCCCCCAGACAACATCTCCATTACCATAAATAATCCGTTGAAACTGATCGAATTGCAAATACGTTAAATTATGTGTATATAAATCAAATCCATAGTCCAGATGTATCCCGGTAACCGTTGCATTCCCCGTAATCCCACCGATGGGATCATAGTTTCCTCGATAGTTCTTGAATTGTTCAGGGTGAGCTCTCATATATGCGAGTTCTTCAGGAGTTATCATATTATGAATATCCGGACCATGAGAACCCATATTGTCCCATCCATTTTTTAATGCAACAAACATTGCAAGAGATTCTCCTAATGAATGCCCTGTTGTAGTAATTTGCGAATTACGGAATTGCTTACGAACCTCTTCTGCAAAACGAAGAGCAGAAACTGCTTGCGATTCAACTACTTTGCCTCTATTATTTGAATCTACATAGGCCATTCTGTCGGTATTACCATAGCCTATCATCTGTACATCAGTTGTTGTATCTCTTGTATCATCAGCATTAGTCCCCGCATAGGTGATTGTTATTTGAGAATAATCTGGTTGTCCATCAGCCCCAATGGGAGCAACCGCCATCGCTTGCATTCCATTTTCTTGGTTATCTTCGACTTTTAAGATTTTATATTTACCGATATCAGGATTATCAATATCAAAATTAGCCAATGAATTTACTTTGAGGTCTGGTTCAAAATCTTTCCTAGAGGAATCCAAGTTATATACTCTATTAGATATATTTTTTAGTTGTTCTTCTGTTAACATTTATTTTTCTCCAATATATGTTATCTTTATATTTAACTCTCCGAGTTTATCATTAATTATATTTGGTCTTCTAATATCCTCGAATTTTTCAAGCGGGTCTAACGACATTTTCCCTTCCGATTTTTCTAAAATATTAAGATTATTGAGCACTAAAATAGTTTCTTTTTTTTCATCCTTGTTAAGTTTAATTCTTAGATTATAAGTACCCGTACTTTCATTCTTTGTAAAGCTCAAGAACTCGATTTCTTGGATATCGTAGTTTCTATAAATATGAGTTGCAACATTATCTTGTTGTTCTTTCGTAATCTTAGGTTTTGAACAACCAACAATTAGAAATGTACTAAACAAAATAGCAACTAACTTTAATACCTTCTTCATCCTTCCGCCTCCTCTATTCTTCTATACTCATTAATTGTACAAATTCATAACCTTCTGCATCAACAATATAGCCTTCGTTTGGACGTGGAGATTTTTCGTTTGAGATATATGGGAAGCGAACATATTCTTGGTCGCTGATACGCATTCCCATGAACACCTGTGTCGCCAATTGTCTGTGTAAGGTTACAAGCGTAGAGTAATTCGTCATTAAGTCTTTATAGTTCCCAACAAACACTGGTGTAATGCCGTACTTAGGACCATCTAACAGAAGCTCTTTGAACTGATTTTCTGTAATGTTGAGACTTTGTCCAAGGATTTGGATGTCTGGAATGATAATGAGTGATTGAGTATACTCACCAGGATGCGTCATACGTTCCTTCAAGTTGTCTAAGATGATATTCATTCCATCTTTAGCGCTCAGTGTATCGCTGAAACGATGCGCTTCCTTAAATTGATCTAATGGTACTAATCCTAATGGGTCCACGATCACCACTTGAACAGGGGTCGTATATTGTTGCAACTGGTAAGCTAGTACTTTGTAGAACTGAGTAACACTTCGAACATTATCACTAACTAACGAGATGGCTTTATCTAATGTAAATGCAGCCACTTCGACCATTTCTCTCGTTAACCCGAGTAATACTTGATGGTTTCGTTCTGAACGGTCTACTTGAGCTTCCACCATTTCTGGTGTCACCACTTCTGGCAACATCGGAATTGGTTGTGGTAATGCACCTGTCCAATAACGAGACATTTCTTGTGCTTCTGCTTTCACTTGCTGAATCATCGATGAATTCTCTTCAGAAGTATACGGCACACACACTTGGAATGAAACGACTGTGTCTTGCTTCATTAATCCGCGCCCACGGATATCTAAAAGTACTTGGCTTGTACGACCAACAATACTTGTAACATCACTCTGTTCGAATAAGTAAAGCGCAATTTTTGTTTTAAAGTTTGCTTGTAATTGTACACGCATGGCATTGAAACGAGACATCGTTGTGATGAGGTAAATTCCTAGAGAGGCCCCCTCACGCGCTAGAATATTAACTGTTTCGTTAAATGCTTCGCTAAAAGTAGCATCATTCACTCCATCAAAACTATCGATTGCAATAAATAGTGAAGGGAATGGTGTTACGGCGTCTCTGTTGTATTGTTGCATATTACTTGAGCGCGCCTCACTAAGAGCTGCCTTTCGTACCTTCACTTCTTTTTGAAGACGTCGTAATGACTTCATCACTTTCTCATTATCATCTGCTGTAAAGTAGTCCGCCACATGTGGAAAATCCACTAAAGAAATTAATCCACTCGTTCCAAAGTCATATAAATAGATATGCGATTGCTCTGGCGTTGTTTTACGCATTACATCAATCAATGCATTTTGGATAAAGGTAGACTTCCCATACCCTGGGCTTCCAACAACCAGAATATGACCACAATCGTTGAAGTCAACTGTCAGCGGTAATTGCGCTTGTTGTTCCGGAATATCTTGATATCCCAATAAAAACTCAGGGTGTTTATTTTCACCCCAATAATGTTTAAATTGAATATCTTGGATATCTTCCGCTGCAATTCTCTCTTTTAACGGTGGAAGCCAAGGACTTGCGACCTTTGGAAGGTGTAGCGATTCGAATACACGCTTCGCTTCTTGAACGACCGCATCCAATTGCGTTGGCAATCGTTTCTGATTGCCGCTATCATCTAATCCACTTAAGTCTTTATTGATTGCTTCATACTGTCCATTATCTTTAATGGCATACACTGTCGTATCTCGGTGTGTAGAACGTACCGCTTCTGGTTCATAATCGGCTCCACTCCAAGCACTTTGGAATAATTCATAGATTTCATTATTCCCAACTTGTAAGTATCCTCGACCTGTCTGCGTAATTTCTGCAGCATCTGGCGTTTTAATAATTTCACGCGAATCAGCCACATCTTGTACTTTCAACGCAATCTTAAACTTCGAGTTAGACCAGATTTGGTCATCCACTACTCCGCTTGGTTTTTGAGTCGCTAAGATTAAGTGAATTCCGAGCGAACGTCCGATACGCGCTGCAGATACTAACTCTTTCATGAAGTCCGGTTGGTTCGTTTTCAATTCTGCAAACTCATCCGAAATCAAGAATAAATGAGGCATTGGCTCAGTGGCTACACCCTCTTTAAATAATTTCATGTACTGATTAATATGGTTTACATCATATTCTGCAAATAATCGTTGACGTTTCTTCAATTCTGCTTGAATAGACACTAAGGCACGATTGGCTTGCGCCACATCTAAGTTGGTAATTGCTCCAACTAAGTGAGGTAGGTCCGCAAATAGGTTCGCCATCCCCCCACCTTTGTAGTCAATCAATAGAAATGCCACTTCATATGGATGGAAATTCACCGCTAATGAAGCAATATACGACTGTAAGGTTTCAGATTTCCCAGAACCTGTTGTCCCTGCCATTAGTCCGTGAGGTCCATGCGCTTTTTCATGTAAATTCAACATTAATAATTCATCACGGCCACGTAGCCCTAATGGTACTGCCATTGTTTGATACGTATCATTCGTTGCCCAACGATGGTTCATATCTAATGCTTCTACAGAATCTACACCATACATCTCTAGGAATGTGACACTATCTGGAATCGCGTTTCGTAATGTTTGAACATGCGTCACTTGAGCCAAGTCTCTTGCGAATTGTTCTTTGGCTTCAGTGGATAACTTCTCAAATGTCACAAACGGTTTATCCATATATTCGCCATTATGGAGGCGTAATGTTCCTTGACGATTTCCTTTGAAATCCACAACAGTGTTTACATGTTCTGGTAGGCTTTCAATCACATCTTCTACAAATAGATAGCTAATTCCAAGATGTGATAAATCTTCATTGATAAACTCCATAATATTATGATCTAGCATTAGAGATAAATCCGTAATCACAAATACATAATGAGGAGTAAAAGTTAGTTGCTTATTAGTTCCTGCTTGTTCAGCCGCTTGTTTGCGTTCTTTGATCATTTGATAGAGCGACGTTAACAATTGATCACGACTACGTTGATGGTATACAAAACTACGACAATTAAACTGTTGGAGTTTCATATGCGGTAACCAACGACTCCATTCCCACAATGGGAGTTCTTCTTCACGAAACACTGGAACAAATTGCACATCATGGTAACTATGGAAAGTAGCCAACTGAATAATCGCTTGTTGAACTTGCTCGATGACTGTTCGACGAGAGCCGATATATCCTGTAGGCGCCGATAACAAATCATTAGTAATTGGTAGATTTTCCAAGTATTGATAATGAGCTACTAACTCCGTTACTTGGTCACTGATGGCTTCATTGTATTCTGTTAACTCAGATTTTTTATAATCCACTTTAAAACTTGGAATGATTTTTCCTGTTCCTAGACGGTACGTTAAAAAGTCAAAGTGATGAGGCGTCTTTTCATAGAGACGTCTATCCGTCACCTTCGCCATTTCCATTACAGCGTCAACAGATGGATAGTGATAATTTAACGCTTCTTCCTGCTCTTTAGATAAGTCATAAAGCTCTTTATATTTCTCATTCAGATACGCTTTATAGTTCTCCATCTTTTTCGCTTTCAGACGTTTATTTTGTTTTTTGTCTGAGAAGAAACTGTGGACTGAGGTGATTAAAGTAATCACCGACATCCCCATCATCATAATCATCATTCCGCCATTTCCTGTAAGAAAATGCGTTGCCACCGTAAGCCCAATCATCGCAAGCGGCATGATAATTAATTTTAATAGCGATTGCTTCTGCATATTATCTTCAGTTGGTGGCGCTAAGATGCTCACCACATCATCTGGCTCACGTAAAATGAATCGAGGTGAACGGTGAAAATCACTAGTCTTATCCTCTGGTGTATCTTCAAAATCTAACTGCACAAGAGTTGTTTCAATCGGCTCGATACTAGCGATAAAAACTTTTTGCCCTTGAATTCTAATAAAATAGCCACTCGTAGAAAATAGATAATCTCCTTCACTCATCTGTGCAGGAGTTGTTACCAACTGCCCATTCAAGAACAGCTCTTTCTCGGATACAATTTCATATCCTGTAGCGTTTGCTTGAATCAATAATTCTTGGCTTTGAGGAATGCTTACCGCATGCAGTTCATCCGGACCAATGGTTAAAGGCTCTTTTGTTAGTAACGTTTGTAAGCTATATTGAAAAACAAATAATTCTGCAACAATCTCATTACTGAATGGAAGGCTATGTTTTCCGTTCGTGTAAATACGGTCCGCAAACGACACTTGTCCATTTTTCACGATTAATTTATCTGCAAATGCATTTTCCACAACAAAATCATCGCTTAGATGAGTTCCCACACGGTAAGCTCTCTCTTTTGAAATGTCGTAGATGGTATTATCTATCTTAATTAAACAAATCATTTACTGCCTCCGTATTAATTTTCTTTCGTTTTTTGTTGTGCTGGTAAATATTGTTTCTTTAACTCTTCTAATTTACCTTTATAACGGTTAATTTCCTCTGTACGTTTTTCAGACGTTAAGTTTGGATCTCGTTGAACGTCATCAATTTTCTTCGTCAAGCTGTACATTAATAATTGTGGATCATCTAAATAACTCGCAATATCCATTGCTTCATCTACTTTATTTTGACCGATCAGTACCCAATATCTTAGGTAATCTTCGTTTGTTTGTGCTGTAATTTTTCCAAGCACTGCTTTTTGTTCATTCGTTAGTGATTCTGTCATAATCACTGAATACGCAACAATATACTTATCTTCAGCAGAAAGAGATTTACTATCGATTGATTTTACATTCGTTACCACTTGTGAATAATCTTTTTCAATAAACGATAAACGAAGGGATGCGATTTGCGTTTGCTTTGGTTGTACCACAAACAAATTGAAAGCCAGAACGGCTGCTAACACCACTGCAATGACACCTGATAAAATTCCCATCAATTTCCATACAAAAAGTTTTCGTTGAGGTACGCGCACCATTTCTTTGGCTACACGTTCTCTTTCATAGTCTAGATGTTCTTGCATTTTTTCTAGCACTTCTGAAATCGATTGAGCTGCAATAATCTCTTCACAGAATTTATGTCCTTTGTAGAATTCTAATTTCCCTTGAGATAATTCTGTAAACTTAGATTTCGAATCTAGTGTTGCTACAATCATTGATTGGTACTGCTTCAAAAATTCTTCTTCAGATAATCCTTCATACGGAGGGACTTGTCCTTTAATTCCGCGGAAAACAATTTTTGCGATTCCATCTTGTGTAAACACTACATTTTCTGGCGAAAGCGAGTATGTATATACACTTGCCTCTAATGGTGTAAATAATTTCCCTACATTAATTAAGTAACGAAGACGTTCTTCTAATGGTAATGGATAGATTTTTTCAAATTCTTGAGTATTTGCTGTATCTGCATGAATCATATAAGAACTTTCAACTTCTTCAATCGTCAATGGAACAGCTTCTGGAATGGGCACTTGCAATAGCGTTAACGCCATAGCTACATTCCCTTTGAATTCTTCCTTTGTAACTTCAACACTTCTCACGTTTATTCTCTCTCTTTCTATAAAGTTTCGACGATGAATTGGACTCCATCACGTAAAGTTCCAACATCTTCGATTCGTTGCAACGCTGTTAGAACCACTCCTTTATCATGTACACGGATACTAGGACTAACAACATTCAATTCTAATTGATAAGCTTGTGCGACAATATGTAATAATTCCTTCATGCTAATGCCTACTGGAACTCGTAAATCATATTGTCCATATGCAAACTTTCTTAAATCTAACGTTAAATTAATATACATATTATGCATGATGTGTTTTCCTTTTCTTCAAAAATTGATAAATCGATATCCCGCTCATTAATAATCCTAATGCAATGAATCCAACCATTGTTAATGGCGACGTCTTTTCTTCTGGTCTTAACTTCACTCCCTTATTAGGAGTCGTTGCTGACTGCGATAAGAAGAATTGATCCGTTTCAATCGGATTTAGTTTTTGAGAGTCTGTCGATAAAAAAAGAAGAGCCTTATCTTGCGTTTCAGATAATGACTCTTCTGCCTGTTGTTTTGAAATCATTTGAGACAAAGAGGCATCAAACAGTTGTTTCAGTGTTATGTCTTGTTCGAAATAAGTTTGCTCATTTACATTCGTTTGGACAGGAACATCCACATTGATTTTTAACGAACCGTCTTGAGCCCATACTTTGCCCGTGAGGACAACCATCATGCCAAGTACAATCATTATGACTTGACTGATTTTTTTCATTGTCTACTCCTTATTATGTTGTTGATAATGTAGCATGCTTCCAACAAATCCAATGACTCCAATAACAGAAATTACCACTGTTGAAATCCATGCTGTAGGTTGCTGATTGATAACTGCATGTAACATATTTTCTGCAGAAACGAATGGTGTTAAATACGCTAATACTGGTGACACATTTCCATAATACGTATCAAATAATTGTCCCAATGCAATAACGTAAATGACGATAAATCCTAAACTAATTAATAATCCATAGGCTTTTAGCCATGACATTAACGCATGGTGCATGAAAATAGCACTTACAGCAATTAGAATTGCCATTCCGATGAGTGCAAATAATTGCTCTGCTGGTAAACTCAATTTCACACCTACCACAATACTTACTAAGGCGCCAATACCTGCCCCAACACCTGCTAGTAAAACTAAAGGTAAGAGATGTGATTTTGATTCATTAGATAGATAACGATTTGTGTCCAGTAATTGCCAATTGCCGTGTTGTAACATGTATACAAATGCAAGAGTCATCATCGCGATAATCAATACCATTAAAACTCCGGTACGATTATCCGTATGTTGACGTGAAGTGTCTCCTCCGCGTCCGTCTGCTAATGTTCCATCAATTGGATGAGATAGGTAATCATAGACTAATGTATTTGTATTGTTTCCAGACTCCGTATTGGACATCACTTTCGTAAATTCGTTTAAGAATGCCGTGTTCGATTCGAATTCTTTGTTCATAACTTTGTCCATTGATTCGACAGCGTTCTTGTACTCAGTCCCTTTTGTTTCAAGAGTTTTCACCTCATCGTTTAAACGGCTATATTCTTTTCGAATAGTTTCAGCCACTTGTTGATGAGACTTTGTGTTATCCATCAATGTACGACTTGCTAACATAAGCGTTGATAAGTCTTTGTTCATTGATAGACTCACACCTGTTAAATCAGTATTGTCACGTTTTTCTGAATCTACAAAAATCGGTTTGCTTTCAAGAGTTTCTTTAACTTTTTGAGTTTCCGTCACAATTCTTGTAATTTCAGCATTCACATCCTTCATTAACTTTTGATAAGCATCCATATTTTTCTTTAAAGAGACTACATCCGTTGAAAGTGTCGCAACTCGTGTATTTAATTCTTCTGGAATCACAAGTTTTTCTTTAATATCACTTGTTAATGTATTCGTTACTAGATCGACTAAGATTTCGTCTAGATTTTCAAACGCCAACTGCGCATATAATGAATCTCCCGCTGGCTGTTTAGGATTTGCTCCATTATTTGAATATAAGTCTAATCCATAAACTGCCTTCACTTGACCTGCAAAATCAAGATACGCTTTTACATCATTAAACACGGCTGTAGAAATTTCTCCTAAGAACGCTTTAGAATCTGTGAAAACAGTACGTGCATCACTACCGCTATATGTTCTTTGGATCGCTTGAGAGCTAGTATTCACCGTTAGAGTTGCTCCATCTAGCGGAGTTAATGTATCGAATTTTTTAGGAGTCGCATTCCCTGAAGCTTGATAATTATTAAAAGCTTCAATTACTTTATTAGATTGTTGAATACTACTATTTAATGAAGCAATATTATTTAATAATGCTTGTTTTTGTTCGTCACTAAGATGAGCAATTGATTCTTCAGTCACAACATTGATTTTCGATAAGATTGGCGCAAACCAACTATCGCTTGCGACCGATCCACCATTGTATTTCAATTCATAATCTACACGCAATTGCTTCGCAGAAGCATTATACCCTGAAGTCACTTCCACAGAACTACCATTTTGTGAGAATGAGGCTCCTTGACCGTTGATGCGTAAACTTTGAACACTGTAACGACTATCAACGGCTAGAGTGATTTTCTTAATGTTACCCGCAATATCATTTACAGCAATCTGTCCTGAAATTACTTTGTTCTTAATGTCATTTTCTTTATTGCTAACAAAAGTATCTTGGTTACTTGTTTGTGTTGTTGCTGATGGATTTAGTTTTTGAATAAAATGAACTGTATTTTTTAGAAACTGCTTATCTGCAGCTGATAATGCCATACGATCAATCGTAGCATCATCATAAAGCGTCATTTGTTGAGCGCTTGAAATAAACTTCTTATCAATATTATTACGTAACTCCGAAACCATTAAACCTAGCGTTTTCTTCGTTTGGTTACTATTATCAGCAAGCGACTCTGCTACTGCTTGCTTAATTTTCGCTTTATAGGTTGTATTTAAATAAGTATTAATTTCTTCGTTTCTCTTCTTAATATCCTCAACGAATTCATTCAGACGTTTACTTAACTCATTTGAGTTTGCTAAGACTTGATTCAAATCTTGTCCGTTGCTTAATTCTGGAAGCTTTTGTCCATTTACTTCTTGCATAATTTTCAACGGATCCGTCACCGTCATGCTAGAAATGCCTTTATCATAAACTGCTAATTCACTTTCTCGTTTAGCAATCGATTGAGCCCACGCGTCTTGCAACTCTTTAATTTTAGCAATTTCATTTTCATATGTTTTATCTACGGAAATAATTTGTGTGAACGATGCATTTGAATTCTGAATGATTGTATTAAATCCATTCATCACTTCTGCTGCATTATTCGACGAACTAGAAATCCCTTTAAATTCTTGAGAATATTGCATCAACGGTTCTAAAAGCCCAGTTTGAAATTGGTCAACCGTATCTCCTTGATTTTTTACGACTCCAGAAACTTGTTTCTGTGCATTTTTCAAGTTGGCGATTACGCTACTAAAATAAATGCGAATAAGATCTTGGTTAAACGCCTGTTTTAATGACGATACTGCCTCTTCTGCTTGTTTCACTAAAACTTGTTTGTCGGCATTTACTTTATATTGGAACAATGCACGTTTTGGTGCTGTTGCTTCTAACGAAAGGGCATCTTGTGAAAAATGACTTGGTAAAATCACCATCACTTGATAGTTCCCATTTTCTAACCCTTTTTCAGCTGTCGAACGAGACACCGTTTCAACTTTGTACGGAGTTGTCTTGGCAAATGATTCAATTAAGATATTTGCAACTGTTACTTTGTCTCCATTATAGTTTGTCCCACTATCTTCATTCACAACAGCAATAGTGACATCACTTTTAGCTGTCTGCGAGTCTTGAACTGACGTCGAACGATTTGTATTTTGTGGTTTCACCACTCCGAATAATGATAATAATAATACCGCTATTAAAAGCACTCCTGAAAACAGGAAGACTTTCTTATGTTTCATTTTCTTCTCCCTTCAATTTTTTAAAAGAAAAAGGCGGGATGCTCTCCCACCTTCTTAGGATAGATGGTCTATCCATTATCCATTAGTTTAATCCGAATTTTTGAGATAAAGCTTGGTCATGCTCTTCCATTGCACGAGCAGCTCCAACTAACTGAACGTTGATTTGTTCTAATAATTCAGCAAATTCTTTTACTTTTGGTTTTAATTCGTTAAATTGTCTATCAAAACCTTGGAAAGCTTGTCCTTCCCATTCAGCTGCTAATGTTTGTTGTAAAGCTGATAAGTTAGATAAAATTCCATTTACTTCGTTTGAAGCTTTGCTATATTCACGAGCACGTGTTTGTAACGTCTCTGGAGAAACTTTAATTTGTCCCATTTTAATGAACTCCTTCAGTTATAATATTGATTTTTGTTACATTTCGATAGTATCACATTCACAAATAATTAGCAATATAAAAATAAAAACTTCACGTCGTGTATTAACGTTATTTTCACTTTTCTATTAATGTGTTTTCCCTATTTTTAAATTCGCTTTGTTTTCTTCAAACCATTTTTTATATAATTCTACAAAACGTTCTTCATCTAAATCTGTATATCCATGAAATACTACTTTATCAATGTCTTCTTGATTAAAGTAAAAGATTTGTTCCGGATTTAATCCAACAGGATATGCAGCTCCTGAATATCCAAAAAATACAACTTCGTTATCTTGTTGTAATTGGCAACCTCTACTTAAAATCATCACTTTTTGCTGACCTTCTTTTAAATAGATAATAGATCCAATTGGTAATACTTCATTCATTATTTAACCTCCTCGATTGATTCTAATTGAAATTCCTTGTTTTTATAAAGAATATCTACTGGAAATCCTACAA
>ERZ772928.918-NODE-918-length-12974-cov-5.660190_pt1 | contig 12974 bp, 8 predicted proteins | sample MGYA00511686_ERZ772928 | MGnify/ENA primary metagenome ERZ772928 (study PRJEB29015, sample SAMEA2738063) | human oral metagenome | biome: human oral; feature: human-associated habitat; material: saliva | place: China | collected 2219 ... | reverse complement strand
GAATAGGTGAATATATTTATGAAGTATATTACAATAAGGATGAAATAAAGACATATTGGCTTACTAAAAATGAATTTAATTATATAGATATAGAGTACTATAAATAATATAGTACTCTATTTTTCAGGAGAAATCTACGCTAATAATAACAAAGAAATACGTTCAAATAGAATATTTGTATATATATAATAAATAAAACATACTACGTGTTCAAAATAATATGTTTGATTTATAAAAAAATTGTTTGATATAACAAAATACAAGTAAAAACGATAATAAAATTCTTGAAAAAACAGCTTATATATTGTAATATAGTAGGGTGTATAATGTTTTTAATTAAGTATAGAATCACAGGAAAATTTATACAAATTAAGGATATTTATAAAGTAAATAAGAGTTTTAAAAAAACCAAAACAAATTAAATAAAAGAAAGAGAGATTTATTATGGGTCGTAAATGGAATAACATTAAGGAAAAAAAAGCCGCTAAGGACGCTAACACTAGTAAGATATACGCTAAATTTGGTCGTGAAATCTATCAAGCTGCGAAAAGTGGTGAACCAGATCCTGAAAGTAATAGAAATCTAAAAGTTGTTCTTGAAAGAGCAAAAACATACCGTGTACCAAAAAATATTATAGATAGAGCTATTGAAAAAGCAAAAGGTGGTAGTGAAGAAAACTACGATGAATTACGCTATGAAGGTTTTGGAGTTAGCGGAACAATGGTAATTATTGATACCCTAACTAACAACGTTAACCGTACAGCTGCAGAAGTACGTACAGCATTAGGTAAAAATGGAGGTAACTTAGGTGTTACGGGTTCAGTTAACTATATGTTTGATAATACTGCAGTTATCGGTGTTGAAGGAAAAAGTGCAGATGAGTTATTAGAAATCCTTATGGAAGCTGATATTGACGCTCGTGATATCGTTGAAGAGGATGAATTAGCAATTGTTTATGGTGATCCAGAACACTTCCACGAAATCCAAGAAGCATTAAAAGCTGCAGGTATTGAAGAATTTGAAGTTGCTGAAATTTCAATGATTCCTCAAAATGAAGTAACTTTAAGTGATGAAGATAAAGCTAAATTTGAAAGAATGTTAGAAATGCTTGATGACTGTGAAGATGTTCAACAAGTATATCACAACGTAAACTTAGAAGATTAGGTAGAGCTAATGGTAAAAAAAATAAAAAAGAATAATTCATATAGCTTTAATGATAGAAGTATAGCTCCAAAATCAACAGCAAATGTACCTGAAGAAACTAATCAAGAAGTACCTGATTTAACAGGAGAAGATGCATCATCTGTAAAGAGAATAATTGCTTATGTAATAGATTTAGCTATTTATTTACCAATAGCACTTTTATTCCAATATACAAGTCGTAATCTTCGAAATATAGGTGGACCTGAGAATGAAAGAAATGCTTTGTATATGATGATTTCAATAATAATTTTTGCGATATTATTATATGGATACTTACCAAGTAATTGGAAAGGACAAACTATAGGAAAAAAAATCTGTAAAATAAGAATAGTTCCTACTGATGGTAAGAAAATAGATTTTTCTAAATATTTAATTAGAGAATTTTTAGCAAAAGTAGTTTTATTCTGGTTTACTATACCGTTAGTATCGTTCTATTTCTTGTATCAAAAATATGTAGCAAGAGAAGCAAATCCTATTTTATTACATGATAATTTACTTAATACAAGAATAGTAAAAGCACAAGAAAAATAAAGTTGTTATAGTTGTCTAAGTCTATATATGATTTAGATGACTATAATTTTATCTAAGAAAAGAGGTGTAAGTATGTTAAAAATAGATAGACATAGTTATATATTAGAAGAATTAAAGAAGAAGCATTTGGTAAGGGTGAGCAAATTAGCTAAAGATATGAAAGTAACAGAGATGACAATTCGTAGAGATCTTCAAGAATTAGAAGATTATGGGCATCTAACTCGTATTCATGGAGGAGCAAAATTAAAACCGAAAAACTTTTATCAAGAAGATAATTATAACAAAAAAATCTCGGTTAATGTAGAAGAGAAAAAACAAATAGCGCGTAAGGTTGCGGACTTAGTAAAAGACAATGAAACGATATTTATAGGAGCGGGGAGTACAACAAGTTATTTAGCAGAATATCTTCAAGACCGTAATATAAATATTGTTACAAACTCAATGATAGTATTTGAACAGTTTAAAGATAACCCATCATGTGACTTAATCTTTATAGGAGGGAGATACCGCCCTAAAACAAAAGGTTTTGTTGGATATTTTACCCAGGATACATTAAGTAAAATAAGTGTTAATAAAGCTTTTGTAGGGGTAAATGGCTTGGACTTGGAGAAAGTTACGATATCAGATGAAGAAGAAGGTCGTTGTAACGATACAATATTAAATAATGCGACAGAACGTTATGTTCTTGCGGACCACAGCAAGTTTTCAACGCATGCATTTTATACATTTTATCAATTAAAAGATTTAACGGCAATTATTAGTGATGATGTTCTTGATGATAATATAAAAGAACAGTATAAAAAAGAAGTGGAGATTTTATAATTTAGTCACTTATCGGAGAGGTGAAGTATTATGGTAAGACCACAAACAAAAGAAAATTTGATGATTGCAGCTAAGGAAAACTTTGAAAAATTAAATACATTAATCTCAAAAATGTCTGATAAAGAATTAACTACACCTTTTGATTTTTCAAAGGATGAAAAGAAAAAAGAAGCTCATTGGAAAAGAGATAAAAATTTAAGAGATGTTTTAATTCATCTTTATGAATGGCATCAGCTTATTTTGAATTGGGTAGAATCTAACCAAAAAGGAGAAGAAAAACCATTTCTTCCTGAACCATATAATTGGAGAACTTATGGCGATATGAACGTAGAATTTTGGAAGAAACACCAAAATACATCTCTTGAAGATGCAACAAAAGCTTTACAAAAATCACATAAAGAAGTTTTAAAACTAGCTGAAAACTTTACAAATGAAGAATTATTTTCAAAAAAAGTTTATAAATGGGTTGGTGGAAGTACACTTGGATCATATTTTGTAAGTGCTACTTCTAGCCATTATGATTGGGCTATAAAAAAATTAAAGGCTCATCAAAAAATTGTGAGTAAGATATAAAATATATAACTATGAGGAAGTAAAAGCAAATTAGCGGATACTTCCTATTATTTTTAGGGAAAGAAGTTTCCAAAAAGAAGATGAAAATGAAGTAGAAGCGGTAAAAGTAATTTACTATTGACTAGAGAAAAAATATTTGATAAAATATGAATGAATAAAAATAATAATTCATTCATAAGAAGAGAGGAGTTGAAAAATTGGATAAGAAACAAGTATTAAAACAAGTGGCGTATGATGTTTTTTCTAAAAAAGGCTATAAAGCAACAGCTATTTCAGAAGTTGCAAAACAGGCAGGTATGGCAGTTGGCTCTTTTTATAATTATTATGCAAGTAAAGAAGAAATCTTTCTAGATGTTTATATAGACGAAAATAATCGTATTCGACAAGTTATAATGAATGATATTGATTGGGAAGGAGATGTTGTTGAACTTATAGGACAGCTTTTTGGACAATCAAGAAGTTTGGTTTCATCTAATAAAATTTTGGCAGAATGGTATAATCCTGCTATTTCTAACGAGTTGCATAGCTATTATTCCTCAGAGGAAGGTAGGGAGTCGAATCCATTCCATCAGTTTTTAATAGAAACATTTACTAAACGTATGGTGAAGGAAGGATATTCTCAAGAAAAAATCCAAAAGGTTTTAGAAGTTTATCATCTTTTTTACTATATAGATATGAATATTACAGAAAAAGATGTACCCAACGTTAATCAGACAATAGAAACCTTAGCAACTTATTTTGTAAAAGGATTATTTAAATAAAGAATAATAATTCTTTATTTTTTAAACATAAATGAATGAATAATAAATCATATTCATTCATATACATAAAAATACTTTATTTACAACTATATAAAAGTATTTTATTAACTATAAAACTGTTCTTGATTTAGTTTTATAATTTTTTAAAAAAAGATAAACGCATATATTATTAACTATAAAATTTTTGAAAGAGGAAGAAAATGAAAAGAGGTAAAAAAATGTTAACTATTATTCTTATTACAACAGTAGCTCTAGGGCTAATAACGTGGGGAGTATTTGCATTTCTTGGACGTAGTCAAACTTTATCGGTCAAATCAATAGAAAATGCTAGCGATGATCTATATGTTGTTCGATTGGAAAAACCAGATAATATGACTTGGGAACCAGGGTCTTATGTGAAAATTACCCTACCGGAAGTAAAGGATAGCAAGCAAAATAACCGATGGCTTACAATTGCATCTACTCCTGAAGAAAAAGAGATTATGATTTTAACACATAATAGAGGGAGTGTTTATAAGAAAAACTTGACTAGTTTGCAGGTGGGAGCGAAAGTTGAGGTGAGTTGGTTAGGTGGAAACTTAGAGATTACAGATAATCAAGAACCTATTATTTGTTTTGCATCTGATGTTGGTGTTGCAGCAATGAGACCGATTGTTAAAGAATGGAACTCTAAACGTACAATTATACTTAACCATCTAGATAAAGGGGTAAATATTTTTAATAACGAACTGATAGAGTTATCAAATAAAGGAAAAGATTTTACTTATGAAACTAGTGAGAGTATAGAACAAAGTCAAGAAAAACTAAAAAAAGCAGTGAGCATGTATGGAAACAATGCTATATATTTATTGTCAGGCCAACCTGATGATGTTAAAATTATGGAAAAATTTTTAGAAAATAACGGAATAAATAAGAAAAAAATAAAAACAGATAGTTTCAGAGGTTTGAAGTAAAGATTACAAAAAACTCCCGAAAAACTTATACATTAAGTTTTTGGGAGTTTAATATGTTTAAAATATAGTTTATATTTTATTTAAAAATAGATGTTTTAAAGCTATCTGTTTGTTGTAGAAGTTTTTTATAAACAGCTTCTTTTAGTTTCAACGTATTGTTCATTGACACTGATTTATTGCCATTGTTATCTGCTTTAAGAGTTTGTGCATCTTTTGTAACAGCATCTTTAAACAATGCAAGAAGTTCATCATAAGATGAAACAGAAGTACCATTTACTTCAAATGTAGTTAAACCTACTTTAGCTTTATCTTTTACTTCTTGGAAGTAAGCTTTTTTGAAATCTTCTAATGTAGAGAATTTACCACCAGAAATTTTGTTGATTATATATTTATCACTTAGAACTGAGTGGCCATCCGTTTTAGAGGCTTGTTTATATTTATTAGAAGCATAGCCAAGGAATCCATTTTCATAACCGTAGTAACCCCATAATCTAAAGGCATTATGTTTGAATGAAACAGCACCTGGAGCTCCATCACTAGTATTACCTCCATAAATACCAGTCATCATTCTAACACCTACATAAGGTGATTGATCGTGGTAGCTAACTACTTCTGGTTTATAAATTCCATTACCTGGATTACGATTAGTCATTAATTGTTGGTCGACTAAATCATTAACAGATTGAATATTTAAGCTGTCTTTTTCTTCTTTCGATAGATGGCGAATCTTATCCCATTGGTTAAGGTTGTTACCATCACGGTACTGTTTATCCATTTTCTTGAACCAAGCACCGTTTAAATCTCTATTTTGTTGAGAAATAACAACTTCTGCTTCGATTTCATCAAGAAGAGTTAACGCATCGTTATAACCTCTCATATAGCGATCGATATCGTCTCTTGTTTTCAGAGTTTTCGGATCGGTGATATACCATTGGTTTCCATCGTTTGGACGTTTAAATACCATATTGATACCTAATGAACCAAACTCATCAAAACCACTTCCGGCTACTGGAGTTTGTAACATACCTTGAGCATAAGCTTCAAAGCTAGTTCCTTCACGGCGACCAAAACCACCAAGGTAGATGTGTCCATCATTAACGTGTGTTGTTTCGTGAGTATAAACAGAAATACCATATTCGTCAATCATATTTAAGTAAATGTAGTTTACTTCTGTTCTAGTATCATTTGGATTACCATAAATTACAGCATATGCACCAGCACCGTTATTACCAAAGTATTTACCGATAGGTCCGAATAATTCGCGAAGTGGAGTATATTCGTTTTGTTGGCCGTATCTACCGTATTTATCAACCCATCCACCAGGAGCGTTATAACCTTCCCAAAGAGGGATAACTGAGTCTCTTAATAGACGGTTTTTAACATTATCTGCAGCTAGACGATACCAGAAATCATAGTAGTTTCTATAGCCATCTGCAGCTTTATCTATCGTGCCTTTAATATCAGCAAATGATTTCTTACCTAATCTTTCTGCACTACCAAAAGCTATTGAGTTATAGTTAGAAATCAAGTAAATATGTGATTTTTCAATATTAAGTAGAGGAAGAAGTGTTTTTCTAAGGTGAGCACGTTTTAAATTATCGAATGCTCTGTATTTAGCATCTTTAATCGCATCTACTTCTGAAGCGCGTTCAGCGATATATACTTTATCTTTAGTTGCATCGATAAACCAATCGTTCATATCTGTAAAGTTTGTAAATAGGCTACGATTATAATTTAAGAATGCTTCTAAGTTTCCTGACTTCGTAGATTTTGCAAGAACTTCGCCAAAGGCGTCGAATGTTCTTCCGCCGCTAATATAACTTTCTTTAGAACCCATTTCGATAAGTCTGTCTAAAACATCGACATTTTTACCATAGAAATCAGGCTTAAACAGCATAAGTTCTTTAATATTAACATCACCAAACTTAACGCCGTAGTAACGATTTAGATAAGTTAAACCTAATAATAGAGCCGCTTTGTTTTTCTCAACTTTATCAAGAATCATCTGTTGTGCTGCTGCAGAATTATTCAATTGATAATCTTCGTTTTGAACTAATTTTTCAACAAATACATCAAGATTTTTCTTAACATAATCAAAACTTTCTTCTAAATAAAGGTCTTTAATTGCATTTACTCTATTATTACCAGTTCTATTTAAATGTTTGTAAATAGGATCTGATTGAAGTTCGATTGGACTTAAAATTGCTTTTATACCATTAATAAGGTTGCTATGGTCTTTTTGAACGATATTAGGTGTATATTTAATTCCAAGATCCGTTATTTCATATTCTTTAACATTAGTTAAGCCATCGTTACTTTCAGATAAGCTGAAGTAGTCTTTAGTTCCGTCAGCATAGTGAACGACAATTTTATTTGCAGCACTAAGGTTAGTGATGAAATCATTGTTATTCATCGGTGTAACAGAAAGAACTTCTTTTGTATTTAAGTTATGATCTTTAGCAAGTTTGTTCGCTTGGTTAACGATATAATCTTTATTATAGAATGGTTGTAGTTTTTCAAGGTTTTTGTATGCTAAGCTGTAGTCAGCATTGTAATCTTGAATATCAGTATAAGCTTTATCGCTAGGAGTGATATTATTGATAGTGTTCATGTCGTAAGCTTCACTTGTCAATGTATCAGCAGTAATATTGAAACCAGCAACCTTGGCATCAGCCTCAGCTTTAGATAAGTGTTTTAATTTATTTTTGTTTTTATTGTCTCGACCAGTTCCATCTTCACCAGAACTATATCCAACAACTCCAAATAAGTTTGATACAAAAGGATTTGCATCTTCATCATTAACGTCATTTGAACCGAATATTTCCTCACCTTTAATTACTTTTGCATATGTTACATTATTTTGTACCGCACCATATGGCCAAGTTTTAGAGGTTATTCCGCCAACGTTTCTAGTGTTTTTAACATCAAGAATACCTTTTGCTACAGAGTTTGTCAGTTTTCCTTTTGTCCCTGACAGCCAACTATGTGCCTTATATTGAACAAAAGGAACAAGCATACTTGCATTTGCGTTATTTGCGGTAATAGTAGCATCAACGTAAGCTCTATTAACAAATCCCATATAGTTAGAACCAGCAATACCGGCTACTGTAGAATTGTTTCCGACAGAATTTATTTTACCGATAAATGCAACATTTTCAACCTTACCATCTTCATGTATATTATTAACAACTCCAGCAACATTATTTCTACCAGTAACAGAACCTGTAATCTTAACATTTTCAATAGTCGCCTTATTTTTTAAGTTATTCCCAACAGTAGCGATATTATCTTCACCAGCTCTATCTATTGCAACATTTTCAAAGTTAATATTTTTGATTATTGCATTATTGATATCGTTAAATAACGGATGCTCTAAATCATGAATAGCATAGCGTTTGTCGCCGTTGCTTAGAAGTTTACCTGTAAATTCCGCTGTGACATAAGATTTGCCGGCAGGTACTACATTTTTAGCGCTCATACTTTTACCAAGAAGGAATTCTCCAGCTGGATTTGCTTGCATAGCACTTATCAATTCTGCAAAGTTATAATAAACATTATCTTCTTTAGCTTGTGGTTTTTCTATATAATAAGTATATACTTCATTAAAATTATTACTTGCGTTACGTTGTACTAAGTTGTCAGCAACAGCAGTCACTTTGTATACTTTTTTACCATCAACATCTGCTTCTTCAATATTTTTAACAGCCAATAATGTTGTTTTATGATCGTTTGATGTAACTTTTAGATAATAATTAGTTAAATCTTGCGGAACAGATGTTAGTCTTGTAGCATCTGTTTCTACTTTGTTTTCATACTTGATTAAATCTGTACGTTTAATATCTTTAACTTCTATTTTTTTAGGTTCTAGTAGAATTTTTTCATCAGCAAGAGTTTCTGATTTTTCTCCATTTCCTTGGTTATAAACGATTGTTGTAGATAATGTATATTCTTTATAGAAGTCTAAGTTGCTTAAAACAGCATCTAAATTATCTTTTGTTAAATCTACAGTTTTTACAATTTCGTTACCTTTTTTAAGAGTAGCTATAATAGATTTTACTTCTGCATTAGTAGGATTTTCTAACGTGTATTTAGCCGTAGCACTATGCTCTAATTCGTTTTTATTAGTGTTAACAAGTTTTAATACAGGTTTATCAGCAAGTTTTACTAATTTTTCAATAGCTTTTAGCAAGTTTTGAGTAGCTTCGTTTACCGCACTTTGAGTAGTGTTATTGTCGTTGTTAATAGTATTGGCTGCAGCTAAAGCAGTAGTCAAGTCTGCCCAAGATTGAGTAGTGTAATCATCTTTGTTTTTGCTATTAGCCGTAGCAATAGCATTTTGCAATGCATTCTTATCTACAGCCGGTGTTACTTCTTTTGTACCGACAGCAACAATTTTATTAACTGGTTGAGTAGTAATAGAATTATCAATAACCTTGCTAGTTTGAACACCATCAGCAGTAGACACTTCAGTTAGAATAGTACGTTCACCATTGACCCCATCACGGACAACTTTCGTTTGACCTTTAGGAAGAGTATCATCATTTTGCTCGATAGTTTCAAAAGGTACAACTTCTTTAGTAACTTTTAGTTCCGGTTTTTCAACGATAGGAACTTTAGGTCCTTCATCCGGAGTAGTTTTGTGCTCTGGAGCAGGTGTTACTTCTTTTGTACCGACAGCAACAATTTTATTAACCGGTTGAGTAGTAATAGAATTATCAACAACCTTGCTAGTTTGAACACCATCAACAGTAGAAACTTCAGTTAAGATAGTACGTTCACCATTGACTCCATCACGGACAACTTTTGTTTGACCTTTAGGAAGGGTATCGTCATTTTGTTCGATAGTTTCAAAAGGCACAACCTCTTTAGTAACTTTTAGTTCCGGTTTTTCAACGATAGGAACTTTAGGCCCTTCATCCGGGGTAGTCTTGTACTCAGGTTGAGGCTGTGGATTTGGTTGAGGTTGAGGTGTTGGGTTTGATGGATTTGTTGGTTTTACCGGATTTGACGGATTAGGTAAACTCTTTAAATCACTTTGTGTGAAATAACCAACATAAGAGTAGCCATTGATTTTTATTACACCATTTGCCAATTCGTTAGAGTTGGCTATAGTTTTTTGAGTATTGTAGCTTACCAACTCTTTATTTTCAAAAGCAAATGATTCAAACGGCATAACAACACTTTGTCCCATTGCTCCGATTAAAACAACGCTAAGAATTTTATTTCTATGTTTCTTCGATACTAAAAGGACAACCAGAACAGCAGCACCTACAGCTAAACCTGTTAAAGGAAGAGAACTTTGTCCGGTATTAGGTAAAGTTTTAAGTTCTGATGTAGGCTTAGAGTCCTTTTTATAAACCATGTAATACGTTTCGTTTTCTTTAACATTACTAGGTATACTTTTCTTTATTAAACTTTTTTCTGCGTCTGTTAATTCATTTTCAGCTAAATATGTATAATTAACAGTTGTATTTTCATTTGCTAAAACTTCGCTTGGCGCATAACTCCCAAAGATTAGAGCACCGATAACGACAGGTGCAGCACCAAGAGATAATTTTCTAATAGAAAACTTTAAAATTTTATTATTATTTTTACCTTTAATTTTCATAAAAAATTTCTCCTTTCTATAAATGTATAGACTATATAATTCTATCAAAAAAGCTAGTTTATTACAATTAATTAAAGAGGGAGAATGAGTTTATCTTTTGAGATTTTATAGCTAAGAAATTATAAATATGTTTGATGATTTCAAGTAAAAGTTATAACGATTAACCAAAAAATACAACTGTATTATTTTCGTATGAAACATGGGTAGTAATATTTGTTATAACTTAATATTTATATCTTCTAAGAAAAAAGCATTAATAAAACTAATGGATATTTTATTTAACAACGATTATAGTGATTTATTGTTTTATAAAAAGTGCTAACGAAGGAGGCTAGGTTCTTCTACAAGAGTTCGGAATTATTGAAATAGTTGCAGTGATAAAGAAAGTGTGATATAATATAATAAACAGTTGTAATAGTACAGTTAAAACAAGTAAAATATAAATTACAATTAAAGAAAGGATGATTTTTTATGGATGGAGACAAGACCAAGCTTAAAATCAAAAAAAAGAAAGAGGCTACAGTAGTTAAAAAAGCAATAAGCCTAGAAACGTTTGTCTTTTTAGCAGTATTCTTTTTAATCTTCGGTTTAATGGCGCGTAAGATGGGAACACCGCTAATGTTTAAAACAATGATGGCAACAGCTCATGACTTACTGTTGAATACAGTGTTTTTCATAATGGCGATGGCTGTTATTGCTGGAGCAATTAGCGCACTGTTATCAGAGTTTGGAGCAATAGCGCTTATCAACAAAATATTTGCTCCGTTGATGAGACCTCTTTGGGGTATGCCGGGTGCAAGTGTGACCGGGGCAATAGCGACTTATTTATCAGATAACCCAGCTATTATTCCTTTTGCCAAAGATAAACGTTTTGTAGCGTTTTTCAAAAAGTACCAAGTACCCGCACTTTGTAACTTAGGGACAGCGTTTGGTATGGGGCTTATCGTAACGATGTTTATGATGGGACAAGGAGCTGGCTTCGTAAAAGCAGCAATTATAGGGAATGTTGGAGCAATTATAGGGAGTATAATAAGTGTTCGCTTGATGTTAAGACATACAAGAAAATACTACGGGGATGAAGCGGATGAACCGATGGTAGAATCAAACGAAACAGACGAATCGATGGATAAAGTAAGAATAATCCGTGATGGAAATATGTTTCAACGAGTACTAGATACAATATTAGAAGGTGGAAAAACTGGGGTAGAAATGGGGATGGCAATTATTCCGGGTGTACTTATAGTTTGTACATTTGTTATGATGCTAACGTTTAAAATGCCTGCTAATGGGTATACAGGAGCAGCGTATGAAGGTGTTGGATTCCTACCTTGGTTAGGAGAAAAATTAACATTTATTCTTGAACCATTATTTGGTTTCAAATCTGCAGAGGCAATAGCTTTCCCAATTACAGCTTTGGGAGCAGTGGGGGGAGCAATTTCTCTAGTGCCAGAATTCTTAAAAAATGGTCTTATTGGACCAAATGACATTGCTGTATTTACAGCGATGGGTATGTGTTGGAGTGGATACTTAAGTACGCATATCGGTATGATGGATGCTTTAGGAGTGCGTAAACTTTCATCAAAAGCAATAGTATCTCACACTATTGGGGGTATCGTTGCGGGGATTGTAGCCCACTATTTATTCTTATTACTGGGATAGATAAAAATAATTAAATATATTAAAAAAGGCCGAGTACAATACTGTACTGGGTCTTTTGATAGCTATATATCAACCTATAATAAAAAACTAAATTTTGATAAATATAATAAGTTATAGTATAATTAACCAAAAACAATAAAGAAAAGTAACTAATTAATTTTATTGTAGAGTTAGAGGTTATAGACAAAAAAAGGGAAGTAAGGTAGTTAAATATAATTTATGAGAAAAATAAGAGGTAAGAAAAATGGAAAATTATAATAATGATAAAAATACATATATCACACGTATGAACAAAACAGCCTTATCTAAATTTGATGTACTAAAACCTTATTTAAAGAAAAAAACTAAGGTACTTGATTATGGTTCAGGAATTTCCCCTGAGTTTATTAAGAGTATTCAACAAACAGGTGCGAAATACTATGCTTATGATATTTCACCTACAGTACAAAATGAATTGGCTAATTTAAATATCGATGTTATTACTGATGAGAATTTAGAGAAAAGTAAAGAAAAATATGACATTATTTTTATGTCGAGTGTCTTTCATGAAGTAATAAGTTATATGTCTCGTCCTGAGAGAACTAAAGTATTAAAACAAATATATAGAAACTTAAAAAAAGATGGGAAACTTATTATAAGAGATTGGGCCAATAATAATTCTGATAACCCATATACAATAAATACGAAAAGTGAAAAAGCTAGCAAAGAGGTTGATAGATGGGTTAAAAAACTTAAAGAAAATTCAATTATACAAAATGTCGAAAAGACTAATAATAAAGAATACAAAACTACAGAAAAAGAAGCATACGAAGTTATGTTTCATGTAGTTTGGGGATTACAATCACTTGAAAGAGAAAGTAAAGA
>ERZ772928.917-NODE-917-length-12974-cov-17.668318_pt1 | contig 12974 bp, 5 predicted proteins | sample MGYA00511686_ERZ772928 | MGnify/ENA primary metagenome ERZ772928 (study PRJEB29015, sample SAMEA2738063) | human oral metagenome | biome: human oral; feature: human-associated habitat; material: saliva | place: China | collected 2219 ... | reverse complement strand
TGTTTGCCATTTTTTCATTTCTTCTTCCTCTCTATTCAAATAATGTAGTCAAAATGGAAGCATTTCCCAAAAGCACCAAGATTCCCATCACGATAATGAGGAAACCACCCACTTTTTTGAAGGTTCCGAGATAAGGATGAAGTTTTCGGAAATGTTTCAAAACATAGCTGGAGGCAAGAGCTAGAACCAAAAATGGTAGCGCTAGACCCAGCGTATAGATTAACATGAGACCAGCCCCCTGCCAAGCACCTGAACCACCTGAAGCCGCCAATGCCAAAACAGAGCCCAGAACCGGCCCCACACAAGGCGTCCAAGCAAAACTAAAAGTCAATCCTAGTAAAAATGCCTGACTATAGCCCTTCCCCTTTTGCCCCTGTCTCTGTAATTGTAGCCTTCTTTCCTTGTAAAGTTCCTGAAAATGTAAGACTTCCATCTGGTGCAAGCCTAAGAGAATGATAACCGCACCCGTCACATACTGAAACCAAGAAGCATAAAGCAAATTGCCTAAAAAACCAGCTCCATAACCCAGCAAGATAAAGATAAAAGAAATACCCGCTATAAAGGCCAGAGTTCGCAATAAACTAACAACTGAGATTGAATATTTTCCACTAGAAGCCTGAGAACCATCTTTGTCATCCAACAAGACCCCTGCATAAACCGGTAACAAGGGTAAAATACAAGGAGAAAAGAAGGAAAGAATTCCAGCAAGAAAAACACTGATAAAAAAGATTATATTATCCATTGCCTTCCTCCATTCTTTGATTTGATAGGACTATTATAGCCCCAAAACTCCAGAAAAAACAGGGACAATGATAGGGAAAAATAGGAATTTAATCAGGTTATACTTCAAATAAATCAAAAAAACATGAGTAAAAGGGTAAGCTATCTTAGTTTTTTGAGCCAACATTTAGTAAATTAAAAAACAGATTCTTCCATCTATCGCGGAAAAATCTGTCATTGATTTACTGATTTACAAAAACTCCAACCACGGTTTACGAACCTTATCTTTGCTGGTTCCTCTGTATTTTTTAGTTCTAAGAACCCCATTTTAACCATTATTGGTAATAGTCTTACAACAAGGCCTCAAACTCAGCAACGGTCATTCCCAATTGCTGGCTGGCAACCTCAGGTGTTAGAAGACCTTGGCGAACTAGATTTACTAAACCTACTTTTAACCCCTCTTTGATTCCCTCTGCACGGCCACGTTCTAAGCCTTTTTCTTCAGCTTGCTCCAAGGCATAGTCATGAGCCAATAATGCTTGTTCTTCTCGCATACGTAGTTGACTAAACATTTTCCTGTCCTCCTCGGACCAGCTCTTGTAGTCCAGCAGTTGGTCTGCTTGGCTGATGGCTCGCTCGGGTTCTTGGGTAAAGGGCTTATTACCGAAAAACTCCAACCACGGCTTGCGAACCTCGTCTTTGCTGGTTTCTCTGTATTTTTTTAATTCCAAGAATGCCATCTTGACCAGATGGTTTTCTTGACCATTATTTGTGATAGTTAAGACTTCACCTGTCGTGTCCTCTCGCATACTAAAGCTGTGAAAAGCCAAGTCATCTTGGAAGTAGTTGCTGTCCACAATAGCAATAGCATAAACTGGTGCGATGTGTTTGTAACTCTGGTGTGTATCACCTTCTCGTTGACGAATTTTTTCTAGGTTTTGATTGACCTGACTGCACAGGTAAGCCCACAGGCGATTGATGAAAAAATTCTGATGATGAACTTGAATTTCAATAATTACTTGCGTACCATTATCCAATTCCGCCAAGACGTCTATACTGGTATAGAAATCCTGTGCCGAGTAAGGCATGGAAGGCAAGACATGAATATTGCTTCCCTCCAAAATGGTCACATTTTTGGCTGGTAAATCCAACATATCGCGAATAAATTGACAAGTGATTTCTGGATTGCTAAAGATTTTCTTAGCTACCAAGTCATTGGTTGGGCTAATGCCCGGATGTCTTAAAGTCATCCATTTCCTCCTTCTATTATACCATAGTTTTAAATCTAATTTTGCTAGATTCGATGGTTCTATCTATTTATTCGAAAAGGAAATGAATTGTGAAGATATTTTATCTCGTTTCAACTAAAATATGAGCTTGATCAATCAGCTGTCCATCAATAGTCAGATTCAGATAGAAATCCAAGGTCTTATCAGCAGCAAAATACAGGGTTGGTAGACACAAATCTTTTTTGCATTCCCCAGCTTGGAATTGAAGAACTTGAATTTCGTCCTGATAGGCGACACCATGGACACCTGTCCCCGGTTGAATCGAAATCTTAGCCTCCAAAGGAGTATTACTTTCGCTACGTTCAATCCTAAAATGAAGAGTCTCTCCCTTTGTCACAGCTAGACTTTTTTCTGCAAATGCTAGCCCCTGAACAACTTCTGTTTTTGATAAGCTAGGAGTTTTATAGAGTGAAATCTTGGTCAATATAGGTAAATCCTGTGACTCTGTAATCATCACGCGCACCTTCTGTGCCTCTACTAGCGGACCTCGCAGGAGACGCTTATGACCAACTGTAAAGCCTGTACCAAATTCTTGCCAGACGCCATCCACCTCTACTTGCACATGAAAAGCTGCGATTCGTTGGCCCAGCTTCAAATCTTCTCTTAACTCAATTACATCAAAAGTTTTAGGTGACCCTAACTCAAGTTCTAACTGGATTGGCAAGCCTACGTCGCTTGCCCAAGAGCTGGTCTTAAGGCCATCTGTCAAATAGTGACAGGCAAAGTCTGCGGAAAGAACAGGACCAGACACCTTAGCTCCCAGAGCCAAATCTTCTTTATAGAGCTCATTGCGATAGGCCGCAAATTCATAAAGTCGTTCAATATCCTTTGTGTCAAATAGCCCATCTTGATTCGGCGGAATATTGAGTAATAGTGGAGTTCCCCGACCCACCGAGTGAAAGTAGATTTCGACCAACTCCTCGAGAGACTTAGGATCCTGATCCTCATGGTAGAACCAGCCTGGCCGGATGGAAACATCTGCCTCTCCGATTGAAAAAATCGTGCCCGAGGGATCTCCGTGCTGAAGATAGTCCAGCTCTGCTTCTGTTCCTAGTTTATCAGGATTCACCTTTTGCCATAGAGGATCACCTGCATACCCTCGTTCATTGCCAATCCAGCGGATACTAGTGCCTTCTGTTGAAAAAATCAAGCAATCGCCCTGCAGTTCGCGAATGGTTTCAAACCATTTTTCAAATTCATAATTGATCTTTTGAGCGCCCTCTCCTCTGGCACCATCCATCCAGACCTCAGCAAATTTTCCTGCATTACCATAGGCAGGATTTGATAAAATCTCCTTCAGCTGAGCCAGATAATAGGCATTATAGTCCGCTTCTCGGTCCACATGATAGAGGGGGCTGTGGGCATCCCAGGGTGATAGGTAGACCCCCATATCCATATCAAACTCTGTGACAGCTTGGGATACTTCAAGGAGCAAATCCCCCTCCCCATTCCTCCAAGGACTGGCCTTGACCGAATAATCTGTATGAGCTGTCGGATAAAGGGCAAAGCCATCGTGGTGCTTGACCACCAAAATCAACTTCTTAAAACCCGTTTCCTTGAGCACGCGAACCCACTCACGCGCATTTAACTGTGTCGGGTTAAAGCGTACAGGATCTTCCTGACCTGTCCCCCATTCCTGGTCATAAAAGGTATTGGGCCCAAAATGGATAAAGGCTGCTAGTTCATCCTCTAAATAAGCTAGCTGTGCCTGACTAGGCAAGGGGCCATGCGGTTTTATTTCTCTTACCATACTACTTCCTATCTACATTTTTCTTTACTTTTTTGGCATGTACTTGCAATTCTGTTAAGGCTAGGGGACTGGTCAAGCCTTCAAATCGAAGACGAAGGGCATAAGTCTCCACCTTGTCAAATTCAAAACGAAGCTCTTCATCCTTGTCGCTTGAAACTTTTCGGATAGCTGATACAGGGCGCCAATTCTCCTCTTGCTTGAGCAGGGAATCCTTATTCAAATGATTTGGAGTCCGAGGTAAGCTAGGCTCATTCCCTATGTAATAATCAATAAAGGTCGGCACAACAACCACATATTCTTGATTTTCAACATAATACAAGGTCAGGTTATCCACAAATCGCGGTTTTAAAATCCCTGCATCTCCAAACAGAATACCCACGCTGGCTTGCTCTGACTTGGCAATCCAAGTATTGGCTGTCGATTTTTTCCGAGAAATGACCTTGTCATTGAGGTAAGAGGCTGGATGATTTGGCTCTGAGTGGGAAGCAAAGACCAGAGGCAGGTTGGACCCTGTCCACTGATTGGAAATAACTTCTCCATCTACACTGGCATCTGTCACATGAATGGTGACTGTTGCTGCCAACTCACAGCCCACTACCTGTCCTGTGAGTACACTTTCTCCTACCTGAGCATAGATTTGAGGCTTGAGTTCATCCCAAGTAACCTTGGCCGTATCTCGTCTGCCATCTGATAAGACTAGCTTAACCCGGTCTGGTAAGTGTGGGGCTTCCTTGACAAGCGTCCAAACCCTTTCAGGCTCAATAGCGCAAATCCCTTGGACACAAACCTGAGCAAAAGCCTTTAAATCCAGACCCTCTAGCTGACCAGATACCGTAAACTCATGAAATCTTGCCAAATCTTCTTCAGGAATCTCCTCCCAAACAACCTTGACTCGTTTTGCACCGCCTGACTCATAGTCTACCAAGACCGAAGACGGAAGCTGTGGATAAGTCCCCCTATCTGTATATAAACGAAGTGGTCGTACAAAAACTGCTTGCCCTAGTGAGCTATTTTCTACTACGTGCAGGTGCATTTGATAGGTTTTCCCCTGATAACTAGCGCAGATAGCCAAGCCCCCTGCAGACAAACAATGAAGCACTCCCTGCTTGATAATGGCGTGGGCACTACCACTCGTCTCCCAAATCACTTCACTATTCCCCACCTTGTTCACAGGGTTATCCACAGTTTGTGGATAAAGTCCAATAGCTGGGGAAGCCCCTTCTTGTAATCCTGCCTGCTTGTCCACTCGAATCTCAAATAAGCGCTGATTTTTCACTGGCTGGCAATCAAAAGCCTCTCCCACTAAGAGATCAAAACTTGCTGGCTCTAGCCCTCTAGCACTAGCTTTTACTCTAACTTGGCCTGCCTGCTCCAAGCTCTGAACTAAGAGGACACCTCTGCCATGAAAGGCTTTCCTCTTAAACCGACCATTTTTCTGAGCCTTGTAACGTTCACGACTGGCCTGCCTGCCGTTATCCACACCTACAATGCGAGCAGGACCTTCAATTTGAAAATAAAGTTGATTGGAAGCAGTAGGCACCCAATTTCCATCCTTGTCCAATACATCAAAATAGAGATAGAGGAGGTCTTGCCCATCTTGCTCCAGTTGTGATTTCTCGGCATGTAACCCGATTTTGGCTGGCTTACCTGCAGTCACCACCCTATCTTCTGCCACAATCTGACCTTGATGGTCATAGGCCACAGCATGCAATTCTCCTGATTGATAAGCCAAGCGCCATTCGAGATAGAGTTGGTCAGAACCTTCTCCCTCTTGGTATTTTCTGCCATCTGAAGTCCATTTTCCCTGAAAAGTCTTTCTGCCTTGGGATTTCCCATTAAGAAATAACTCTACAGAACCAGCATTTGAATACACTCGAACAGGGATATCCCCATACTTATCCACAACTTGTTGATAACTCTTGTGGATTTCCCAATTCCAGTGGGGCAGGATATGAACCATAGGCTGCTGATCTAGGTCCACCCACTGACTTTGGTAGAGATAATAGTCATTTTTAGGAATCCCTGCTGTGTCCACGATCCCAAAATAGGAACTCTTTACGGGCGTGTCATTTTGATTGTGCCAAGGAGTCGGCTCACCGATATAGTCCACTCCTGTCCAGATAAACTGACCCGCATAGTCTAGCCGATTTCTATCTGCTATCCAAGAAGCCGTCGCCGTCTTCCCCCAAGGAACCCGATCATTGCCATAGTCTGACTGTTCAAAATTCCGCACGCGGCGATTATCCCCAACCCATTCCTTAGCTGGGCGAAAATAGCTATCACGCGTCCTTGTAGCCGATGAGGTTTCAGACCCGTAAAGTCGCCACTTGGGATGTCTTTTGCGAATCGCGTCAATATTATCTTCTGAGTAATTCAAGCCCACCACATCCAGCAAATTAGCTATCTTTTCATGACCTCCAGAACCATCGCCAAAGCGGAACTGATCCATTCCCATGGTCACAAAACGGCTATCATCAACCTCCTTGACCCTTTCTAGCAAGCGTCTGATAGTCATCAATGAATGGGCATCGCCATTTGCTTCGCTGACTTCATTTCCCAAGGACCACATAAAAATGGCTGGATTGTTCTTGCCACGCTCAATCATGATGCGCAAATCGTAATCTGACCAGAAATCGCCTGCTTTCGCTTCTGGATGAGTCGCTTCTTCCTCAAAAAAGCGACCATAATCATATTCTTTCTTGCCTCCATACCAGGTATCAAAGGCTTCTTCTTGGATGAGTAGCCCCATTTTAGCAGCCACATCCAGCAAGATGCTACTGCCTGGATTATGGGTGATTCGAATCGCATTGACGCCCATTTCCTTCATCTGGCGCAATCGTCTCTCAGCAGCGGACCTATTTTCCACAGCTCCCAGCGCTCCATAGTCATGGTGCAGACAAACCCCATGAATCTTCAACCAGCGACCATTTAGAAAGAAACCCTTATACGCTTGCCAATCCATATAGCGGTAACCAAAGCTCTCCTCTCCTTCATCAACCAAAATTCTATTTTTGTAAAGGCGAGTCTTCAATTGGTAAAGGTGAGGTTGATCAATATCCCAAAGCAAAGGTTGGAAAATTGATATGGCTTGTTTGAAATGATGTTTTTCCCCAGACTCAATCACTAGAGAGTCTGTCGCCTGCCAGTCTGACAGCTGTTGTCCATCATACCAGATACTCTGCTCCAAATACACCGACACGGACTGAGATCCATAATTTGAAACCTTGCTTTCAAGCTGGGTTTCCACCCAAGATTGCCTTTGCTCTTTGAGCTTGGGACTTTCTATCTTAATCCCATATAAATCCAGATGCACCGAATCCGTAATCAATAATTTTACTTCTCGGTAAATACCGCTACCAGAGTACCAACGACTGCTAGGTTGCTGATTTTCCACAAAAACCGCAAGCTGGTTGGCCGTCCCATCATTTCTTAGATAAGGTGTAATATCATAAGAAAAAGGTGTATAGCCATTGGGATAATAGCCCAGCACTTGCCCGTTGATATAGACTTGGGCATTCATGTAAACCCCATCAAAGAGCAAACGCACTGAAACAAGACTGGCATCTTCTTCCAAGTAAAACTGTGTCCGATACCAAGCCTGACCCCCGTTTAACTGGCCACCCTCATTTTGCGCTGGCGAGTACTGGTCAAAATCATTGTAAATACTCCAGTCATGCGGCACTTGAATAGCCTGCCAATTTTCCCTATGAAAATCTGGCGCCAAGGCCTCTTCTTTCACCACCTCTTGGCTAAAAAACCAGTGATTTCGTAAAACTTCTTCTCTTCTCATACAAGCATTCCTCTTTAAACGAATCGATATACTTGACTATAGCACAAAACAAAAGCGCTTTCAAGACTTCCTCTATCACTCCCTAAATCCTCAGAAAAGATTCTATAATTTGTGGAAAAGTCTGAAAATCACTCCATGTTCATATAAACTGTCATTTTCAAGAAACAAGGTCATACTCTTCGAAAATCTCTTCAAACCACGTCAGCGTCGCCTTCCCGTAGGTATATGTAACTGACTTCGTCAGTCTTATCTACTACCTCAAAACGGTGTTTTGAGCTGACTTCGTCAGTTCTATCTACAACCTCAAAGCAGTGCTTTGAGCAACCTGAGGCTTGCTTCCTAGTTTACTTTTTGATTTTCATTGAGTAGCAAATCTGACAAGAACCAAAAAACACCCCTCTGAATGTTCATTCCAGAGAGATGTTCCTTTTGTCTTAGCTATTATAAATCGACTGTCTAAAGTCATCTGAATCTTTGAGATAAGCTTTATAAATCGCTTTTTTCAGTTTTTGAACGGGCGTTTCGATAAAGGTATAGGTGCGAGCAGTTGTATTGCCTGACTTAATCTGTTTCAACTCCTCTTGGACAGCTTTCTGCATCAATTCACGTAACTTCTGACTTGTCAGACTTATTTGCTGACCTTCATATTGGATTGTCAAAGGTTTCAATTGATCAATCTTAGCTACCCTTTCCTTAAACTGTGCTTTTTTAAACTCAGCATAACTCTTACCATTCAAAACTTTATTGAAAATGTAAGTATCAGACAAAGGCTTGTTTTCAGTCTCTGCTGCTTGCTTATATTGATTTGACACATAAGGTACAAATCCTTCATAATAGCCCAAAGCAGCCATCAATTCAAATGCTTGTTTTCTAAAGGTGATGTCCCCACTCATACCAGAGTCATTTTGACTAACACCATAAATGGTATCAAACATATCAACAGTATAGTAACCGTTTGCTGCAATCTTACCTTTATCTGAAAAACCAGCAATGATATAACGGTTGACCATGATATGATTGTCAATCAAACTATCAATATCTGTCAATTTTTTGGCATCTTCTAAGGTCAGAGCTTGAATCTCCTCACTCTTATGAGTTGGTTTAACTGCTGGATTACGGTAATCTACCCAAGTTCTAGAACCTGTTGAAGTGATTGGCGTTATTTTTTTGAAATAACTCATCTTGTCTTCTGCAGATAAGCCTTTACTTGCCTCTGCTTCTAGGTAATCTAGAGTATAAAGGACATCAAAACTTCCCTTCATGTAAGATTGCAAATCTTCTGCCGTTTTAAATCGATCAGGTGTTTTATTGTAAAATCCATTCTGATCACTCTCATCATATACAAAGTTGAGATTGAAATAAGTATCCTTTTCTGGATTATAGGAGTTTTCAAAAATACCACGCGCATAAAACTCTGCTCCTGTACCATCTCGACGACCGTGATTATTAAACAAGACCGTTCTATCTAGTAAGTGCGTCATTTCATGAGAATAAGTCGCTGAACCTCTATCATCCAGAACTCTATCTATAAAGTAACGGACACCTAATCCATTTGCCTCAGCTCCCACCTTACTTACTGGAGAATAGTAATTCATAGGAGTCATAAATTGGTCGACTCCCTTATCAGCTCCACTACCAGTAGCTGGTGACCAAGTGCTATCAATCTGGGCATTCAGATCACTTGTATATTTCTTCATCGTATCAATAATCAAGCGATTTGTCAGCAACTTATCACGATTTTCTGGTTTTGTTATACGATAAAGAGTATCAACATAGTTGGCTTGTTGTACAGCCGCCTTTTCAATTAAAGACTTGACTCTAGCAAGCTCAGCCTGATACTTAGTTGGATTAGACTGGGCAAGAGAAGTATCTATATAGGAACCAATATTACCGTAAGTAATCGTCGCCATATTACTAATCACGTAAACATTTGATTCTTTCACATTCAAAAGTCCCAAAATAGCAGCCATATTGGCTTCTTGTTTACGAGGATCCTTTTCCCCAGCTGTCAACTTGCTATACAACCCGACATGCGCTGAAGGATTTTCCTTAGATGATTTTTCAACAATCATAGCTTGGCTAGATTTTTTAAGCCAAGTATCCGCATCATCTGACGTAAAGAGTTGGCGATTGCTGTCTAAAAATTCCTTCAAGCTAGCCTTACCTGTAATGGTAGATAAATACTTTGTAAATGTTTGAGGACTATTGGTCAATTTCATCTCTTCATAAGACATGGATCCTAATTTTTTCAAACTATCCAAGGCGGTCATTGTCTTATTGCCAAATGAGCTTGGATTAAAGGCCAGAATATCACGAATATTCGTGTCCCCAAATTGAATATTATAAAAACGATTGATATAAGACAGTCCCAACAAAATCTGCTCTTTGTATTGCTCAAGCTCTTGTTTGACCTTGCTGCGATTTTCAGGGGTATCTCCTATAATTCCCAATGTATGCGAGGCTATCTTTTTGAAACTTGACTCAGCTTGCGTCTTCGTCTGATCAAAGCTTTCTTGAATTGACAGTTTTTGAAGATACTCTGTGCGCAACATATCTTTGACCTCTTGGTCAGTGATATTTGGGTGTGTTTTTCTGAGCGCAATTCTCTTTGTTATAATATCTCGAGGGTCATAGACAGGCTCCAACTGTTCTTTTAGTTTACTGTCATTTAAGAAATCTACTGATCTCACGCTTGTGGTAAGAGCAGACACATCCACAGCATCTTCTCTCTCACTATTAGCCGGAAGTAAGTGTGGTTTATCCTCCTGACTACCAACTAAAACAACTCTCGGTTTCATTGGTTTTGTTATTTGACTCGCTTCTTGAGGATTAACCAATTCACCAGTTTGTTCATTGATAGCGTATGTTCTGGTAAGTGTATTCTCACCAACTTCTCCTTCAGAGGCTACCTTTTCTATATTTTTAGCAAGTGACAAATCCTCTCTTCGCTCCTCAGTAACAGCAATCGGTTGTATTACTTTTTCCACATTACCAACTTGAATCACTTTATCGACTGCTGAATTTACTTGTCTAGTAGTATCAGATACCGTCACCTGACCTGTTGCCTTGTCTAGTTGATAAGTCGTCCTAGTTTCCACCGAACCATCATGCCCTGCAACCGCTACTTCCTGTCGTCTGAACTCCAAAGCAGGATTCACTTGGTAAATCGTTTTATGAGATAGGACAGTAGTTTCAACACTCGGTTTAGTTCCAACTTCTACAACTTGATCAACTTTGTTAGCTACTATTTTGACAGTTTTATTCTCAGAAATATTTCCACTTGCTTGATCTTTAGTATAGGTAGTAGTAACTTGTTCTTGTCCCTCAACACCCGGAATTTTTACTCTTGTAACGCCGTGGTCTAGTTTCTCATTCTTTTCATAAACGGTTTCATAAGGAACAGCTTTGGTCTCCACTTTGGTCTGAGGAAGTTGAGTGTCTTCTTTGTACTCTGGGAGAGCCTCCTGTATCTCGGGCTCACCGGAAACGCCACCTTCATAAGACGGAAGAGATGGCTCTACCGAAGGATCGCCGGAAACACCACCCTCATAAGAAGGAAGGGACGGTTCCACCAAGGATTCACCAGAAACACCGCCCTCATAAGAAGGAAGAGATGGCTCTACCGAAGGCTCACCGGAAACACCGCCTTCATAAGACGGAAGCGCTGGTTCTACCAAGGATTCGCCAGAAACACCACCTTCATAAGATGGAAGGGACGGTTCCACCAAGGATTCGCCAGAAACACCACCTTCATAAGATGGAAGGGACGGCTCCACCAAGGATTCACCGGAAACACCGCCTTCATAAGACGGAAGAGACGGCTCTACCGAAGGCTCACCGGAAACACCGCCTTCATAAGACGGAAGCGCTGGTTCTACCAAGGACTCACCGGAAACACCGCCTTCATAAGATGGAAGGGACGGTTCCACCAAGGATTCGCCGGAAACACCGCCCTCATAAGACGGAAGAGATGGCTCTACCGAAGGATCGCCGGAAACACTGCTTTCATAAGAGGGAAGGGGTGGTTCCACCAAGGACTCACCGGAAACACCGCCCTCATAAGACGGAAGGGGTGGTTCTACTAAGGACTCACCGGAAACACCGCCCTCATAAGACGGAAGAGGTGGTTGGACTTCCGGGGCTAGGCTTATACCATTTTCTTGAGGTTCCTTCTCTTTTGTCCCGACCAAAATCACCTGAGCAACTGGTTCACGAAGCACTTCTCTCCCTACTTCATTTCGCGTAACAATACCATCGACAACCCTTACTTCTGTTAAGATTCGTTCTTGTCCCTTTGCACCTTCTATAGAAATTCTTTTTTCTCCCTTAGCCAGAGTTGGGTCAGACTGAAATTGAGTTTCAAACTCTATCTCCCCTATCCTAACTTCCAGTTCTGGCTTGTCTTCAGTAACAGTTTTCATTCCTTCATCTGGTACCTTTTTAGACTCAATACTCATACTTTTTTCAGGAGTTGGATTTAAAACAGGCTCAACAGAGTAAGATGGTTGAGGATATTGCATAAGATCTTTAGTCGAGCTAAAATGAGATGTAGTCTGTGGTACAATCCTCTTAGACTGAAATTCTGAACTTTCCTCCTTTTGAGATAATGCTGGCGACTCTACCTTATCAACAGAAAGTTCCTTACTAGCACTATCTCTTACCAAATAATATCCCGTAAATTTATATCCTTGGACTGTTTCAGGACTTGGTAAAAACTGACCTTCTACTCTCTTAACAAGGGCTGGTTGCAATTCTACCAGATTTTCTAAAGCAGAGATGGATACTCCCAAACCACCAACAGCAAAGACGCTCACAAGGAAGTAAGACGCTCCCTTTTTTCTCTTGATTAAAGTGAAGGAAAGCAATAATAATCCTGCTCCCAAGATAAACATCTCATCATTAGAAAACAGACCTGTTTCTGGTAATCTTGTAGCCAATTTTCGATAGACAAAATAGTATTCTTTTCCCTCTTTTACCTCAATCTTATTTTCTTCAAACCATTGCAACTCAGATTTCAGCTTTTCAGGTAAATCCTGCTCATCCAAGTAATGACTTGAAATTAGTGTTGAAGTCGTTTCTGTAGCCTGTACGGGTTGAGCCCCCATACCAGCAAAAAATAAACTCGTTCCTAGCAAGACCGAACAAGCTCCTATTGTATATTTTCTCAAAGAAAAACGCTGCTTTCTCTCAAATTGAAATTCTTTCATTCCATATCCTATCATTCATTATTACTGTATAGTTAGTATATCAGAAATAATTTGTATTCACAAATCTTTCTAGTTATTCCCTTATCATTCCAAATTAAGGGGGACAACATACAATAATTTTTATTTAATACTCTTCAAAAATCAAATTCAAACCACGTCAGCTTCGCCTTACCGTACTCAAGTACAGCCTGCGGCTAGCTTCCTAGTTTGCTCTTTGA
>ERZ772928.916-NODE-916-length-12981-cov-2.960545_pt1 | contig 12981 bp, 8 predicted proteins | sample MGYA00511686_ERZ772928 | MGnify/ENA primary metagenome ERZ772928 (study PRJEB29015, sample SAMEA2738063) | human oral metagenome | biome: human oral; feature: human-associated habitat; material: saliva | place: China | collected 2219 ... | reverse complement strand
TGCCCCAGACCGTAAACTTCAAGGCCGGACACCGCTACCGCATTTCGTATGACTACGAAAACGCGCTCAGCGGCTCCTACTACTGGGTTACCGCCTATGACGCCCAGGGCGCCAACGGACTAAACGCTAACTACCTGTACTCCACGGTGATGCCGGTGGCCACCAGCCCCACTCACTATGTACAGGAACTTAACGTGGGTGGTTGTGGCTCCTACTGGGTGGGTCTGTACAACACCCAGGGCGGCCAGGACGGCAACGACTTTACGCTCGACAACTTCCGCGTAGAGGACCTGGGTGCCACCACGGATATGCCCGCGTGTGCCGCTGCCTCAATTGACACCAACGAGACGGCCATTGAAGGCTCCACCTTCCACATGACCAGCTCCCTGGTGAACAACGAACCCAGCGAAATCACCGATGTGACCAGCAAGCTGACCCTGCCTAGCGGCTGGAGCGCCACTGCTGACACCCCGGCCACCACCGCCAAGCTAGCCAAGGGCGCCACTTTCACCACCACCTGGACCGTCAAGGTTCCCCAGGGTGCGGGCGGCTCCACCGCTAACGTGGTACACACGGCCACCTACAAGATCGCTGGTAGCGCCCGCAGCGCTAGCGGTGACACTAACGTGGCGGTTTTGGGCTCGGTGAAACCTGACGCTGTCAACTACCTCTCTGACCTGCCGTTCAGCCCCAAGTACAACTCCAACGGTTGGGGTCCGGTTGAGCGTGACAGTGAGGTTGGTGAAAACCAAAAGGGTGACGGCGGCCCAATCGTGATGGGCGGCAAGCAGTACACCAAGGGTCTAGGTACCCACTCTCCTGCCGATGTGGGCTTCGAGCTCAGCGGCAAGTGCAAGGCTTTCAAGGCCACCGTGGGTGTGCAAGATGGCCAGAGCGGCTCGGTTACCTTCCGTGTGGTAGGCACCACCGATGGCACTAACTGGGTTGATGTGGTACCGCAGACCGGCGTGATCACCGCTAGCAACACTCCTCAGGAGGTTTCCGGCGACGTCACCGGCATGAAGCTGATTCGCTTGATTGTGGGCGACGGCGGCAACGGTAACGGCAATGACCACGCTAACTGGGCTGACGCTCGCGTTCTGTGTGGTAACGCCACCGACGGCGATACTCCCGCCCCGGCACCTGGCAACCCGGTTAAGGACTACAGCGGCGACCAGCAGCTGGTATCCGCCCCGGCTGCTTACGCCAGCAACCCGGCCTCCAACATGTTTGATGGCAACGCTTCCACCTTCTACGACAAGGACTGGCAGCACCCGGTAGCTCACCCCAGCGACATTGACCTGGCCCTGTACCAGGGCGATGACCCCACCGCCGCCTCTGCGGTAAGCGTGGCTGGTTTGAAGATCAATAGCCGCGTTGACCAGGCCAACGGGCGTCCTGAACGCTACGAGGTCTATGTGGGTCAGGATGCTGCCAACATCAACCAGAAGGTAGCTGAAGGCACTTTGCAAAACACCGGCCAGGTGCAGCAGATTGTCTTTAACAGCCCGGTTAAGGCCAAGCTGATTCGCCTGCGCGTGCTGTCTAACTACAAGACCAAGGCTGACCAGCCCGATTACCTGCTCTCTATCGCTGAACTAGGGGTCCTGGTTCCCGATGGTGACGCAAGCGGTAATGCGGCCGGCCAAAGCCAGGCTAGCGCTCAGAGCCAGGCTGGCACCCAGGGCCAAGCTGGTACCCAGCCTCAGGGCGGCGCTAAGGCTGCGGCTGAGGGTAAGGCCAGCTCCACCGACAAGGCTGGCGCTGGGGCCGCTAAGTCTGAGCCGGAGATTACCGTAAACACCAACGCTGAAGGCCTGGTGGGCCAGAACTACCTGGATGTTAAGACTGTCAATGACACCAACCCAGTTAAGAACCCCTCCACGGTTATTAACCACACTTGGGCTCTGAACTGGATGGCTGCTGACCAGAAGCACACTACTAACGCTTCTGCCAGCTATTTCCAGCGCGTTCCGGTCACCTTCAATGTGGCTAAGGATGGCACCAAGGTTAAGTTCACGGTTGCTGCCGGCGACGGCGACGCCCTGGTGCAGGTAGACAACCTGCGCATGGTCAAGATCGTGCGCCCCATCAGCAATGACCTGATCGGTGTGGACTGCCTGGCCACTCCCACCCCCGAGGTGTGCACCACCAAGCGAGCTAACGACCGCATTGGGGTAACCACGGCAGTAAGCGCTGAGACTGTGACGCCCACTCCGACGCCGCAGCCCACCGCTCCGGTTTCGCCTACTGTGGCTCCCACTCAGGAACCTACCGCCAGCCCTGAGCCGACTGTGGCTCCCACTGGCTCCCCGGCTCCTACGACTCAGCCCAGCCCGGCACCTACCGGTAGCGCTGTCCCCACGGTGGCTCCCACCGGCGCCCCGGCACCTACCGGCAGCGCGGCTCCGACTGGCAGCGCGGCCCCCACGGCTCAGCCCAGCCGTTCGGCCAGCTCCGCCCCGCTTCCGGGTCGCCCCGGTAAGCCTGGTAAGCCCAGCCACGGCGCAGCCCCGGCTAAGCCGGAAAAGCCCGGCGGTTTGGCCCGTACCGGTGTGGCCAGCGGAATGTTGGCTCTAAGTGCCCTGGCATTGGGTGGTGGCGGCATGTTGCTGCGCCGCAAGCGTCAGGACTGACGGGATCAACAACTGAATATCGACACAATTGAATACACAACTCAATAGGGGTGCCTGATTTCCCTCTCAAAACTAGGCACCCCACCCCGCCGGGGGCCGCTTAACAAATGCGTTAGCGGTCCCCGGCGGTTTCGTTAGTGGTTCCTGGGGTTTCGTTAGTGGTTCTTGGGGTTGCGCTAGTGGGCCTCGCGCTTTGCTGTGGAGCTGCGCGTTTGTGAGGACTAAAAAGAGTCGCTACACTTAGCAGGTAATGATAATCAATATCAACTAGAAAGACTGCCATGTTTGCGTGGTTGCAGGCCGCCGGGCCTTCTTCAGTTCCCACCCAGGGCGCTACCAACTCTTCCCCCTCTGTTATGCGTGTAGCTGCTTGTCGCGGGCGTTTTTCTGACTCCACCCCGCAGCGTCTTAATGACCCCTGGCTGCGGCGTATGGCCGCGCTGACCACTGTGGCGCTGTGCGGTTTCATGACGCCGCTAGCGGGCGCTTCTGTCACTAGCTCGGCAAGTGGTCCTGCTGCCGCTGCCCACAGCTCCGTTTCCCGTCCCACTGCTAGCTTGGCCAGTAATGATGGCCAGTCCAAGCCGGTAAACCTTGAGGGTGGAGACTTAAGCATTTTCGACGCCGTCGCCACTGCCAATGGGGAAGTGGACTTACAGCTAAAGGATGGCGCCACCGGAACTAGCCACAACCCGACCCAAACCACTTTGAAGATCCCGGCCTCCACCTGGCAAAACATTTCTGACGACTATCCGGGCAGTCCGGGTGGCTATTTCGTCAGCCAAGGCGTCCAGGCTAACTCGCCACTACAGCCGGCCAGCGCTGCCCCCAAGGGACGGCTGGGCTGGGACACCAGCCAGCTGGCCCAGGCAGGATTTAGCGCCGCCCACTTTGAAGTCAGCTACAGCGGCCCTGAAGGCGCTAGCGTGTCCCTGTTTGGCTTGGATGACAACGGTCAACTGGCCTCCTCGCTGCTGGTTGATGGCAACTATGAGCTAAACCCGCTTGGCTCAGAAATTGCCCCGCAACAGCTGGCCGCCGCCTACCCCAACTGGGTGTTTTCTGCTGCCGGCGTCTACCAGCTGCAGGTGCGGGTGCTGGCTCAGCGCAGTGATGGCACGGTAATTGCTAGCCCGGTGCGTAGCTATCGGGTTGAGGTGGGCGACGTCGCCGCTCAAGCCACCCCCACCCCGGCACCTACTGAACAAAACCCTGATACCCAAAAGCCGGGTGCCCAGCCCACAACGGCCCCCAGCGCAGTGCCCTCGGCCGCTCCCAGTGCGGTTCCGCAGCCGGTGGTCACCCCCTCGGCCCAGCCCAGCACTGCCCCCAGCGCTCAGCCTGGTGTTAGCGCCGCCCCCAGTGCTCCGGCTAACCCAGTGGCTAGCCCCAAGCCGAGCGCCGGAAAGCCGGCCACCAGCCCCTCGCCGCGCTCAGCCATTGGCGGCGAGGTAAAGGCTAAGCCAAGCGCAGCTAACCCCGCTGGCAAGCAGCTTTTGGCCAGCTCGCGCAGCGCTAAGTCAGCTCAGGCTCCGCGTGCCGCAGCTCAGGGCCGCTCTGCCAGTCAGGCTCGCGCCGCCGTCGGGCAAAACCGATCTGCCGTAACCACCCGGGCCGGCGTGCAAAGCTTTGTGTCCCAGGCTCGCCCCGCCCAGAGTTTTGTGTCCCAGGCTCGCTCTGTCAGCCAGGGGGCAGCCGCCCAAACCAGCGCCCAAAAGGCTAAGGCTCAAAGCGCCGCTGCGGTGAAGGAAAACCCGGCTTCTTCGGCGGTTAGCGCCACCGCCACGCTGACTTTCGTGGTGGGCCCGGGCGCCAACGGTAACGCCAACGATGGCCACTTTGACTTAGGTCCGCGCATTGTGGACGGCAAGCTCAAGCTGCAGGTGAAAGATGACCGCTCTCAGCCCGCCAGCTGGGTTGACCCGGCAACTTTGACCTTCTCGCTGGGAGACAAGGCCACCCTTAAAGCCCCCGACGCGCTTAACTTTGTGGCCACCCCGGGCCAGGATGTGTGGATGATTTCCTCCAGCCAAAGCGCGGGCGTGCCCTGGCTGGGTATGAACTCTCAGGCTGAAGAGATTGTCAGCAAAACCAGCGGCGAGGTTACCTTCACCCTGGTGAGTGTGGAGGGGCCCGGTAAGGTCTCAGTATTTACCTCCGGCGGCCTGGGTGGGGGTGTGGGTGAGCACCTGCTGCAAGAAGAGGGCAGCTCCTACACCCTGCCGGCTAACACTCACGCCCACCAGAACTGGGTGTTTACCGCCCCGGGCACCTACAAGCTGACCATTTCCGCCCAGGTCACCCCCAAGCAGGGCGAGCAGATCAGCGGTGAAGATGGTGGCTCTGGCGACGGCGCAGCGGCCAGTTCCGGTGCCGGCTCCAGTGAAGGTGGCAGCGCCAGTGGAGCAGCTGGTTCTGCGGCCTCAGGCTCTGCCAAGGCGGGCCAGGCGGCCGGCGCTAGCGGTGGTAAGTCTTTGGCTAAAACCGGTGCGGTTAGCGGCGCCTTGAATGTTGCTGGTGGTCTGATGTTGCTGGCGGTTGCGGTGCTGGTGGCACGCAGGCGGATGGCATGGGCCTAGTTAAGTCTGTAATTCAGGCTGCACTAGTTTTAACGTTAGTGGCGGGCTGCGCCGGTGTCGGCGTAGATCCCGCCCGCGACGGCCAGTTGCGGGTGGTCACCACCACCGGCATTCTGGCCGATCTAGTGCGTAATGTGGCGGGAGGCCGGGCTACGGTCTCCCAGCTAGTTCCCGACGGCGCCGATCCGCACTCCTATGAGCCCTCACTGCGGGCTATTCGGGATGTGGCCTATGCGGATTTGGCTTTTAGTAACTACCTGTTGCTGGAGCAGCATTCGATTATTCGCGCCTTGGATGCCAACCTGCCCGCTAGTGCCCAGTCAGTGTCTATCGCCGAGGAGGCCGCCAAGCAGGGGGCCACGATTTTGCCGCTGGTTGAGGATCGGGCTTTGGATACCCTGTGGCTGGGGATGCGCGTGTCTGGTGACGGTAAACGTTATGGCGCTAACCGGGCCAGTGAGGTTGATTTGCAGGTGGTTTCGGTGCAGGGCCCGGGCCAAGCCAGCTCCTACCTGACCACCACTTTCGGCACCCCGGAGCTGGGGTTTTCCAGCCATGACGGGTTTGACGCAGCCAGCGACTATAAACATGACACTGTCAGCTTGCCGGCTGACGCCCACCAGCATATGAGTTGGGCTTTCACTAAGCCGGGAGTGTATCGGGTGCAGTTTAAGGCCCGCCTGCGTCCGGTTAAGGGTAAAAACGTGGAGTTTAAAACCGCCACGTTTACTTTCGCGGTGGGGGTCGACGCCGCCGCTGTAGCTAAGCGTGAAGGTCGGGTGGTTTTGGGTCCGGGCCACGGCGATGTGAGCGTGGATCTAGAAGCTGGCCGCATCACACTGGTGGCCGACAAGCAGGCTAGCGGCCAGGCTTGGCCGTCAGCCGCTAAAACCGCGAGCGCCAACTCAGCTAGTGCCGCGCCCAGCCCTGGTGGCTCTGCCAGCCCGACCAGTAGCGCCCCTAGCCCGACCTCCAGCGACGGCACCAGTGCACCCAGCCAGAGCGACGTCGTCGTAGCTGGGGCGGCCCACGTACCAGGCCATGTAGCCCTAGACCCGCAGCGGGTAGTGGTGGATGTGCCCACGCGCACCCTAGCCCAAGTGCCTCAAGGCTACGGTTTTGTGGGCCGTGCGGGCACGCAAGCCTACATCCTGCCCCAGGCGGTGCTGGGCAAACACGTGCATGGGGAAATCGACCCGCACCTGTGGCATGACGTGCACAACGCGGCCGCCTATGTGAAGGTAATCTGCGCCAAACTCAAGCAGGTTGACCCGGCCGGGGCGAGTGTCTATGAGGCTAACGCCGCACGCTACCTAAACCAGCTGGCCCAGCTAGACACCCAGGTTAAAAGCACTCTGGACACTATTAGTGAAGCTAACCGCCAACTGGTAACCACTAATGACGCCTACGCTTACCTGGCTAACGCCTATGGGCTTAAAGTGGCTGGTTTCGTGGCCCCTAACCCGGCTAGTGAACCCTCCCTGGCTGATCGGCGCAAACTCGCCGCCACCATCAAAGATCTACATATTAAAGCGGTGTTTTTAGAGCCAAATCTGGCCCGCACCCGCTCCACCTTGAAAGTGGTGGCCAGTGAAGCCGGGGTGAAAGTGTGCCCGCTTTACGGCGACACCCTGGATAACCAGGCCCCCACCTATCAGGCGATGATGCGTTTTAATGCCAACTCCCTGGCTCGCTGCCTAGGTGGCAGGCCTATCGCAAACCAAGCGGCGTCGTCGGCAAAAACCCCGGGCGCCGCAGCCACCCCCAGTGCGGCCGGCGCTACCACGGCCCCCACCAGCGGCGCCCCTGGCCGCGCAGCCACCAACCCGGCCACTTCAGCCACTCCCAGTGCTGACCCGGCCCTAGAGCAAAACGTGGCCGCAAACGAGCCCACCTCACAAACCCCAGCGGTAATCGAAGCTGGACACGTAGACCTAGGCCCGCGCCTAATAGGCGGCAAACTAACCGTGTCCCTACGAGATGATTCAGCAGCCTCACCCGTATGGCGCGACCCCAACAAAACCGTGCTGCGTGTACGCGATGGCGCCCTAATCCAAGTACCGCAAGGCGAAGACTACAAATTCCTAGCCGACTCCAAGCGCGTCTATGTGCTACCCCAAACCCAAAAAACCCAGCTGGTATGGCTGGGGTGGAACACCCAAGACCCAGCCGTAACCAAGCTGATCCAAGGCGGGGTAAACATGCGCATCGAGCAGGTTAAGGGCCCCGGCCGCAGCTGGCTGATTTTGCAAGAAGGCACCTTCGGTAAACCCAAAGTGCTGGCCGACTCTGCCGCCAGCGCCCAAGACATCTGGGTGGACACCAACACCCACGTGCACGCCAACTGGATTTTCTCCAAACCTGGCATTTACCTGGTCAAAGTCTCCTTCAAAGCTACCGGTGTGGACGGTAAAACCTACCAGGCCACCACCACCTTGCGCTTTGCGGTAGGCGACGCCACCAGCACCACCAACGCGCTAAAAGCACAGCCATCAGGAAAGTGACCATGCTAGAAGTAAACCAACTCAGCGTGCAGCTGGGCGGCCGCAGCGTGCTGCAAGAGGTCAACTTGAAGCTAGACCAAGGCCAGTTCATGGGGCTGATTGGGCCCAATGGGGCCGGCAAAACCACGCTGCTGCGGGCCATCCTAGGGCTTGTGCCCAGCACCGGCACTATCACCTGGCAAGGCCAGCGCATTGACCGGCGCGGCATTGGGTATGTGCCTCAGCGTCACGCTTTCGCCTGGGATTTTCCCATTAATGTGCGTCAGGTGGTGTTAAGCGGGCTTACCCGCAGGCTCGGCTGGCTGCGTCGGCCCCGCCCGGAGCACCTAGAGGCTGCCGACTGTGCCCTAGAGCAGGTAAGCATGAGTGATTTGCGCTCGCGGCCGGTGGAGCAGCTTTCAGGTGGACAGCGTCAGCGGGTGCTGGTGGCTCGGGCGTTGGCGTTAAAGCCGCAGTTGCTGCTGTTGGATGAGCCTTTTACGGGCTTGGATATGCCCACCCAGGAGCTGTTGACGGATCTGTTTAAAGAGCTGAGCCAGGCGGGTGTGGCCGTGCTTATGTCCACCCATGATCTGGTGGCGGCCCAGGCGCAGTGCGAGTATTTGTGTCTGCTTAACCGCACCGATTTGGCTTGCGCCCCGCCTAGCCAGCTTAAAGACAAAGACCTGTGGATGCGTACTTTCCAAGTGCGCGCCGATAACCCGCTGCTGCAAGCCCTAGGGATGAGTTAAGTTGTTAACCCCAATTGATTTTCTAAATGACCTGCTAAACCCGCAGCTGGCCTTCCTACCCAGGGCGTTGCTGATTGCTATCACTAGTGCCCTGGTTTGCGGAGTGGTGGGGGCTCACGTGGTGTTGCGTGGGATGGCTTTTATTGGCGACGCCGTCGCTCACTCTGTGTTTCCCGGCCTGGCGGTGGCCTTTGTTAGCGGCACTAACCTGGTGCTTGGGGGCGCGGTAGCCGGGATTCTGACGGCGGTAACCGTGGCGCTACTAGCCCAAAACCGCAGGCTTAAAGAAGACTCCATCATTGGGGTGCTGTTTGTGGGGGCATTTGCTTTAGGGGTGGTAATTATTTCGCGCGCCCCAGGCTATAGCGGCTCGCTGCAACAGTTCCTATTCGGCTCTATTACCGGCGTGCCGGCGCGTGAAGTGCCGGTGGCGCTGATTGGGGCAGCAGTGGTGATTGGGCTGATCGCAGCCCTAAATAAAGAGATTGTGGCGGTAAGCCTGGACCGTGAAACTGCCCGTGCGGCAGGGCTACCGGTGCTGGCTTTAGATATTGCCCTGTATGTGTGCGTGAGCTTGGCGGTGGTGATTTCCGTGCAGACTATCGGCAATATTTTGGTGTTGGCGCTGCTGGTAATCCCGGCGGCCACAGCCCGCTTACTGACTGACCGCTTACTGACCATGATGATTATGGGCCCGCTGCTAGGGGCGTTAGGGAGCCTGCTGGGAGTGTATTTGAGCTGGTCAGCTGATTTGCCCACGGGCGCCACGATTGTGTTGGTGCTGGGTGTAATGTTTGCCCTGGCCTGGCTGTTAGCCCCCGGTCACGGCCTGCTCTATAAAACTGCCGCAGCCAGGCGGCAGGCGTTATCCACCCAGCGGCGGTGACGCGGCTCGCGCGCCCATTCCTGGCTGGTTAGCTCGTGGCTCAGGGAGCGATATTTGGCGTCATTAGCGCGCAGCTTGTCGTCAAGATCGCCCCCGAAACACAGCAGCATCAGTTCATAGTTGAGCATGAATGAGCGCGAATCCATATTGGAAGAGCCGATCACCCCCACTTCGTTATCCACGGTCATGTATTTGGAGTGCAAAACCGTGGGGGAAGGGTAGAGAAAGATACGCACCCCGGCATCCAGTAGCGCCGCATAGTAGGAGCGTTGGGCGTGACGCACCAGGAAATTGTCTCCGCTGGCCCCCACAAACAGCTGCACATCCACGCCCCGGTAAGCTGCGCTAGTCATGGCGGCCAGCAGCGACTCGTCGGGCACAAAATATGGGCTGGTGATGGTTACCCGCCGACGTGCATTGTGGATCAGTGAGGTGAACATGCGCAGGTTTGGTTCAGTGGAGTAGCCCGGCCCTGAAGGGACGATCTGCATGGCGTTTACGACGCCGTCGGCCAAGTCTTTTTCCCACGCCGCCGAGGTGTTAACCAGCTCTGCAGCAAGTGCGCTCAGACCAGCGGTTTCTACCTGGGAGATATCCTCATCGCTTACGGCTTGGGAGCGGGCACCAACGAAAATTTTGCCGGTTTCGGCGTACCAGTCCATAGCGAATACACCCCCAAGCTCAGCCACGATAGCCCCGCCTAGCTGCACGGATAGGTCTTTCCACTCGCGTCCAGGGCCGCGCAGGTTGGTTTCGTAGAAGGGGTCAATGAGGTTGTGGGAGCCAACAAAGCCGACGCCGTCGTCGATTACCGCTAGCTTGCGGTGGTTACGCAGGTCTGGGCGCCCGCGCTGATCAGGCTTAAAACCTAGGGGCATCATCAGGTGCCAGTGGTAGCCGGCGGAGTTTAGCCGCTTCAGCAGCTTTTTCCAGGCTTTGTAGCGGCGTGAACCCAGGTGATCTAGCAGCAGTGCCACCCGCACCCCGCGTTTATGGGCGCGCTCTAGGGCCGCAAAAAGCGGCTCAGTGATGGGATCATCATGGACTATGTAAAACTCAATATTTACGCTGTGCTGGGCTGCGTCAATGGCCTGCACCAGGGCCGCAATGAAGCTGCGGGTGTCGTCATAGATACCCTGGACTGTGCCCGGCATACAGGGCATTCCGGTTAGGTGGCGGTTCATGCGCACAATCCCCAACAGGCGCTCATCAGCTTTTATACCTGGAGGTACGTCTGGGAGGGCGGTGCTTAGGGCGGAGACAATGCTGGTTAGCTCGCTTTGGCGGCGGTAGCGTTTTCCCTGAATACGGGCACTTCCCAGCAGTAGATACATGGGTAGGCCCACCAGGGGTAGGAATAGGATGAGCAGCAGCCAGGCCGATGACGAGGCAGGGCGCCGATTTTCAGGCACCACCCCCATAGCCCCAATCTTAATGATGTACTCAATCACCACCCAGATTTCGGCGGCCATCTGCATATAACTCATTTAACAATTGTACTTGAGCCTGCTAAAGCAGCCTGTGGTCCAAGACTGGGTGCCAGCCGCGCCAGCTGCGCAAGTCGTACGGAAGGATAAGCCGTGAGGTGCTGTAGACACTGTCAGCTGACGTAAGTAAACGTGTCAGGCGCGGGCGGCGTCGTCGGCAAAGCGGCAGAGTGGCAAAGTGGCAGAGCGGCAGAGCAGCAGCTAACGCAATAGCGAGCAGCAGCTAGTGGGGGGAGCCGAACCAGACCTTCCAAAAACCGTAGAAGTTTAAGTTACCCCAGCTGGAGCAGTCATCCCCATCATTCTTAGCGGCCTCATTGGGCTGGTAGGGAGTGTAGTTATAGAGCGCGGCGGTGGCGGTGTTAGCTGGGGTGATGATGGAAGAACCGCAGCTAGCCTGGGGGTTGTAGGCGATACGCACGGGTTTGCGGGCCTGCACCCGGTAGCTGGAGGGGTTAAGGCGGTATTTTTGCAGCTGGGCGGCGGCCTGATAGAGCTGGCTGACAAAGCCACGGTAGCGACTGTCGCAAGTCTGACCATCAGGGCAGCCATAGCCGGCAGCCCATTCATAGCGTGAGGCAGTCAGTTTCTCGCCTGAAGCGGTCAGCAGCCCCTGCTCTTTTTGCAGCAGCACCAACAAAACCCGGGGGTTAATGTTGCAAGCCACCGAAACGCGGTAAATAACCTCACCAGCAGTTAGATTCTTGGCGGGATTCATCCCCAACGGGCAGGCTGTTGTGGGGTCAAAGCCTTTAGTGTCAAAGCGGGCCTTGCTGATGCAAGTAGTGCCGTCGGTGCTATTAACGCAGCCAGCATTGACTTTGTTAATGAAGTTATCGATGTCTTCGGCGTTCATATTGGGAGCGCCATAAAGCTTATTGTCAGAGATGATATTTGCGGCGTTAAAACCACTGTAATCAGGGGTTACCTTAACCGGGCCGGCCGGGGTGGGGCCATCATCAATCTGTGCGGGGGCGGTGAACTTAGGCAGGATCAGTGCCCCAGCTAGGGCAGATAGGGTCAGTAACGCAAAAATTGAGACCAGCCGGTAACGCGAAATAAACCGCTCGGCACTGGCACTAGAGATGGCACGCTTGCCCTTGCCTCTAGTTGCGCTGCCGGCGGAGGTTACCGTTTTGGCTTTAGAATTAGGTTTAGGTTCTGACACTAAGGGTTATTTTTCCACGAAATGGACAATGAATGCATCTTGATCAGGTTTATGCTTTAGGCCGCGACCTGATGGACGCCAACGGCTTGCAAGGTTGGAGCCTGGGGTGGGATCGTGCCCGGCGTCGAGCTGGACAGTGCAACCACACAAACCGCTGTATCACTCTCTCACGTTACTTAATGCAACTCTATGACGTGCCTCGCGTGCGTGACACGATTTTGCATGAAGTAGCCCATGCCCTGGTTGGTCCAAGCCACGGTCACGATGAAGTTTGGCGCCGCAAAGCCCTAGAACTGGGCTGCTCAGCGCAGCGGCTGGTAGATAAGCGCGCCCCTAAAGTCCCCGGCGACTGGGTGGGCACATGCCCGGCTGGTCACCGGGTTGAACGTATGCGCCGCCCTAGCCGCGTGCTGGCCTGTGGGGTGTGTGCAAACAGTTTCTCCCTGGCCAACCTGCTGCACTGGACCTATAAGGGTGCGCCTATGGAGCCAAGCCAGATTGGTGGCCCCTACTTGCGCTCTTACAACCAAGCCACGCTTTATCTTTCATAGATGATTCATAGGTTACGCTAACCACCACCATAAAAGCCCCTTTTAAAGTTTTAACCAGCAAGGCTGATGCAGATCAGCAAAGCAACTGGCCCACTAAGCCGCCGGCAGGTAGCCCCGGGGTAAGCCTCGGCAGCGCTCGCTGGCTAAGCCTCGGTGACGCCCACCGGCTAAGCCCCGGTGACGCCCACCGGCTAAGCCCCGGCGGGTGGGCCACGGAAAACTTTTAAGGGAGGAAACTATGAAGCTCATGAAAAGGGGCATCGCATTCGCAGCGGCGATGGCGATGGCATCCATGCCGTTAGCAGGCGCCTTCATGGGAGCCTCAACTGCTATGGCTGCGGAGGTGAATAAGGGCGCCTGAGCTGGTGTGAACACTCGATAATCTCTCCTTGTGAATAACTGACCCCCGGATTGGCTTTTTTGGGTTTCGCCAATACGG
>ERZ772928.911-NODE-911-length-13042-cov-8.505968_pt1 | contig 13042 bp, 10 predicted proteins | sample MGYA00511686_ERZ772928 | MGnify/ENA primary metagenome ERZ772928 (study PRJEB29015, sample SAMEA2738063) | human oral metagenome | biome: human oral; feature: human-associated habitat; material: saliva | place: China | collected 2219 ... | reverse complement strand
AATGATTAATCAATTCTAATGATGAAAGCCTGCTTTGCAGGCTTTTTCTTTTTACCAAATGAGGAGGTGAAAATTTGAAGAAGAAAGTATTAGACTTTTATAAATCTATACAACCACATGCATATCATATTGAAGATGCTGCCATGGATAATCACATCCGTGGTGGTAAAGATCTTGAGATATTTATTCGTTCTGCAAAAATGCTTGCTCGAGAAGGGGTATTAACATCTTCGCGACCTGATGTATATCAATATGAAGAGCAACAATATGAAGAATATGAAGGTATTTATAAGGGCTATCGTAAGTCTTTTGGCTTTGTCATTATGCCTGAAGATGAAGATATATATGTAGCAGAACAAAATAAAGGTACTGCCATGCATAATGACAAGGTTCGCGTTCGCGTCGTACCTTCTAATTATACAAAGCATAAACGAGAAGGCATTATCGTTGATGTTATTGAACGAGCTAATGAAACCATAGTGGGTACTTATGACCGACAACAACACTTTGGCTTTGTTATCCCTGATGATGAGCGAATTGGGACTGATATCTTTGTAGATTTAAAAAATACATTAGATGCTCGTAGTGGCGCAAAGGTATTAGTGAAAATTACTAAATGGCCTGAAGGCGATAAAAAGCCAGAAGGTGTTATTACTGAAATTCTTGGTTATAAGGGCGATGTAGGTCTTGATATTAACTGTATCATGGCTAATCATAAGATTCCATTTAATTTCCCTGATGATGTTATCAAAGCGAGCCAGAAAATTGATACCCTTATTCATGAAGACCCTGCCCGTTGGGATCTTCGTGATTTACAAATGGTCACTATCGATGGGGAAGATGCAAAAGATTTAGACGATGCTGTGAGTGGCCGAAAATTACCAAATGGTAATTATGAGTTAGGTGTACATATTGCAGATGTGAGTCATTATGTAGTATCCGGACAGGCTATTGATAATGAGGCCTATAAGCGAGGAACATCTGTGTATTTAGTAGATCGTGTAGTACCGATGTTACCTGAGGTCTTATCTAACGGCATTTGTAGTTTAAATGCTCATGAAGACCGTTATGCTATGACATGTATGATGGAAATAGATAAAGATGGTAAGGTTGTAAATTATCGTATTCGACCATCTATTATCCATGTAGGACGTCGTTGTAGCTATAAAGAGGTCTATAAAGCATTAGAGGAAAATATTATTCCTCATGACTTACAAGACTTTATGCCTATGCTGCATGATTTGGCAGAAATCTCTAAGATTTTGAATCGAATGCGTCGTCGTAGAGGTGCTTTAGATTTTGATTTTCCTGAATATAAAGTATTACTCGATCATGATGGTACACCGTTACGTATTGTAAAACGAGATCGTACCATGGCAGAACGACTTATCGAAGAATGTATGCTCATTGCCAATGAAACAGTGGCGACACACTTAAAGAATACGCATCGTACATCGGTATATCGTATTCACGAGAACCCAAGTGAAGAAAAGTTAGATTTATTCCAAAAGGTATTAAATTACTTGGGGCAAAATCTCGTTCTTAGTGCTGATGGTGTAACACCAAGAGATTTCCAAAAAATCTTAGATGTAGTAAAGGGCCAAGATATTGAGCAAGTAGCTCAAATTATGACCTTGCGTTCTATGCAACAAGCTAAATATAGTATTAACAATGTGGGACACTTTGGCTTAGCATCTGCATGTTATACACATTTTACATCTCCTATTAGACGATATCCAGACTTAATGGTTCATCGCCTTTTAAAAGCTGATATGCATTGGAAAAATGGTTATTCTAAACGGGATGTAGACGAAGCATTCTTAGCTGGAGCTGTTGAACATTCTTCTATACAGGAGCAAGTAGCAACTGAGGCTGAACGAGATACAGTAGATCTTAAAAAGACTCAATACATGGTTCCATTTGTAGGGGAAGTCTTTGAAGGAACTATTTCTAGCATTACATCCTTTGGGATGTTTGTAGAATTAGAAAATGGTATCGATGGACTTGTGCATATGAGCATGATGAATGATGATTACTATTTCTTTGATGAAGAACATTTTGTGCTTGTAGGCAAAAGAACAGGTAAAACCTATCACTTAGGTGAAAAAGTAACTGTTACATTAGTAAAAGCCGATGTAGAAAAGAAACAGATCGATTTTGTACTTGGTGAAGTCAATAACCTAATGGCTATACAAGAACAATTGCAAAATGGTTCTGACTATGCAAGTAGTCGCGATGGCTATGGTAGTCGTAAAGGTCGTAAATCTTCAGGAAAATCCAGTAAAAAATCTTCACGACGTGATAGTAATAAATCTAGTCATTCTAGGTACGATGCTTTCAGTAAAAAATCTAGTAAAGGCAAATCAAGTCGTAAGAAGTCTAATAAAACGACTAAGCGCAGTCAATCAAAGAAATCTAAAAGTAAACGTAAACGATAGAGGTACATATGGCAAAACAATCTAGTCCATCTCTTATTGCTGATAATCGTAAGGCCCGTCACGATTTTAATATTCATGAAACATATGAAGCAGGCATTGCTTTGACAGGGACTGAAATTAAATCGATACGTCAAGGTAAACTGAACTTAAAGGATAGTTTTTGTCGTATTGATAAAGGCGAGCTTTTGTTGTATGGTGTTCATATCAGCCCATACGAACAGGGCAATCGTTTTAATCATGAACCTGAACGGACCCGTAAATTGTTGATGCATAAATCTGAAATCAATAAATTACATGCACAGGTTAAGGAGAAAGGATTCTCTTTAGTGCCGCTAAACTTCCATTTTAGCCATGGTTATGTAAAGGTAACTGTAGGCCTTGTAACTGGTAAAAAGTTATACGATAAGCGTCAAGATATGGCGGAACGCGATGCTAAGCGAGATATTGCAAAGCGTCTTAAAGAGCAACAAAAATATTAAGATAAAAAGATCGAGTCATGATGGCTCGATTTTTTTTGTGATAATTGTTAACTTGTTTTGCATTTTTAGTTGATAAATATGTATATTGAAATTATAATGTAAACAAAGAGTGGTGTTTGTAGTTGACATTTTCTGAGTAGAGGAGAAATATCATGAATCAGAATATTCGGTACATTACAGAAGTTGCTATTTTAACGGCTATGATTACCGTATTAGGTGCTATTAAAATACCTAATGTCATTCCAGGTATAGAGTTTCAACTGTCAGCTCCATTGGCGGTAGCCATATGTGCCGTATTCGGATTTAAGAAATATATTATTAGCGGATGTCTATCTAGTTTAATCGGTTTAGCACTAGGTACACAAACTATTTTGAATGTTATGATTGCTATGCAATTTAGACTTATCGTAGGGCTAATTCTTTGGATGTGCCACAATCATATGATAGGTATTATGATTTCTGGCCCGATTGCATCTGCATTAGCGCGATTGACCTTGTCTGTATATATCGGTAAGGCTGCATTACCTATGGTTGCATTAGCAGTGCCTGGCATGATTTTTACAGTCATTATGGCACCAGTATTTGTGAAAGTATTCCGTAAAATTCACAGCCAAGTACCTCAAAATGATCTTGTTAAAGGGAAGGTGTCATAATGGCTGAATTATATAGTGTACGCATGCGTGCTGCTCAAGGTGGTCCCCATGAAAAAGGGGGCCACCATATTTCTGGGGCAGAGCGGATTGTGAAGTTAGAAGAAGTAGGGGCTATAGCTCAATCGTTAGCTAATCGCGCACTGCATCACAGTAAAGGAACAGCTGATTTTATCAATATTACTGTAGATTTAATCCCACCGGAGAAGATTACATATATTGACTGTCTAAAGGTAGAGGAACATAAAACTAGTAGTATTTCTGAATCTCATCAATTGGCGACTGACCTTTTACAAGGTCCTAATATTAGTAAGGCAGCTGTTCATAAAGCTATATCTTTATTAAAAGGGTTAGATAAATCTATGCGCGGCGCTATGTTAGTGGATGCAATTACTGGCGAGCGCTTAGATACAGGTGACCGCGGAGTACGTGTTAGTCATATGGACTCCTTTGATTCTTATGCATTAGGTGATAATGAACATATGAGAGAGGCTTTAGTATTAGCTTCAAAGGTTCAATCAGCAGATGGTATTGTTGGCGAATTATGTTGGTCTGATGATCCAGACTATACAGTAGGTTATGTTGCTTGCAATGGTGTATACCATCGCATTCCTAATATGAAAGAATTGGGCTCAAATATAGGGGGCCGTGTTTTCTTTGTACGGTCTGATATAGATAGTGAAAGTGTAATTGAGTATTTGGAGAGTGCTCCAGTACTTGTTCAACGGAGATAGAATGTACAAATTTTTTAAAGAACAATTGGACTCTAAGATAGAGAACCATAATTTACGAACCTTAAGAGAATACTGTCCTCTAGATGCAGTGCGAGTAAAACGAGATGATAAAGAATATTTAATGATGGCTTCAAATAATTATTTGGGCTTAACTTTTGATACTCGTGTAATAGAAGGGGCTCTGAAAGGGACTCAAGAATATGGTACTGGCTCAGGTGGGTCTCGACTTGTGTCTGGAACATTTCCATTATTTACAGAGCTCGAAAGGTCATTAGCTAAATTTAAGAATACTGAAAAAGCCCTTGTATTTAATACTGGTTATATGGCCAATGTAGGAACTATTTCTGCCGTAGCTGATAAGAATACTATTATTTTTAGTGATGCTCTTAATCATGCTAGTATTATTGATGGTTGTAGATTAAGTCGAGGTAATGTAAAAACATATAGCCACTGTGATATAGACGAATTAAAGTATCTGTTAAAACAGGTGGATCGAAATACTCGAAAGCTTATAGTTACAGATGGCGTATTTAGTATGGATGGGGATATTGCACCACTAGATAAACTGTATGAATTAAGCCGTGAATATAATGCACTGCTCATGGTTGACGATGCCCATGCAACTGGAACTATTGGTAATGGTCATGGTACAGCGGCCTATTTTGGCCTTGAAAAAGAAGTAGATATACAACTTGGTACATTGAGTAAATCTTTAGGCTCTGTTGGTGGCTATGTAGCTGCAAATAGCACTATCATAGATTATCTCGTTAATACGAGTCGTAGCTTTATATTCTCCACCGCATTATCTCCTGCTGATATCGGGGCTGCCTTAGCTGCACTACATGTTCTTGAATCAGATGTGTCCGTTTTACAGCGATTACATGAAAATGTAAATTATATGGCAGACCAATTGATTTCCATGGGAATTAATGCTACCAATGAAACACCAATTTTCCCAATCCTTATTGGACGTAACGAGGATACATTAGCCGTTTCGAACTATTTGTATGAGGCTGGAATCATTGGAACTGCTATTCGTCCACCTACAGTACCTATTGGTGAAAGTAGAATTAGACTAACGGTGACTGCTGCGCATAATAAAGAACAAATAGATTATGTGTGCCAATCACTGCATAATGCTATGAAACAATTAGACTCATGATAGTACATAATATATCTAATAAAGATAGAATTGAAAGAAACCGATATTTGATTAGTTAAGTCGTCGCTATTAGGTAAGCAGAGTAGTCTAACAATAGTGGATATATCTGAGTTGTAAAGGCTTCATATAATTGACAGCAATATTAAATAGGCTTATAATTATTAGACCGACGCACGGGGATGTAAAGGTTTCGACAGGGGTGCGTGTGGTATAGATAGCGAGTCGGCGTTCCATGAGGCCGTTAAACGGTGGGAAAACATTTAAACGCAGAAGAAAATTTTGCATTAGCTGCATAAGCTACGTCCCTCATACTTGTGCCTACCAAGTGTGAATGGACGTCAAACCGTAGGCTGGCTTAATTTAGTTGTTCATATGAATTAGGCGAGACAACATGAACTGGGGTTGTGTAGCTTGTCTGTGAGCGGTAGCAACCTGAGATCTCAATCATAGACTGTGCTCGGAGAAGTCTATATGGCAACACTTTTGGACAGGGGTTCGACTCCCCTCATCTCCACCAATATTCAAGCTATAGCTAGAAGATACGTATTTACTGTACAAATGCAGTAGTTACCTAATCTTCTAGCTTTTTTTAGTGTTCGTATATGACTGCTTAAATACGTATTTGTTCGCTTGAAATTTCACCATGATTTCACCACTGTTTCACCACGAGACACTTTTTTAAAAATGCCCTAAAAGTAGTTAAATAAAGGATACTTAATAAAAAAGACCGGCAATAATGCCGGCCTAATTATGCCATAATATCGATCGAATCGAGGCTTCGAGAGAAGATCGTCGAGCACTCGATCGTCGTATCTCGATAGTAGAGGAATCTGCTAAATTGAGTCATACACGTATCGATAGTTTAAGCGATAAACTCGAAGCCCTTCGAGACAGAATTAAATAGTTTTTAAATAAAGGAGCTCTTATGGGGCTCCTTTTATAATACGAGGTTTACATGATTAATAACGATAAACTTCAAGCTATCGTCCAAATTCTGGCTGTCGGCGGTCTTGTTATAGCGCTTATTATGTCGATATTGTACGACAGAACAGAATTATCGACGAATATAGCATCTGGTTTAGTCGGCTTCATCGGTGGAGCCGCAGTTATACGTAAAGGAGAAGACAAATGGCATTAGGCGATTTAAGTGCATCTTACGAATCTAACGGTAACCCTGGATGTGTATCCTCTGGGGCCGGTGATTTAGGCGGTATTAGTTACGGTGCGTACCAACTGGCCAGCGCAGCGGGTAGTGTCGATGCATTCATTGAATGGGGCATCAATCAAGGCGGCTTTTATACTGATTATGCGAATAGTTTAAATCAGTATGACGTGAATAGCGATGCTTTTATTGAACAGTGGAAAGAGTTGGCGTCAGCCGATTCTCAAGGCTTCCTACAAATGCAGCACGATTATATTAAAAGTGAATACTACGATAAAGCATGTCGATATTTAGCTAACGAAGGTTTCCATGCCGATAACCATTCTAACGCTTTAAAAGACGTGATCTGGTCTAGAGCCGTACAATATGGCCCGGGCAATGTAGTCGATTTATTTAACGAGGCATTATCTTACGTACCTGGTTATACTGAAGAATGGAACTTATCCTGGGTCGATGCTTTACGTTTCGATTATGATTTAATCGTCGGTATCTACGAGTCTAATAAAAGTGACGAATGGATTAGTCCTCGATTAAGCTACGATGTAAGACAAGGTGTTTATGATCGTATGGATAACGAAAAACAAGAAGCTTTAGCTATGTTTATGAAGGAGATTTAAATAATGAATGATTTAAGTAAAAAGATTATTAACGATGCGGTCGAATTAGCGAAAGTAAATGCTGTCAACGTATTAAAAGGTCTTAAATTCGACGATATTCAGTCTCTAGTCGAAGCAGAAATGGCTAGCGTTATTAAACCTTTGGAAGACGAAATTAAAACCTCGACTTCGTATTGGGTTAAGATCCGTAACCGTATCTATATCACTGTACTAAATAATAGTATTAACAGCGTTGTTAATTCTATTCAAAAGAAAATTAGAGAACTATAATTAAATTCAGCCCCGCCTTATAGCGGGGCTTTTCTTTTTGTCTTCATTATGCTATCATGAATGTAATATGAAATTGTGTTGTAGTTTATAGGGGAGACTTTGATATGGAAATAATCTTTTATCTCATGATGTTTTTTGCTGGGTGGATTCTTTTTAAAATACTTAAATTTATATTGTGGGTTTTATTTAGTTCAGATGATAATAAAACAACTTCGACACATAGCGAACCTGAAGAACCTGTAGTCAAAAAGAAAGAACCTGTAGTCGAAGAGACTTCCAGCCATGATGTACGTGATGATAAGCCATCAGATCTAAAGTACAATAATGAAGTATATATATCTTTTAGAAACATAGTTTATAAAGCTTATGAGAGTTTTAAAGAATCTGGATATAATATAATGTGGGAGTCAGATAGAGATCGTTTCATTATATATGAAGATGACAAGTCATCAGATAGTGACTCAATATTATATATTGTTGAAGTTTGCCATGACGATCGAAACCTCGTTGAATTAAATGATTCATTTTATATACTCGTGACATACGGTGCTTTTTTTGATAGCCTCTATTATGATAACTATAAAGAGAAGGCCGAGTATTTAAATAATTATTTGCGTAAAGAGCTAAAAAAGACTGCAATTTTTTATACTGTAGAAAACATTGAATATTCTAAGGTTGCAATATATTATTGCAATATTGAGGTAGGCAATATTAAGGCTTTGTGTGAACATGCGGAAAAAATGGGTGAAGCAGAATTAATTAAAGAATTAATGAGCGATGCAGAACGAATCTATTATAATGGGGAAAACGAATATCTTAATAAAATATCAAGAGATGAAGTAAAAGATTTCTACAATTAGTTTCCCCTTGTGTTTCCCCTCGACGAGCACACGTCCTATATATATAGATATATACTATATTTATAAAGCATAGTACCCTCATCTCCACCAATATTAAAGCTAAAGCTAGAAGATACGTATTTATTGTGCAAATGCAGTAGTTACCTAATCTTCTAGCTTTTTTTAGTGTTCGTATATGACTGCTTAAATACGTATTTGTTCGCTTGAAATTTCCCCTTTTTTTCCCCATAATTTCCCCGTAGAACACTACAAGATCAATTACAAACAAAGTGTTCTCAATAAATTATGAAAAATGTGTTCACAAAAAGATATAAAAGTCAATAATTTTTATCGCTTTTATTGTACACAATGAATATGAATTTATATAGATTTTATCTATGTTTTATAAAGGTGGAAGGGTATCGAAAAAATTGACTTTGTCTATAGAATCCTGTAAAATATATAAAGATATATATGTAATTATGACACATAGATGATTAGTTTCGTGTAAAGGAGTACAGATAATGAAGTTCCGTTATTCCCGTATGTTAGCGGCTCTCGTTGTATCCGCTGTAATGGTTGCTGGTTGTGGCAGTAATCAACAGCAAGCAGGCGATGTGAGTGTCAATGCATACAAAATTACTGCAAGTGATGCACAGGTAAACCAAACCTATGCTGGTACAGTAGTTGCAGAAAACTCTGTAGCTGTACATGCTCGTGTAACTGGTTACGTAGTTGAAAAATATGTTAAAGGCGGGGAACAAGTTGTAGCTGGCCAGCCATTATATCGTATCGATTCTCGTCAATACGAAGCTACTCTTGCCAATGCAGAAGCACAAGCTGCTCAAGCTAATGCAAACTATAAAAATGCTGAAGTAGACCTTAATCGGTATGAAACATTAGCTCAACAAGATGCTATTGCGCAACAACGTGTAGATACACAACGCAGCACTACAGAACAAGCTAAGGCAGCTTATGAAGCATACGAAGCATCCGTAAAAATTGCTCAAGATAACTATGGCGATACAATGGTATATGCACCATATTCTGGTACATTACGTATGGATGATATCGATATGGGTACATTTGTACAAGCAGGTTCTACAACATTAGTAACTATTGATTCTATCGATCCTATCTTTGTTGAATTTAGTATGACAGAGCAAGAATATCTTGACTTCATGAAAAATCCAACTGGCGATGATTCCAATGGTCCAAATATTCAATTAAAACTTGCTGATGGCGAAACGTATAATCAACCGGGTTCTATTGTTCAAGCAGCAAAAAGTCTTGATCAATCAACAGGTAAGCTTGTGTTGAAAGCATCTTTCCCAAATCCTGATCATTTGTTGTTGCCAAATATGTTTGCTACAGTAATTTCTCCTGGTCAAAAACTTAAAAATGCTATTCTTGTTCCTAGTCGCGCTATTCTTCAAATCATGGATAAAAACTTTATCTTTGTTGTAAATGCTGATGGTGTAGTAGAACAAAAAAGTGTTGAAGTGGGCGGTACAAGTGGTAGCGATACAATTATTAAAGCCGGTTTAGCACCTGGTGACACAATCATAGTTGATGGTTTAACTAAGGTTAAAAACGGTGCGAAGGTTAATGCTAAATTGCTTTCAAAAGAACAATTAAAAGCTACAAAATAGAAGGGGGCTAGATCGTGTCGAAATTCTTTATTAATCGACCTATCTTTGCCATTGTAATAGCCATCGTTATTACCTTGGTAGGTCTCATTTCTATGATGAACCTTCCGATAGCTCGATATCCACAAATTTCTCCACCTACAGTTCGTGTAAACACTGCCTATACAGGTGCAACGGCTCAAGTTGTTAATGATACGGTAGCCAGTGTTATTGAAACACAAATCGTAGGCGTACAAGATATGGACTACATGACATCTAGTAGCTCGAGTAATGGTAGCTACTCTTTGACTGTTCAGTTCAATCAAGGCACAGATGCCGATATGGATACGGTTAATACACAAAACCGTGTACAAGCAGCACTTGCTCAATTACCTGCAGAGGTACAAGCAGTTGGTGTTACAACTACTAAATCTTCTGGTGATATGGCTATGGTATTCTCCTTGAACTCACCTGATGGTACTTATGATTCTACATTCTTAAAGAACTATGGTACCAACTATATGATGGATGCTATTAAAGCCATTAAGGGTGTCGGTTCTGTACAAGAGTTCGGTTCTGACTATGCTATGCGCATTTGGTTAGATCCAGCGAAGATGCAAAATCTTGGTGTTACCATTTCTGAAGTGACTGCAGCTATTAAGGGGCAAAACTTACAGGCTGCGGCAGGTACAGTTGGTCAAAATCCTACTAATGGGGAACAAGCATTCCAATATCCTATCAAAATTGAAGGTCGTCTTGTAACACCTGAACAATTTGGTAACATTGCTATTAAAAGCTCTAATGGTAAGGTATTGCATCTAAAAGATGTTGCTCGCATTCAAATTGGTGCTAAAGGATATGACTTTGTTGCTAAGTCCGCTCATAAAGAGGTAGCAGGTTTTGCTATTTCTTTACAAAATGATGCGAATGCATTAGAAACTATTGCGAATGTTAAGAAGGTACTAGATGAACAATCTAAATCCTTCCCACCAGATATGCAATATAACGTAGTTGTAGATAATACTAAATTCGTAAGTGCATCTATCAATGAGGTAGAGCATACCTTTGTAGAAGCATTACTACTCGTTCTTTTTGTAGTATATGTATTCTTACAATCCTGGCGATCTACAATTATTCCTATGATTGCTGTTCCAGTATCCTTGCTAGGTACATTTGGTGCTTTCGTATTACTTGATTTCTCTATCAATACGTTAACATTATTTGCCATGGTATTGGCTATCGGCCTCGTTGTTGACGATGCTATCGTAGTAGTAGAAGCGGTAGAGTATGAATTAAAATATAATGGCTTATCTCCTAAAGAGGCGGCTATTAGAGCGATGGAAAATGTACAAGGCCCTGTAATTGGTATCGCCTTTGTATTGGTAGCGGTATTCGTACCAGTTGCCTTCATGGGTGGCATGACTGGTATCTTATACAAACAATTCGCTTTAACAATCGCTGTATCTGTTGTTATTTCTGCGATTATCGCCCTTGTATTAACACCAGCACTTTGTGCTACGATGTTAAAACCTCACACGCCAAAAGAACGCGAAGACTGGGTACATCGTCAGTTAAACAAATTCAATGCAGGCCTAGAACGTTTCAGCAATTGGTATGGTATCCAATTGGCTCGTTTAAGCCATCGTTTGAGCTTAACTGTTATTGCATTATTAATCTTTGCTGGTGGTACTGGTTTAGTATTCCACTTCTTACCTACATCCTTTGTACCTGCAGAGGATAGCGGTTACTACATGATTGCTGTTAATGAGCCACCTGGTGCTGCATCAGAACGTACTATGGCTACACTTGAAAAAATAGCATCTTTCTTGGAAGGTAAAAATGATCCTGAAAAACCTAAGGATGAACAATTATTCCAAGAGGTATTTACTGTAGCAGGCTTTGACCTTTTAGGGAATGGTCAAAAATCTAGTGCTGGTGTAATCTTTGCTACTATGTCTGACTGGAAGTATCGTACAACTCAAGCAACATCTATTAATGCAATGGTTGGTCAAACATTTGGCTTTGCTGCTAAAGGAGTACCAGAAGCAACTGTAGTTGCTTTGAATCCACCATCTATTCCAGGTTTAGGGGCTACAGGTGGTTTCAGCATGTATCTTATTAACAAAGCTGGTGACAGCCCACAAGTTATGGCGGAACGTGCTAATGAATTCTTAGCAGAAGCTCGTAAGAGTCCAGCAATTCAATCTATTTACACTACATTTGAAACATCTACACCATCCTTACAATTTGATGTGAATCGTGAAAAAGCGGCTCAAGATGGTGTGGCATTAGCTGATATCTTTACTACATTGCAAGGTTTCTATGGTAGTATTCAAGTCAATGACTTCACAACATATGGTAAAAACTATAAAGTAGTAGTTCAAGCTGAAGACGCTTACCGTCAAAATGCGGATCAGCTTAATATGCTAGCTGTTCGTAATAGCAAGGGCCTTATGGTTCCAGTATCTAACTATATTACGAAGGAACAAACTGGTACACCATCTAGTATTACTCGTTTCGATAATGCGATGGCTGTACAAATCGGTGGCTCTCAAGCGAATGGTTATTCCTCTGGTGATGCTATTAATGCATTGAAAGAGGCGGCAGCTAAAACATTACCAGCCGGTTATACATATGACTGGGCAGGTCAATCTCGTGAAGAGTTGAAAGCTGGTTCTCAAACCATCATGATTCTTGGTTTAGGTCTAGTATTTGTATTCTTAATTTTGGCTGCCTTGTATGAATCTTGGAAGGTACCATTTGCCGTATTGTTCTCCGTACCATCTGGTATGATTGGTGCTTCTTTAGTTCCATTCTTGTTGAACTTCACAGGCAGATATTCCTTAGCTAATGATATTTACATGCAGATCGGTCTCTTAACACTTGTTGGTTTGGCTGCAAAAAATGCGATCTTAATCATCGAGTACGCTAAGATCCGTGTTGACGAACGTGGTATGAACGTTGTTGATGCCGCTATTGAAGCTGCAAAAATTCGTTTACGTCCAATTTTGATGACATCCTTTGCGTTCATCCTTGGTGTATTGCCATTGGCAGTATCTACTG
>ERZ772928.908-NODE-908-length-13079-cov-15.355267_pt1 | contig 13079 bp, 7 predicted proteins | sample MGYA00511686_ERZ772928 | MGnify/ENA primary metagenome ERZ772928 (study PRJEB29015, sample SAMEA2738063) | human oral metagenome | biome: human oral; feature: human-associated habitat; material: saliva | place: China | collected 2219 ... | reverse complement strand
TGAAGTCGGGGACGAGCATCTCAACGCCGGTGTTCGGGCACATCTTGTGAATCTGACGGGTAGTCTCTGCGTACAGCCACGCACCGCCGTCTTCCAGATCGTCACGGGCAACACCGGTCACGGTTGCGTAACGCAGACCCATGACCTTCACGTTCTTAGCAACCTTGAACGGCTCAGCGTAGTCAACAGCAACGGGCTTGCCGGTCGCAATATTGCAGAAGTCGCAACGGCGGGTGCACTCGGAACCACCAATCAGGTAGGTTGCCTCACGGTCTTCCCAGCACTCGTAAATATTGGGGCAGCCGGCCTCTTCACACACGGTGTGCAGACCCTGACCGCGAGCAAGCTCGCGCATCTCGTTGTATTCGGGGCCAACAATAGCCTTGGTCTTAATCCAGTGAGGCTTCTTCTCAATGGGAACCTCAGCGTTGCGGGCCTCCACACGCAGTAGCTTGCGTCCTTCAGGTGCGGTGCTCAAAAGTCTTCTCCTTGGTCTCGATGTGCCCTCTGTGCAGGTGGGCCACCTTCTATATTACGCCCGCTCAGGCGTAGGTGAAACTGGTTTTCGTATATGACGAACAAAGCCGGATGCGTTACGTGTACGGCCCGTTCGATGCTTCTTGGCTGCGTCTAACCCTGTGTTTAGTTCTGCGTTTAGTTCTGTGCCGCGACGGGCTCGAAGGACTCCGCCAGGCGGTCCTGATACTTCAGAAGCTCCGCCTCCAGCGGCTCCAAAATATCGGCGGGGGTGACGGTGCGACCCAGCTGCTCCGAAATCGTGGTAACACCGGCATCGCTAATACCGCAGGGAATGAACTGCTGGAAAGGCGCAGTGTCGTTGCAACAGTTAATTGCGAAGCCGTGCATGGTGGTGTTACGCGAAACGCGCATACCCAGTGCAGCGATCTTCTTGTCCTGGGTGATGCCGTCGCCCAGAATCCACACGCCGCTACGACCCTCAACACGCTCGCCCTTAATGCCCAGACCAGCCAGAACGTTAATGATGATCTCCTCGATGATACGCACATACGCCACCACGTCAATGGGCTCGGGCAGACGCAGAATCGGGTAGCCGGTCAGCTGGCCGGGGCCGTGCCAGGTCAGCTTGCCGCCGCGGTCAATCTTGACGACGGGAGTGGACTTGTCTGCGGGGTACTCGTGGTCTTCGGTGCGTTTACCGGCGGTAATCACTGCCTCGTGCTCAAGCAGAAGAATCGTATTCTGGCGGGTGCGGTTAGCCACCTCATCGTGGATGCGGTACTGCTCGTCCAAGCACTCAACATAGTTCACATAGTTCGGGGCGAAGCCCACGCGTTCAATCGTCACAGACATACTTTCTACCTTAGTACTGCTAGTGGAGGGAAGAAAATTAGGGCGCCCTGAATCACGTGATGAGCGAACACGTCGAAATGTTACGTGAGGGCGTGCTCGGGGGCAGGAAGGACGAAAGGGGAGGTAAATACCTGAATTTATCTATGGGACTCTTTGGAGCATTTGAAGCATTTTAGCTTGCTTGAATATATTATTTGATACAATTTGATAACATGATGGTATGAGAAGCAACGAAGCACACGTTCTGGAAAGCATCGCCAACCCGGCTCTACCCACCCTGCAGATTGTCGAGTACCGGGGAGAGGCCACCGAGAGCGCACCCTCCGTAACCTCCGTGCACCCCGGACGCTACACCCTGCGCATCATTTCTCAGCCCGCCCCGGCAGCTCCCTCCACCCAGCTGGCTCCTGCCGCGCCCACTCTGCGCGCGGCAGCCAACGGGTACGGATTCGAGGAAAACACGGATGCATCCGCTCAGCGGCACGCCCAGACCCCGCAGGTAGCCGCCGCCCTACGTAACGCGCCCGGACTCGCCAAGCTCCACGCCGTTACTAGTGAGAGCACCGATAGCGCCGATCAGCTGTGTCTCTGGTACGAGCCCCTTGACGCGGGCACCCTCGACAAGCTCCTGCACGCTCGCACCCTGACCCCCGCCGAAATCATGACCTTGGCGCGAACCCTGCACCGAGCGCTCAGCAGCCTCAAAAAGGTGGGGGAGGGGCGCGCCGAACTCAGCGCCGAATATATTGCTCTGAGCGCCGCCGGAGTGCCCAAGCTCCTGCTACCTGATGCCGTCTACCGTGAACCGGCTGCCCTAGACACGGAACAGCTCACCGCCGCCCAGGGCAACTATGCACGCTCCGCAGCCGCCCTGCTCTGGCAAGCCGCCTGCGGGCACACACCGGAACCCTCCGCCGCCCGCGTACCCCTCTCACTGCGCATGGTTTCACAGCGAATGGGAGCCACCGGCACCGCCCCCGAAGGGGCGCCCAGCAGCGAGTGGATTGAGCGCCTCGGCAGAGCCCTCGAATACCTGCTGGACGCACCCGCCCAGGAGGCGGCACTCGCCGGACTGAGCTCCGTGGTCGCCCTAGCGGAGGAGGTGCCGCCTCGCCCGCTCAACGTGTACCTGAGCTGTTCAGAAAGAGCCCGCGCCCTAATTCCCGCAGCCGTGGAACCTGAACCGGTACAGAAGCTCTCAAAGGCGCAGAAAGCGCAACGCTACCTAGCGGAACGTTTGCCGGGCGTGAAGAAGGCGAGCGTGAAGAAGCTGGGCGTGAAGAAGCTGGGCGTGAAGAAGCTGGGCGTGAAGAAGGCGGGGTGCGCAGCTACGACCGGTTCTAAACCGTTGAACCCTGCAACGAGCCCCGGGGTGAGCCTTACAAAGAGCCCCGCAAAGACTGCGCCCGCCCCAAAGAACGCAGACGCGACGGGCACATCCCGTCTGAGGGCGCTACGCGGCGCGTTCACCCGCCCCTCCGCCCGCCTGGGCATCGCCGCGCTCGTGCTGGGGGCTATCGCGCTGCCGCTCGGGTTCACCCTCTACGGGCAGAATGCCTCGGCAACGGCGCAGCCCGTATCCGCTCAAGCCGTGAACGCAGCGGGGGAGCAGGCGCCCGGCGGCACGGCAACACAGGATCAGAGCGCACAGGATCAGGCATCGCAGGGCGAGCAGATTCTGCGAGCCCTCATCGACCAGCGGAACCACGAACGGCGCATGCGAGGCAGCGCAGAGCTCACCCTAGACACCGCCGAAGAACTCAGCCGCGACAGCGAGAACATCCGCGTGATGGCGGTGGTCTCCGCACCCGGCTACCGCGCCGATAAAACCGAGCAGGAAGCCCGCAAACTCAGCGAAGAAAACGGCGTCACCCGCCAGAAAGTCATCTTCGACCTGCACCGCGGGGAGAAAGGCTGGGAAATAGCTCGCGCCGAACCCGTCCCGGCATAGCTGACACTGTAGAAGCGAGGATACAACAAAAGCGGCGGCCCCACCCACCGAAGTGGATGGAGCCGCCGCTTTTTGCTCACCGTCCGGGAAAACCCGGAGAGCTACGCTCGGTTACCCATCAGGGCGCCGCCACAAGGAAACTTCCTTGAATCTTTGCAGGTCTTAGAGGCCCAGCTCAGACTCGAAGTTTGCCTCCTCCAGGCGGGTCTTGACGGTGTGCAGGAAGCGACCAGCGTCCGCACCGTCGACCACGCGGTGATCGTAGGTGAGGGACAGGTAGCACATGGAGCGGATAGCGATAACGTCGTTACCGTCAACATCCTTAACAACCATGGGGCGCTTCACGATAGCACCGGTACCGAGGATTGCAACGTTCGGCTGGTTGATGATCGGGGTGTCGAACAGTGCACCGAAGGAACCAATGTTGGTGATGGTGAAGGTCGAACCCGACAGCTCCTCGGGGGAGATATCGCCGGTACGTGCGCGGCCACCCAGGTCGGCAATAGCCTTTGCCAGGCCAGCAATGCCCAGGTCAGAAGCGTTCTTGATGACCGGAACCAGCAGACCCTTGGGGGTGTCCACAGCAATAGCGATGTTCTCGGAGCCGTGGTAAGTAATCTGCTTGTAGTCTTCGGTCATGGAAGCGTTCAGAGCGGGGTGCTGCTGCAGAGCCTCAGCGGTTGCCTGGACGAAGAAGGGCAGGAAGGTCAGCTTAGCGCCCTCACGAGCAGCGAAGCCGTCCTTAGCCTTTGCACGCAGCTGAACGATGCGGGTCACGTCAACCTCGGTGACCTGGGTCAGCTGGGTGGAGACGTCCAGGGACTCACGCATACGCTTTGCAATAACCTGGCGGATACGTGCGGTCTTCTCGACGGTGCCACGCTTGGGGGAAACCTCGAAGGTGTGCGGTGCCTTTGCGGAACCAGCAGCCGGAGCAGCAGCTGCAGGTGCAGCAGCGGCGGGAGCAGCGGAACCCTTAGCAGCGATAGCAGCCTGAACATCCTGCTTGCGGATGCGGCCACCAACACCGGTGCCCTTGACGGTGGACAGGTCGATGCCGTTGTCCTTAGCGAGCTTACGGACCAGCGGGGTCACGTATGCTTCACCCTCAGCAACTGCCGGAGCAGCAGGTGCAGCGGGAGCTGCAGGAGCTGCGGGAGCTACGGGAGCAGCCGGAGCGGGAGCTGCGGGAGCCTCAGCAACCGGAGCCGGAGCAGCCGGAGCAGCCGGTGCAGCAGCAGCGGAAGCGTCGCCGATGATAGCCAGAACCTGGCCAACCTCTGCGTCCTCATCCTCGGGGATGCGGATCTCGAGTAGGGTACCTGCTACGGGGGAGGGAACCTCGGTGTCAACCTTGTCGGTGGAAACCTCAACCAGGGGCTCGTCAACCTCAACCTGCTCGCCAACTTCCTTCAGCCAGCGGGTAACGGTGCCCTCGGTGACGGACTCGCCCAGTGCGGGCAGTACGACCTCGATGCCTGCAGCAGCAGCTGCGGGAGCAGCAGGTGCAGCGGCGGGTGCTGCGGGAGCAGCAGGAGCCTCAGCAACCGGAGCGGGAGCTGCGGGAGCCTCAGCAGCTGCGGGAGCAGCCGGTGCAGCAGCGCCGGAACCGTCGCCAATGATAGCCAGAGCAGCGCCGACCTCGACGTCCTCGTCCTCGGGGACGAGAATCTGCTCAACAACGCCTGCTACGGGGGAGGGAACCTCGGTGTCAACCTTGTCGGTGGAAACCTCAACCAGGGGTGCGTCAACCTCGATGGTGTCGCCGACCTCAACGAGCCAGCGGGTAACGGTACCCTCGGTCACGGACTCGCCCAGTGCGGGCAGTACTACGGTGTGGGACATAATCTTTCCCGTTCTCCTTGTGAATGCTTGAACTAGAAAAATGTGAGCGGTGACCCGGATGCGCGCCGTATGCGTTGAAGCACGTCGACGCGCATCCGGATAGGGGCGTTGTTCAGCGGATACGCCCGGCAACCGCTAACGACCAACGGTCGTTAATACTAAGCTGACGCGCTAACGCCAGTCAGCAAAAATTATGCGCTGTGCAGCGGGGTGCCGTTCAGGACCATTGCAGCCTCACCCAGGGACTCGTTCTGAGTCGGGTGTGCGTGGATGAACTTAGCGACGTCCTCGGGGAATGCTTCCCAAGCAACCCACATCTGAGCCTCACCAATCTGCTCACCCATGCGCTTACCAATAGCGTGAACACCAACGATGGGGCCGTCCTTCTGGCGGACAACCTTCACGATACCGGTAGCACCGAGGATAGCGGACTTACCGTTACCAGCCAGGTTGTACTCAGCGGTCTCAACGTTCTCAGCGCCGAACTTCTCCTTAGCCTTGGGCTCGGAGTAACCAACGGAAGCGATTTCCGGGTCACAGAAGGTGACCTTGGGGATGTTCACGTCTTCAACGATGGTGGGGTTCAGACCAGCGATTTCCTCAGCAACGAAGATACCCTGCTGGTAACCGCGGTGAGCCAGCTGAACGCCGGGGACGATGTCGCCAACAGCGTAGATGTTGCCAACGCCGGTGTGCAGACGCTCGTTAGCCAGGACGAAGCCGCGATCCATGGGGATGCCCTGCTCCTCGTAGCCCATGTTTGCGGTGTTCGGGCCACGACCAACAGCGACCAGAACGATCTCTGCCTCGAAGACCTTGCCGTCAGCCAGGGTGACCTTAGCACCGTTAGCGTCCTGCTCAACCTTCTCGAAGAGGGTGCCGGTGTTGAACTTGATGCCGCGCTTCTTGAACGCACGCTCCAGAACCTTGATGATTGCCGGGTCCTCGTTGGGAACCAGGTTCGGCAGACCCTCGATGATGGTGACGTCAACGCCCATAGCGTTCCACATGGATGCGAACTCGCAACCAATCACGCCGCCGCCGAGCACGATAGCGCTCTTGGGCAGGTAGTCCATTTCCAGTGCCTCAGTGGAGGTCAGAACGCGACCCTCAATGGGCAGACCGAAGGTCTTGGAGACCGAGCCGGATGCCAGGATAATGTTCTTACCCTTGTACTCCACACCGTTTACGGTGATGGTGTCCTGAGCGGTCAGCTTACCCTCGCCGGGGATAACCTCTACGCCCTTCATCTTCAGCAGGCCTGCAAGACCCTTGAACTTACCGGAGACGATGTTGTCCTTGTAATCGCGAACCTTGCCCATCTCGATGGACTGCAGAACAGCGTTAACGCCAACCTTGGACGCCTCGCGTGCCTCTTCAGCCAGCTCAGCAGCGTGCAGGTACGCCTTGGTGGGGATACAGCCGGTGTGCAGGCAGGTGCCGCCGACCTTTTCCTTCTCGATCAGGCCGACGGTGAAGCCTAGCTGGCGTGCGCGAATAGCTGCAGAGTAGCCAGCGGAACCGCCGCCGAGGATGAGGATGTCGAATTCTTGAGCCACGATATTGCTCCCTTGCATAGTTGTGGGGGCTAAAGACCCCTGCAATGAGTTCTTTACCAATTTATTGGTAGGTTTCCCCAGCATGCGCGAAAGGCCCGCGACTCACAAAAATCGCGCGCCCCTCCGCGTACGCAGAAAAACACTTAATACAACAATACCCCCGTTGAGGGTCGTTTAAGTTCACTCAGGGCGGTTTTAGCTGATTAATCACCCAAACAGCGCAAATTTTTCACCGCTCAAGAAAAGCTAAGCGTCATAGATACAGTCAGATGGCAGGATCACCACAGCGGTCGCACAGAACCAGTCAAGAACAGACGCAGAGGAGGGCTCCCCGGTAGAAATACCGGAAAGCCCTCCTCCGATCAGCTCTATGCTGTGCGGCTCGCACCAGCTAGGATGCACCAGCTAGGACGCGCGCCCAGCCATGCAGACTACTTGGCGTAGGACTGGATGAAGTTCACCAGGGTAGCGGTACCGAAGCCGGTACCCTCCTTCGGGGTGAAGCCGTAGGGTGCCTCCTCGTTGAACGCGGGGCCCGCAATATCCAGGTGAGCCCAGGGGATGCCCTCGCCCACGAACTCCTTCAGGAACAGGCCCGCAGTCAGTGCGCCACCGTAGCGGGAACCAATGTTCTTCAGGTCAGCAACGGGGGACTCCAGGCTCTTACGCAGGTAGGACTCCAGCGGCATCGGCCAGTACGCCTCACCCGCAACGGCACCGGCAGCAATCACGCGGTCACGGATCTCCTCGTCACCGAGCAGAGCAGCAGTGCGCAGACCCAGAGCAGCCATAGCGGCACCGGTCAGGGTAGCGATATCCAGGATGACGTCCGGGTTCGACTCGGAAGCTAGAGCGATACCATCAGCCATGACGAGGCGGCCCTCAGCGTCAGTGTTCAGCACCTCAACGGTACGGCCATCACGCATAGTGATGATGTCCTCCGGGCGCAGTGCGTGACCGCCGGGCATGTTCTCCGCCAGGCACAGGTAACCGGTCACAGCAACCGGCACATCCAGCTCAGCAGAAGCAACCACAGCGTTCAGCACGGCAGCAGCACCCGCCATATCGCACTTCATGGTCATCATCGAGGCGGCAGGCTTCAGCGAGTTACCACCGGTATCGAAGGTAATACCCTTACCAACCAGAGCAACGTGAGCCTTCGGGTTCTCCGGGGTGTACTTCACAACGGCAAGAACCGGCTTGCGGGGCGAACCCTGACCAACACCGGAAATGCCGCCGAAGCCCTCCTCAGCCAGGCGGTCGTGGTGGAACAGCTCAATCTCAATGTTCGAGTAATCCTCAGCGACCTCAGCAGCGAACTCAGCGAAAGTCTCCGGGTACAGGTGCGACGGAGGCAGGTTCACCAGACGGCGAGCATCCTTAGCGGTTTCACCCAGAACCAGGGCGTGCACCAGAGCCTCTTCAGCCTCTTCCTGATCAATCGAAGAAACAATCAGAATGGACTCGATCTCTTCCTGGACCGAATCCTTGGTCTTGAAACGCAGGCCTTCCTCAACGAAGTTACCCAGCACAGCGCCGTGAGCAATAGCCTCAATTTCCTCGACCGAAGAAACACCGAAGTCGAAAGCAATCTCCTCAGCGGAACCAACCAGCTGACGAGCCGCAGAACCGGCAGCGTAACGCAGAGCGTCCAGACGCTCCTGACCCTCAGCGGTATCAGAGCCCAGACCCGCCAGCGCCACAATGCCGGCACCGGTGTCCTCAAGGCCGGGCAGACGCAGCAGCTGATCGGGTGCACCCGAGGCGCCCAGCGCCTCCAGCAGCTCGTTAATACCCTCAACAGAGTCCTCAGACAGGGAGCTCGGCGCCAGGTACGCGCCGTCCGAACCCTTCAGAACGCCCAGAACCAGAACGTCAGCTTCGAGCGCTTCAAGGTCGGTGCTGTGAATAGACAGAGACAGAGACATCGTTACTCCTTTGCGTATGTCTTCTTAAATAGTCGGGGCACATCCTCGCGCCCGAAAAACTCAACTGTAGGCCCTCGAAGAGTGAGGATGAATACCGCCGCGCAAAGCCGCGCGGACTACTGCTTCTACTCTACACGGATATGTAAGAGGGCGTGAGGTTCAGCTCTCACCCCGAACAGCCGACAGCACAGAAAAACGCACAAGAAGCCGAGCTGCAGCGTCTTAAGAACGTCGATGGGACGCCAAACAAGTTCACCTACTGCGAGAAAAGCCCGCACACTGTCGAGACAGCGCCGTCGTGGCATAAAATGAAAGACTACGGAAAGCGTCAGATAACAGAAGACGCCCCTTCGCCCCAACACCTCGGGTACCGGCAGAAAATACTAAGCCCCCCGAACGCGGCGCGAACCAGACAGAAGTGAGGAGGCGTAATGCTCAACCCCGAAGATCTCTACTTAGCCAACACCAAAATATTGGACGACCCCAGGATGCACGGGCTAACCCTCATCATCGCCCTCTCCAGCCCGCAAGACGCAGGATCCACCGCAGGCCAGCTCGGACAGGTGCTGCTCAGCGAACTCAAAAACATTGAAATCGTCGAGTTCGACAGCGACCAGCTGCACGACTACCGTGCCCGCCGCCCCTACATCCGCTACGAAAAAGACCATTTCGAAAAGCCGCAATACCCGCAGCTGAAGCTCTACGCCGTAGAAGACAGCCTCGACAAGCCGTTCCTGCTGCTCACCGGTGCCGAACCGGACCTGCAGTGGCAGCGCTTCGAAAAGGCGGTGCTGACCATCGCCCAGCGGGTCAAGCCCTCCCTAGTCGTGCTGGTCTCCGCATTCCCCATGCCGGTGCCGCACACCCGCCCCTTCCCGATTACCGCGCACGGTTCCCGCAAGGACCTGATTCACGGCATCTCCCCGTGGAAGCCCAGCGCGGACGTGCACGCGACCATCACCAACCTGTTGGAAGTGCTCTTCACCGAAAACGGAATCGACACCGTCGGCTTCGGCGTGAACATTCCCCAGTACATTTCGGAGGCGGACCTGCCGCAGGGCACCCTCACCGCCCTCGAACACGTGGGCATGGCGGCGCACCTCTCCCTACCCACCGAGAACCTGCGCGAAGCCGCACGCCACGTGCACAGCCAGATCAACGATCAGGTCAAGCAGAACCCCGAAATCGGTCGCATGATCACTGCCATGGAAGAGAACTACGACGAGAACTTCCGCACCTCCGATATTGCGATTCCCCTCTCGCGACGCGACGCGCACAACGTGCCCAGCCGCGACGAGATTGGTGCGCTCTTCGAGCGGTTCCTCGACGAACAATAGATGCGCGCAATAGGGGACGCTGCGAGGGAGTGCGAGACATAGGGGCGCGAGCATAGGGCAGCGTCATAGGGGAGCGGGGAGTTGCCCGTCGGGAACCTGGATCATGGATACCGTCTGGCACGTCGGATACCGCCCGCCAGGTATTGCGTGACAGGTATTGCGTGACAGATTATGACGCGGCACCCCGCGCCGCTGTGGACAAACCTCGGCGCATAAACGAACAATACGAATAAATCTGTGGAACCTTCGGATACATGAACCGAAGTATCCACAGATTTATTTGTTTAACTCCGAACCCGCGCAAACCATGCCACGGTGAAGGCATGAACGCAAACAATACCTCCAACGGCAATACCCCCAACAGCGACCACCTCCGCAGCGATTACTTCCACAACGACCACATCCACGGCGGCTACGACACGCCCCCGCCCATCCGCAACGAATACGACGTGCTCAGCTGCGCCCTCCACCAGCACGGCTACTGGCCCGACCACTCACTCATCATCCTCACCGCAACCGACAACACCCTCGGCCCCAGCCTGCGCGTCAACCTACCCGACGAACCCTGCACCCACAGTGAACGCGCCGACTTCCTGCACGAAACCTTCACCAAACTCCCCACCTGCCACAACGGTGAAACCATCACCCGCTTCTACGCCATCATCATCGACGGCGACAACACCGTACGCCAACGCCAACTGCACCCCAACACCGCACAACTTGCCGCCATCGAAGAAATCCAACAGGACGTCGACACCCAAATCCCCATCAACGCATGGCTCCACCTGCTCCACGACCCGCGCATCGTCAGCGAACTACGCTGCGAAGACGTCATCTATGCAGGAGGTGCCAGCATCTGGGCGCTCAACCCCGAACAGCAAGCGCTCACCCTCCTCGCACCCATCGAAGAAATCCGCTACAGCGGCTACTACATCTGGCTCACCCGCCACGGCGACACCATCGCCGACACCGCCCACCACAACTACGCCCACAGCCCCTGGGACACCGACCCCACAACCAACCCCGAAACCCGCCACGACTGGGAAAACGCCGTAGAACTCTGGGACCACACCTACGCCACCCGCCACGACGAAGCCCGCAAAGGCGTCCGCACCATCTACCGCCAAGCCCAAATCGATCTGTGCTACTGGGACGCCGCCATCAACGCCGCCGCGCACCTGCTCAACACCCACCCGGTCGATCACGCAGGCAACCCCGCCACCGGTGATGCGCCCACCATTGGCGACGCACTCCGCGAACTCATCCCCGCTGAAGTCGCCGGGCACCTACGCGCCTCCATCGCACCGGCAGCACTCACCCCGATCACCGCCGAAATGCTCACCTACCTCGCCGGATACGGGCTCAACCACGCCCAAAAAGCGCTCGCCTACCTGCACTACTCCGCCCAATACACCTACCACGCCTTCGGCGGCGAATACCCCAGCACCAACCTCGCGCCGCTCGAGCCACCCCACTACGGAACCCGCATCACCCGCAAAACCTACGTGCCCGCCAGCTTCACTCACGCGTTCAGCACCGCACCCGGCATCGAACAGGGGTACGTACGCGCCGTGCCCGAAAAATGTGTGCAATGGCAAGACTGGATCCGCCGCACTCACCGCACGATTCAAGAGAGCCGCAGTCTCCAGCACGCTAACCTCAACGGCTGGACACTCGAAAACCTCACCCCCGCCGACCTCGCCAGCGCCGCCGAACTCAACACCATCAGCCGCGACCTGCTCCCACGCCTCGAGGAACACCCCAAAGACCACAACGCCCACAACACATTCGAGAACCTCAAACAACGAATAGACGAAAGCTGCACCACCAGCGAATACCTCACCGAACGCCACGCCGTCTACACCCACTACCTCAACGCCCTCAAAGGAAAACTAGACAGCCCCCACTGGGCACGCCTCAACGCACTCGAACTACTCACCAGCCTGCTCACACCCCACAGCACCGACGGAGAATACGCCGAACTACGCAACACCCAAGCCTGGGCCAACTGGTACAAGGGCTACAGCACCTACGCCCGCCTACTCCGCCAAGAAGCCCACTGCCACACATTCGGAAAGGACCTCAACATCCTCGACGTACACCTCAACGCAGGCAACCTACCCGCCTGGATCAAACACACCATCTGCGGCGAACCCGGAACACACCGCCGACCCATCAGCACCCTCAAACCCCGAAAACCCTAAAGCCCGGCACCTAAAACCAGCGCCTAAAAGCGAAGGCATAAAATGAGGGAGGGGCGCGCCACCCCCGGCACGCCCCTCCCACATGCGCCCACTCCCGCGTACAATCGCACCCACCCGAAAACATCCCCAAACCCACCCAAACAGCGCGTCAAGTTGAAAGCAACCAAAAATCTGCAATACTTATATATTGACCCCGTACAGTCAATGCGCTATAACGCGCCCTCAAACCGCTCCACACAACGAGCAACGGAACCCTGCAAACCACCCAACGCGCGCGGAATAAAACCCGCCACCACAGCGTTAAACCGGACAAACGCAGCAAACACCCCGACCGAGGACGCCAGCACAGACTTGACAGGGTCTTAGGTGTTTTGCAAACAAAACACCCCACCACAAGCCAGAAAGGGTTCTAGTGGCACCTGCAACCAGCAAGAAGACCGCGACCGGCGACGCAACCGAAGAAACCGTCGCAAAAACCACCACCAAGACCACCCGCACCAAGAAGGCAACCACCAAAGCCGCAGCGGCAACCGAAGACACCACCGGCGCAACCGCCGAAACCGGTGCAGAAACTACTGCCGAAACTACTGCCGAAACTGAGGCAGACAAGCCCAAGCGCACCCGCAAAACCACCACCACCAAAACCGCAACCAAGCGCAAGACCGGTGGCCGCCGCAAAAAGAATGACGACGACGAATTCGACCTCGGACTCGACGAAGAACTCGAAATCACCGACGGCGAAGACGAAAATGACGAAGAAGACGAAGAAACCGCAGCCAAAATAGAAGAAAAGAAGGCCGCAGAAGCAGTAGCAGCCAAGGGCTCCGGCTTCGTCCTCACCGCAAACGACGACGACGACGCACCCGCACAGCGCGTCGTCACCCCCGGCGCAACCGCCGACCCCGTCAAGGACTACCTCAAGC
>ERZ772928.906-NODE-906-length-13082-cov-15.213096_pt1 | contig 13082 bp, 7 predicted proteins | sample MGYA00511686_ERZ772928 | MGnify/ENA primary metagenome ERZ772928 (study PRJEB29015, sample SAMEA2738063) | human oral metagenome | biome: human oral; feature: human-associated habitat; material: saliva | place: China | collected 2219 ... | reverse complement strand
CGACTCCAGACGTTTTTCTCTAACTGTTGCCCGATTTTTCTCAACCACCTTGAGCTGACGCTCGATATCTGTGATTTGATTGCGAACACTACGACGGTTCAGTTCCAGCTGGCTTTCACCAGGACCACGGGAACCAATTCCCCCTGCCTGACGGCTGAGCATAATTCCCTGACCAACCAAGCGAGGCAGAAGATATTTGAGCTGGGCTAGGTGGACTTGGAGTTTTCCTTCATGGCTTCGAGCTCGCATGGCAAAGATATCCAAAATCAACTGCATGCGGTCAATGACCTTGACACCGAGAACTTCTTCTAAATTGACATTTTGCCTTGGCGTCAGACGGTTGTTGACGATGACAGTGGTAATTTCTTCTGCATCCACCATGAGCGCAATTTCTTCTAACTTCCCAGAGCCAACAAAGGTCTTGGAGTCATACTTTTCACGCTTTTGTCTGTAAGTATCGACTACGACGGCACCAGCTGTCTTGGCTAGACTAGCCAATTCTTCCATGGAGAGGTCAAAATTGTCCATACCCTGCAATTCCACACCAATCAGCAGAACCCGTTCTTCTTTTTTCTCCGTATCAATCATCTAAAAACTCCTCTATCTGGCTAAAAATACGGTCTTGTACACCAGATTCTCCAATCTGATAAAAGGTGACCTGCATGCGATTACGGAACCAGGTTAACTGACGCTTAGCAAATCGACGTGTTGCCTGTTTAAGGTTGTTACTAGCTTCTTCCAAAGTCTCCTCCCCACGGAAATACGGAAAGAGTTCCTTGTAGCCAATACCTTTAGCAGCCTGCACATCAGGGTAATGGTCAAAGAGCCACTTGGCCTCATCCAAAAGCCCAGCCTCAAACATAAGGTCCACACGATGATTGATTCGTTCATACAGTTGACTACGTTCATCATCCAAGCAGATGATCAGAGGTTCATACAAAGTCTCTTGATTCTCCAAATCTTGAGCAAAATGAGTAATTTCCAAGGCTCGCATGGCGCGTCGACGGTTAAACTGGGGAATCTCAAGGCCTGCTCGTTCCACAAGATGAGCTAATTCCTCATCTGTATAAGGCTCCAAACTAGCTCGATAGGCCAAAATCTCCTCATGGGGAGTCTCCCCACCTAGATGGTAACCTTCTAACAAGCTCTGAATATAAAGTCCAGTCCCACCAGCAATAATAGCTAGTTTCCCTCTACTTTGAATATCTTCTATTGCAGTTTTAGCTTCCGAAACAAAATCAAAAGCCGAGTAGGACTCGGTCACATCTCTAACATCGATTAAATGATGAGGAACAGCTGCCTGTTCTTCTGGACTAGCTTTGGCCGTCCCAATATCTAGTCCTCGATAGACCTGCTGACTATCTCCACTAACAACTTCACCATTGAAGCATTTAGCAACCTCAATAGCAAGTGCCGTTTTCCCAACAGCAGTCGGCCCAATAATCACAATTATTTTTGTTTTCATCTTTTTTCCTTGAAAAATTCCCATTTTTTCGTTACTATTATTATATCACAAAAAGGTCAGTCAGAAAAATGCTACCACTTAAGGAGCCTGGCTGATCGGGAAGATAAAGGAGGAAGACTCATGGCTAAAGGATTCGCTAAAGGTCTTGTAACAGGTGTCGCAGGAACTGTCGCTGCAGTTGCAGGTGCAGTATACGCAATTAAAAAGAAAGTGATTGAGCCAGAAGAGCAAAAAGCAGCTTTCATCGAAGAAAACCGTAAAAAAGCAGCTCGTCGCCGCGTATCACGTTAAGAAACAAAAGAAGTTGGGATTTATTGTCTCAACTTCTTTTTTCTATTCTTTTATACTCAATGAAAATCAAAGAGCAAACTAGGAAGCTAGCACAGGTTGCTCAAAGCACTGTTTTGAGATTGTGGATAGAACTGACGAAGTCAGCTCAATACATGGTTTTGAGGTTGTAGATGAAGCGATGCTGACGTGGTTTGAAGAGATTTTCGAAGAGTATTAAATAGCTAGGTCAAACTTCAACTGTGGCTTAACAGGGTCATAATCCACCAACTCAAAATCTTCTGCTTTGATATCAAAGAAATTGGTCTTATCTGGTACATTCAAGACCAAACGTGGTTGGCAGTTTGATGGCTCCCGACGGAGCAATTCCTGAGCTTGTTCAAATTGATTGTCATAGATATGGAGGTTGTTGATGAAGTAGAAGAACTTCCCAACCTTCCAGCCAAAATGCTTGGCAATCATCATCTGCAAAGCCACATACTGCATAGCGTTGATATGGTGGGCCACCAACATATCATTCGAACGCTGAGTCAAGGTTGCATCCAGATAGATTTCTCCATCTACACGGCGGACATCAAACATGGTCTGAAAGGCGCATGGGAGGAGGCCGTCCGTCTCCTCAAAAGCTTGATAATCCCAGAGAGAGATAATATTGCGGCGGTTCCAAGGGTTGGCTTCCAACTGTTTGAGAAGCTTATTGATGATGTCGTGTTTCTTAACGACCGCCCCGTAACGCTCACCAATAGTTCCCGTATCTCCCACTTCCCAGTCATTCCAGTAGTGAACATTGTACTTGTCATTAAGCACTTCTAAGCTATTTGACTGGTCTTGGTAGATCCAGAGAACTTCTTTGATAGCTGATTTGATGGCAATGGGACGCAAGGTTGTGATGGGGAATTCCCCCTTTGCCAAGTCATACTCGGCAAAGGCACCCGTTACATACTTTGAGTTGGCAACTGTCCCATCCTTATACTTAGGACGTGCTTGCTCTGAAAAGACACCGTCTTTGAGGATTCGTTCAATATTCTCTTTAAAAATCGTATCTGCTTTTGTCATTTACTCTCACCTCATTTATTGTCCTAACTAGTATAGCATAAAAAAAGAAAGGAGGAAAATCACTCGCTTCTGGAAAGCAATTTTCTCCTTTTTTATTTTATTGCAATACAAGTGATGCTGCTCCGATAACCCCAGCGTCATTTCCTAGAGTTGCAAGAGCTAATTTAGTGGATGTGCGTACTTGTGGGAAACTATTTTCATCGTAGACTTTTTGAACACCTTGTAGAAGGAATTCTCCTGCAGCCGACACACCACCACCGATGACGATTGTTGATGGGTTTAGGATTGAACCGATGTTAGCACAAGCGATTCCCAAGTAACGTGAGAAGTTACGGTAAACGATCAAGGCAAGGTCGTCTCCTTCTTTTGCAAGATCAAAGACAGTCTTAGCAGTTACTTCTTCTCCGTTATCAATCAAGCGTTTCAAGGCTGCATCACCTTCGTATTCATCAGCATAACGACGAGTCAAGTTGACAATCCCTGTTGCTGAAGCGACTGTCTCAAGGCAACCTTTCTTACCGCAAGTACATGCGATTGGTTGGTCAAAGTCAACAGTGATGTGGCCAAGCTCACCTGCTGCACCAGCCACACCGTGAAGCAATTTGCCTTCAGCGACGATACCGCCACCAACACCTGTACCAAGTGTCATAAAGACAACATCTGGTTGGTTATCACCAGCCCCCATCCAACGCTCACCAAGAGCCGCTACATTGGCATCATTATCGATGAAGAATGGAATACCCAAGGCTTTTTCAATTTTCTCTTTAATTGGTTGAAGGGTTTTCCAGTTGAGGTTGTAGGCCCCGATAACAGTTCCTTTTTCACGGTCAACCACACCTGGTGATCCCATTCCAATACCTTGGAAGTCCGCTGCTACCAATCCAAGCAAGTCCAAACGGTGTTGAATAGACTCAATCATATCATCAACGATATGACTTCCCTCATCCAAAATATTAGTCTTGATAGACCATTTTTCTTGGATTTCTCCTGCTGTTGTTAAGATTGCAAATTTGATAGAAGTTCCACCAAGGTCAATCCCAATAATCTTTTGACTCATCATATTCTCCTTTTTTATTATGAATTAATTGAAAATGCTTACAGATATAGTATAACAAAATTCAGTCATTTATGCAAAGGTTTGCGTGAATGAATTATAAGGAATTTTTCACCTACTAGTATCTGTTAGTCATCTAAATGATTAATTGCATAGTTAGCTTCTTCCTCTGTAAAGCCATCTATAGAAGAGGTCAATTGATTGATGAGACGAGATTTAGACATATTAAATAATTTTCTATAATTTTTAGCATTAAATAAGGCATTATATTTATAATCGGCTTCTAAATGATCAACCGCATATTGAGCTGCATCATTTGAAAATTTATCAAAATCAGAAGTTAATTGTCTATACATACGTTTTTTTGACATGTGGAATAACGAATTATAACTTTTTGCCTTTCCTAAAGCAGCAGAATATTCACTATTGCTATCATTACTAGAAGAAGCTGTACTTGCTTGACCTTCCTTCCAAACTCCGTCAGCGCCAACATAATAACGTCCACCATCAACCCATTCATTGACAGCCATTTTACCATTCGATTTTAAATAGTAATTTCCTTGCCATGTACTATAAGCATAAGATCCATCGGATTTCAAGTAATACCAAGCTTGATAGGTAGCATCATAAACCCATTCATTGATAGCCATTTTACCATCTGATTTCAAATAGTAGTTCCCTTGCCAAGCATTGCGAGCATAAGATCCATCGGATTTCAAGTAATACCAGGCTTGGTAAGAAGAGTCATAAACCCATTCACCTTTAGCCATTTTACCGTTTGATTTAAGGTAGTAAGCTCCTTGCCATGTACTGTAAGCATAAGATCCATCGGATTTCAAATAATACCAAGCTTGATAAGAATCATCATAAATCCATTCGCTCTGGGCCATTTTACCGTCGGATTTCAGGTAATAGCTTCCCTGCCAAGCATTTTTCACTGGATTTCCATTTCCATCAAAGTAGTACCAAGCACCGTCCTGCTTAACCCAACCACTTGTTGTAGATGAAGTTGTGTTGGTTTGAGCCGCAGTTGCTTGTTTTGCTTTAAAGGCACCCTTAGGAGCATTTTTCAATTCGCAAGCCACACCATCATGATCACGGTCTAACTTGGCAGAATAACCAGGATCCCCCTCATGAAGATCCGAATAGCCATTAGCCCAAGCTTCCATACAGCTAGAAAAATGGATGTTTTCTTCTGCTAAAACTGGTTGTGAAAACAAGGCTAAAACTGGCAATGTAGCCAGACTCATTTTTAAAAATAGACGTTTGTTCATCTTTTTCTCCCATAATTATGATATCGATTTCATGTTTATTTTATCAGATTTATTTCTTCAATTCAAGGAAAAATCAATCCTAGTTCTTATAACTTTTCATTACAATTTTTATTTTTGAATAAATAATTCATACAAGCCTCTCACTGCATTACAGCCGTAAATAGCTTCTGCTTGGGCTAAATCTGCCAAGGTCAAGACTTTCTCTTCTACCTGTCCTGTTTCCAGCAAATGCTGACGATAAATTCCTGGCAAGATTCCAAGTCGGATAGGCGGTGTGTAGAGTTTCCCAGCGATTTTCAGAACCAAATTTCCGATTGAGGTTTCAAGAAGTTCTCCAGACTTATTATGGTAAATCTTCTCTTGTTCCCCTAGGTTCAAATGCGGTCTGTAAGTCGTTTTAAAATAGGTAGAGGCTTGCTGTAAATCCGCTTCCTGTAGGCAAAGTTTAGCCTGGCAGAAATGTGAACTAAAGGGTGTTAAGATTTGACGATTGACTTCTATCTCTCCAGATTTGCTAATGTTGATTCGCAAGCGGTAATCTTGATTAGCATCACAAGTCTGACACTCTGCTTCAATCTTTTGTCTCAAAATTTCTGGGTCAAAAGGATAAGCAAAATATCGACTAGCTTTTCTCAGTCTTTCCAAATGTTGATCTTCAAACAGCAAGCACTTCTGGCTGATTTCTCCAGTTGTAATTATTTGGAAACGAGCTTGTTTACGATAAAGAACTGCCGCCTTTTGATGAACCTCACGGTATTCAGATTCCCAAGTGCTATCCCATGTAATGCCACCACCAACTCCATAGATGGCTTTCCCTTGATACAGTTGAATTGTTCGGATAGCAACATTAAAAATCCGTCGTCCATTTGGAAGCAAGAGACCAATCGTTCCACAGTAGACTCCACGCGGTTGTGGCTCCAAGTCCTTAATGATTTCCATAGTTGCAATTTTGGGTGCGCCCGTTATGGATCCGCAAGGAAAGAGTGAGCGGAAAATTTCAACAAGGTCCACATCCTCTCGCAACTGACTCTTGATGGTCGAAGTCATCTGCCAGACAGTCGAATACTGCTCTACCTGACAAAGATGTTCTACATGCTCGCTACCCACTTCAGAAATACGGTTCATATCATTGCGCAAGAGGTCCACAATCATCATATTTTCAGAGCGATTTTTGGGGTCCTGTTCCAACCAACTGGCCTGCTCCAAGTCTTCTTGGTCAGTCATGCCACGCTGAGTCGTTCCCTTCATTGGTCGCGTTGTCAACTCGCGGTCATTTTGCTCAAAAAAGAGCTCTGGACTCATGGATATCACTGCCATCTCGTCATGTTCAACATAGGCATTGTAGCCCGCCTCCTGTTCTACCACCATGCGATTATAGATAGCAAAAGGATTGGCACTTAAGTCCTGTTTGAGTTGAACTGTGTAGTTGACCTGATAGGTGTCTCCCTGCCGCAAATGATGGTGAATCTGAGCAATCGCCTTTTCATAGTCTGCTGCAGACGTTACTTCCTGCCAATTTGAAGGCAAATCAACCTCATCATAAGTCAGAGGAATAGGGGAGGTCTCCACCCTATCGTGAACAGTAAAGTAAAGCAGATACTCTGCCAGTAAAGGAGCTTTATGAACTGCTAATTTCTCCTCAAAAGCAGGTGCAGCCTCGTAGCTGACATAGCCCACTACATAATAGCCTTGCTCTTGGTAACTTTCCACTTGTGCCAGCAAATCTGCCACTTCTGCTAAATCTCTCGTTTTTAACTCTTTAATGGGCTGGGTAAAGGTGTATCTCTCCCCCAAAGCCCTAAAATCAATCACTGTTTTTCTATGCATACCTTAAGTATAGCACAAAATAAGAAAACCCTCATCCGCAAAGCAGATGAGAGATTTCGATTATTTAAAGATTGAAGTTTTAAAGCTGTTTGTTTGTTGAAGAAGTTTCTTGAATAATTTCTCTTTAAGTGATACGGTATTATCAAATTTAACTGAGCCATTATTAAGAGTTGCTTTATCTTTATCAACGGCAACAGAGAATGCATTCTTCAAGTCATCGTAACTACTATATGTAGTGCCGTCAATTGTAACTGGATTAAATCCTGCTTTCGCTTTATCAACAACTTCTTTGAAGTATTCTTTCTTCCAATCTTCTAAAGTATTAAATTTACCATCAGAAACTTTCTTAATGATAAAGTCATCACCTAGAGTAGCATGACCAGCCTGTTTAGACTCATTTTTCAGCATGTTAGAAGCGTAGTTTAAGAAGCCTTTTTCATATCCAAAGTAACCCCACATACGGAATGTGTTATGTTTGAATGACATAGAGCCTGGAGCTCCTTCACTTGTATTACCACCATAGATACCAGCAGTGATAGGCACCGTTACATAGGCAGAGCCAAATCCAGTTGGGTCATAAGTACCATTACCAGGACCGTGTTTGGTCATGAAGTTCTTATCTACTAGGTCGTTAACAGAAGTTAAGTTATATTCTTTTTCTTCTGCATTCAAATCACGAACCTCATCGTATTGGTTCTTCGTATTAGCGTTACGTAATTTCTTAGCAACTTTCTTGAACCAAGCGTTGTTTAGTTCTTTATCGTGTTTATCAATTACAGCTTCTCCTTCAAGATAATCAAGAAGCATAAGCGTATCATTGAAACCTTTCATGTAATGATCAATTTCAGCGCGAGATGTAAGGTCATTTGGATTTGTGTTATACCATTGATTTCCGTCATTTGGACGTTCGTATGCCATGTTCAATCCAAGTGCTTTGAAGTCACCGTTTGGACTTGTTTCAGCAGGTGATTGTAACATACCTTGTGCGAACGCCTCTAGGTCAGTACCTTCACGGTGTCTTGAACCACCTAAGTAAACCATACGGTCATTTACGTGTGTCGTTTCGTGAGTGAAGGCTGAGATACCAAAGTCACTAATCATATCAGTAACCATGAAGAAGACTGAATCATCCTTATAAGGGTTACCGTAAATACGAGCTACAGCTCCCATACGCCAGTCAGTTGCATGATAACGACCTGTTGGTCCGTACAATTCACGGATAGGTGCTACGTCTTTACCACTATTCGTATGTCCGTATTTATCTGTGCTGATTCCTTTATAGTTTTGGTTATCTAACACAGGAGTTGGAACCATGTTATTGCTCTTAAGCAGTTGATTACGAACTTTATCTAATGATAGACGAGACCAGAAGTCTAGGTAATTTTGTTGACCTTTAGCGACTTTATTGATTTCAGCTTTGAATGCTTCGCGTTCTTCTGCAGTATTCTTACCGTATTTTTCAAATGAACTGTAAGCCATAGTGTTATATGTTGAGATTAAGAACATATGAGCATCTTTCAAGTTCAGAAGTGGTAGAATCATCTTGCCATGCATGTCGTTGTTTAATCCCTCGTAGGCTCTGTGTTTCTTATCAGCAAATTCAGGAGTTGTTGTTTTAGGTTCAACGATATATACATTATCTTTAGTAGCTTTTATGAACCAATCGTTTAAGTCTGTATCACTTGTGAATAGACGCATATTATAGTCTAAGAAACTGTTTAACTCGCCTATACCGATAACTCCACCGATAGCTTCGCGATAAGCTTCTAAAGTTCTATCACCTTTAATGTTACTTTCTTTAGAACCAACCTTAATCAAGAAGTCTAACACACTAACATTCTTACCGTAGAAGTCCGGTTTGAATAACATTAACTCTTTAATATTAAAGTCATCGAATTTAACTCCGTAGTAACGGTTGAGGTAAGACAATCCAAGAAGAACTGCAGCCTTATTGTCATCAATTTTCTTAATCAAGGCACGTTTAGCGGCTTCATCTGTGTTAAGTTGGTGATCTTCATTTTCCACTAACTTCGTAACGAATTGAGTCAGATTATCTTTAACATACTTGAAGCTTTCTTCTAAGTACAAATCCTTAATTGCATTGACTTTATTGCCACCAGTTCTACCCAAGTGTTGGTAAATCGGGTCAGATTGTAATTCTACTGGACTCAATTTGCTTTCAATAGCACTGATTAAGTCAGCACGATCTTTAACAACCATGTTTGGTGTGTAAACAACTTCACCAAGCTCAGCGACACTATACTCTTTTACTTGCTTAACTTGAGAGTCCTTAGGAGAAATCGTAAAGATATCTTTCGTCTTATCTGCGTAGTGAACCATAATATGGTCGGCATCTGTAAGGTCTGTGACAAAGTCATTGCCTTTCATTGCAGTTACAGACAATACTTCTTTAGTCATTAATGGACTATCAGTAGCTAATTTATTTCCTTGATTTACAATCCACTCTTTATTGTAGAACGGTTGAAGTTTTTCAACATTACGATAAGCAAGTTCACGAGAAGCATCATAGTCATCAATATTTTTGTATTGATCAGCTTTACTTACAATATTGTTCAGTTTGTCTTCAATAGGAAGTGTGCTTTCGAATTTATCAGCAGTGATTCCCATTTTAGCAATTAATTCATCAGCTTTTTCTTTAGTTATGCTAGGAATTTTTTTAGAATTTTTATAAGTTGTTTTACCTTCACTTACACCCTCAACACTGTAGTTGCGCTTCGTTCTAGAGTATGTAAAGTAATCATCAGCATCAATATCAGAGTGACCAAAGACCATTTCACCAGTCTTAACTTTCATCATAGTGATGTTGTCTTCTATAGCCCCTAGTGCCCAGTTAGTCCCTAACAGTCCACCAGACATAACGGCTTCTTTGAGTTCAATAGAGCCTTTTGCTACAGAGTTTCGAAGAGTACCTTCTTTACCTAAAGTATTGTTGTTACCACCGTTTTGAGATGAATATACAATTCCGGCAGCCTTAGCTTTGTTACCTGTGATTTCAGCATCAACATAAGCTTTTTCTACAATACCTTTCCAGTTTTCACCGACGATACCTGTTAAGTAACCACCTCGATTTCCAGCAGCGTGTACTTTACCGATAAATGCAACGTTACTTAATTTTCCACTACCATCAATTTTATTGATAACACCAGATACATCATTATTACCAACAACGTTACCTGTTACTTTAATGTTTTCTACAGTAGCATTATTTTTGATAACATTTGCTATCGGTGCAATCCTATCAGTCCCTGACATGTCGATATTTACATTTTCAAGTAGTAAATCTTTAACAGTACCACCGACAATATCACCGAATAAAGGTCTGTTCATATTACTAATGGTAAATTTATTACCGTCAGTGCTTGTTAATGTTCCTTTAAAAGCATTAGTAACATAAGATTTTCCTGCTGGTTTAACGTTAGCAGCATTGATATTGCTACCAAGCTTAAATGTGCCAGTCGGGTCTTTTTGCATAGCTTTTACAAGGTCGTCAAAGCTATAATATACATCACCTTCGTGTGCTTTTTGTTTTTCAAAGTAATGAACATACTCTTCGCTAAGTGTGTTATCTGCATTACGTTGAACTAAGTCTGGTGCTTTGGCAGTAACTTTATATAAAGTTTTTCCGTCTTTTTCTACTTCTTCAATCTTGTCAACAGCAAGTCGTGTAACCTTGTTGTCGTGAGTTGTAACTCGTAGGTAAAGTGGGGCAACATCAGCTGGTTTTTCTGTAAGCAAACTAGTATCTGTTTCATTACCGTCAGCGTCCACACTCATCAAGCTTGTTTCTTTGATATTTTTGATTTCAACTTTTTTGAGGTCAATTCTTAGAGGTTCTTCATTCAGAACTACTTCCTCATCGCCTTCACCACGGTCATAAACCATCTTAGTTTCAATCTTATAATCTTTGTAGTATTGCAAATCTGTCAGGCTAGCTGTTAAGTTGTCAGGTGAAACATTCAATGTTTTCACAATCTCATCACCTTTTTTCAGAGTTAAGGTGATAGATTTAATGGCCGCCTTGCTTGGATTTTCTAGACTGTATTTAACATCTGAAGTCCGTTTCAAATCCTTAGGTTCAACTGCAGTGATGGTCAATACTGGTTTTTCAAAGCTCTTAGTACCACGTTTCAAAATTCGGTCTTGAGGGGCCTCAAGGATTTCCTCTGTTACTTTTGGTGCTTCCTCAGTCTTAACTCCTTTGATAGTATTAAAGGTCTTAGTGATTTTTTTCTGACCTTCTTTACCTTCTTGAGCTACAACTTCTAAACCTTTTTTCAGTTGAGCATCTTCTTCAATCTTTTCTTCGAATGGAATCTTTTCAAGGCTTTCCTCTACAAGAGTTCCTTCAATTGGTTTTGTACCACGGCTTACCTGTTGGTTTACAGGTTCCTTGGTTACTTCTGTGCTAGTTGAAAGAACTTGGTCAGTTTTAACACCTTCTACTGTTTTATAAGTTGTTTTAGTAACTTGACTACCTTTTTCACCATTTCTTACGACAGTTTCTTCGTCCGTATACTTGGTTGGATCCTCAGTCGTTTCAGTTTTGTAGTCTAGGTCTGTAGTCGATGTTTCAACAAGGGTTCCCTCGATTACTTTGTACTCAGGTAACGGTTCTTGTACAAGAGCTTGACCTGCTTTACCTTCTTCTTGAGTTCCTTTAGACTCTACTATAGCTTCTGGTAGTTCCGGTTGCGTTAAAGATTGACCTTCCTTACCTGCTTCTTGAGTTCCTTTTGCTTCTACTGGGGCTTCTGGCAATTCCGGTTGTGTTAAGGCTTGGCCTGATTTACCCTCCTCTTGAGTTCCTTTTGCTCCTACTTGAGCCTCTGGCAATTCTGGCTGTGTTAGTGCTTGACCTTCTTTGCCTGCCTCTTGGGTTCCTTTAGCTACTTGGTGGCTTGGTTCAGTTTGTGGTACTGGAGTTGGGGCAGGTTGCACCTCTTTCTTAGTTCCGACTGCAATGACTTGCGGCACAGGATTTTGAACCACTTGGTCTTCAATGACTTCTCTAACTTCTTGACCATTGACCATCGATACTTTAGTTACAAGACGACGCTGACCCTTTACTCCTGCTGTGACGATACGAGTCTTTCCTTCTGCTAGATTCGCATCTGGACTTGTGACCGTTTCAAAAGGAATCTCCACCAAGCTCTCTTCCTGTCTAACCTGAGGCTTCTCAGAAACTGTTTTTTCTTCAACAGCAGGAGCAACTGGATTCTCTACTACAGGTTTTTCGATGACAGTTTCTGGAGTGACAGCAGGTCTTTCTTGAACGACTTCTGTTTTCTCGATTTCTTTTGAACTTTGCTTTTCGACTGGCAACTGAGGCTTCTCAGAAACTGGTCTTGATGGATGGAGTTCTGCTTCCTTGAAGTAGCCAATGTATTCATAGCCATCAATATGAATAATCCCTTCAGCTAAACCTTCATGTGTAGAGGCCGAAATAGTTTGGTTATAAGAAAGCAATTCTTTATTTTCAAATGCAAATGTCCCGTAAGGTACAAAGGTGCTAGCTCCTAAAGAACCAATCAGAAGAACACCTAGAACCTCTTTGCGACCTTTTTTGGACACCAAAAAGACTGCTAGAGAAGCCGTTGCCAAACCAAGACCTGCCAAGGCTAGTTCCTTACTTCCTGTGTATGGAAGTTGTTGACTGTTAGTTGCCTTCTTACGATAAACTACATAGAGAATATCATCATCTTGAAATTCTGTAGGAACCTCATGGTGAATCAGGGCTTTTTCAGACTCGGTCAATTCCTGCTCCGCCAAATAACGGTAATGAACACTATGAGCACTGCCAACTTCATTGGCTTGAACCTTATCTACTGAAAGGGCACTGGCTCCAAAAAGGAAGGCTCCGATGGCTACAGGACCGACCCCAACAGTTAGCTTACGAATTGAATATTTTGTGATTTTTTCTAGTTGCTGTTTTGTTTTTCTCATTTTCACGACTTTCTAATAGAATCTTGTGGATAATGCGCACGCGCACCTCCAATTAATTTTGGACGACTAGCCAACGCCGTTACGTGGGCATGACCAATCTCTCTCAAAAGAGGGCGAATCGGAACCTGAACATGCTTGACATGCATGCCAATTG
>ERZ772928.904-NODE-904-length-13093-cov-7.062049_pt1 | contig 13093 bp, 9 predicted proteins | sample MGYA00511686_ERZ772928 | MGnify/ENA primary metagenome ERZ772928 (study PRJEB29015, sample SAMEA2738063) | human oral metagenome | biome: human oral; feature: human-associated habitat; material: saliva | place: China | collected 2219 ... | reverse complement strand
CCCCGATGGCGACGAGCAGGTCTCGCACCGCCCGCCGCACGCCCTCGGCGTCGTAGCTCATGGTCAGCCTCTGTCTCTCTGCGCCTGCCGGGCCCGCCGGGGCCTGGTTCGGCTCACTGGTTGTAGCCCCAGAAGTCGTCGCTACCGTGGGAGTCGCCGGACTCACCGCCAGGGGCGGAGGCGGCCTCGACGACGGGCAGCGACTCGTCGCTGCGCCACAGGGGCCGCTCGGGCTGCTTGACGACGCCCGCGAAGATCCTCTCCAGGTCCTTCTCCAGGAGCGTCTCGCGGGTGAGGAGCTCCTCGGCCAGCTCGTCGAGCACGGCGCGGTTGCGGGTGAGGATCTCCCAGGCCTCCCGGTGGGCGGTGTCCAGCAGGCTGCGGACCTCGGCGTCGACGGTGGCGGCGACCTGCTCGGAGAAGTCGCGGTTGGTGGCGTTGAGCCCCAGGACCGTCTCGTTCTCGGTGGTGCCGAGCTTGACGGCGCCCACCGCGCTGGTCATGCCGTAGTCGGTGACCATCTTGCGGGCCGTGGCGGTGGCCTTCTCGATGTCGTTGGAGGCGCCGGTGGTGGGGTCGCGGAAGATGATCTCCTCGGCGGCCCGCCCGCCCATGGCGTAGACGAGCTGGTCGAGCAGCTCGTTGCGGGTGGTGGAGTACTTGTCGTCCTGGGGCATGACCTGCGTGTAGCCCAGGGCGCGCCCGCGCGGCAGGATCGTCACCTTGGTGACCGGGTCGGAGTAGGCGCCGGCGGCGGCGCACAGGGCGTGGCCGGCCTCGTGGTAGGCGGTGACGCGCTTCTCGTGGTCGCGCATGACGCGGGTGCGCTTCTGCGGGCCGGCGATGACGCGGTCGATGGCCTCGTCCAGGGCCCGGTTGTCGATGAGGTGGGCGTTGGAGCGGGCGGTGAGCAGGGCGGCCTCGTTGAGGACGTTGGCCAGGTCCGCGCCGGTGAAGCCGGGGGTGCGCTTGGCCACGAGGTCGAGGTCGACGTCGTCGGTCAAGGGCTTGCCCTTGGCGTGGACCTTGAGGATGGCGGCGCGCCCGGCCATGTCGGGGGCCTCGACGCTGACCTGCCGGTCGAAGCGGCCCGGGCGCAGGAGGGCCGGGTCCAGGACGTCGGGGCGGTTGGTGGCGGCGATGAGGATGACGTTGGTGTTGGCGTCGAAGCCGTCCATCTCGACGAGGAGCTGGTTGAGGGTCTGCTCGCGCTCGTCGTGCCCGCCGCCGGTGCCCGAGCCGCGGTGGCGGCCGACGGCGTCGATCTCGTCGACGAAGATGATGGCGGGGGCGTTCTCCTTGGCCTGGTCGAACAGGTCGCGCACGCGCGAGGCGCCCACGCCGACGAACATCTCGACGAACTCGGAGGCGGCCATGGAGAAGAAGGGCACGCCGGCCTCGCCGGCGACGGCCTTGGCCAGGAGGGTCTTACCGGTTCCGGGCGGGCCGTAGAGGAGGACGCCCTTGGGGATCTTGGCGCCGACGGCGCGGAACTTCTCGGGCTCGGAGAGGAACTCGCGGATCTCCTCGAGCTCCTCGACGGCCTCGTCCTCGCCGGCGACGTCGTCGAAGGTGACGTCGGGCATCTCCTTGGAGCCGACCTTCGCCTTGGAGCGGCCGAAGCCCATGGCGCCGCCGCGCCCGCCGCCCATGCGGCTCAGGAGCCACCACATGAAGCCGCCCAGCAGCAGGGCGGGCACGAGCAGCTGGATGAGGGAGGACCACCAGCTGGTGGTGGGCACCACGGAGTTGAAGCCCTCCTTGGGGGCGGCGGCCTGCACGAGGCGGTCGACCTGCTCGGCCTGGGCGTCGGTGTAGGAGAACTCGACCTTCTTGCCCACCGGGCGGGACTCGATGCCCTTCTTCTTGGGCTGGACGTAGGTGGTGGTGAGGTCCAGCTCGACGCGCTGGTTGCCGTCGACGACGGTGATCGACTTGATCGTGTCCGGCTTGTCCCGCAGGAGCGTCAGGCCGTCGGAGGTGTCGATGGTGCGGTAGCCGAACATCGAGGAGAAGACGGCCCAGCCGAGGATGACGACCAGGAGGAAGGGCACCAACCACAGGAACGGGTTGCCCAGGGTGTCGCGGAGCTTGCGGTCGCGCCTGCTGCGGTCGTTCTTACCGGCCTTGCCCGGCTTCCCCGAGTCCTTGCGGCCGGGCTCGCGCCCAGAATCTTTCATCGTGCGGTAGGTCCCTTCAACATACTTGACCCTCAGACGTTAGCCGATAGCACGGCAAAGGTCCCATTGCGCTTGCTCACGTTCGCGCCGGGCGTGGCCGGGAAGATCCGGCCGAGCGGGCCGGTTGGGGGCTCCCTGGCCGCGAGGAGGCACCGTAGGGGCCGAGGACTGCGGCCTGGAGGTGCGTCCGCGCCCCCTATGGTGCGTCCTCGGCAGCCCCGCACAGGTCGCAGCCCGCTCAGCGCCGCCCCACCTCAGACACGGCGCAGACGCAGGACGATGAGGCCGGCAGACAGCAGGATCGCCGCCACGGACAGCACACTGATCGCCGCACCGGTCACCGGCAGCCACCGCTCCCGGACACTCTGGGCGGCGGGCCGCTCGGGGGCGCTCGAGACCCTCGTCGTGTCATGGCCGCTGCCGGCGCCCACCACGACCTCGTTGTGGTCACTGCCTTCGGACCCACTCGTGGACTGCGAGCCGGCACTCGAGCCGTCCGGCACCGAGCCGCCGTTGGAGGGCGGGGCCCCCGCAGTCGGCCCCTGCGGCGTCCCCTGCTGGGGCGAGGCCGACGCCGAGGCCTCCGGGGCCGGCGTCGCAGTGCTACTAGCACCAGCGCTGGCGCGCTGCTGATCCGTTGGTGTGGTCGCGCCGGTCTCCGGAGCGGACCACTGCGGGCGCGCCACCAGAGCCACCTCGGCCATCGCCTGAGCATCCAGGGTCTGCGCCTGGGCGGTGCCGGTCGAGGCCCGCACGACCTGGTTGTCGCCGACGTAGATGCCGACGTCGTAAACGTTTCCGAACACCGCGGACTGGGCGGACGCCGAGTCGGGGGCGTTCTGCCCGCCGGGCGTGGGGCGGGAGAAGAAGACGATGTCCCCGGGGTTGATGGAGCCGTCCGTGTTCAGCCACAGGCGCCCCTGGGAGTTGAACCAGCCGGCCAGGTCGTCCGGCTTCCAGCTCCCGGAAAGGTCCTGCCCGACGTCGGCCCGGTAGCCGACCTGGGTGTTCTGGTCCGCCGCATACGTGGTGTGCGAGTAGTCCCAGCCGGAGAGGACCATGCCCACCAAGGCTGAGGAGGTGATCGCGTACGGGGCGGAGCCGCTGGCACGCACGTTCGCGCCCGACAGCGGCGTGGGACGCGCCGCGTCCGACACCAGGGAGCCTCCGGCGTTGACGAAGGACTGGGTCCGGGCCACGACGTCGTTGGCGGCAGTACCGTCCGCGCCAACGGCCGGGCCAGCAGGGAGCCCCTGCGGCACGGCCCACTGACCATCGGCCAGCATGACCGAGACGGCGCCCAGCGCGCCCTCGGGACTCGTGCTCTGCACGTCGTAGGTCAGGCCACCGCCGTCGCCGGGCGCCTCGTCACCGAGGGTGGTCAGGGTGCCGGAAGCCCCGCTGGCCTGCGCCATCTCAGCGACCGTATTAAATGTGCCGCCGGAGGTCGGCTCGGCCGCCACCGGAGCCATCACGGGGAAGCTCAGCGAGGACGACAGCACCACCACGCCGGCGAGGCCGACCAGCCTCGGGGCGCGTCGACGCACAGCCTTCTTCACTGTCACCAACAGTCCTTCCACATCACCCGCCGGCGTGGGGCATCCACCGGCGACCTACACTTGTTATCTTAACGTAACGTACGCGACTCCGACCACCTTGAAAAGGGGGAAGATCGCAGTTCCGGGGCTCCTTGACCACCGCCCGACGACGGCGCTCAGAGGCCACATCCCGTTATTTTTCCGCCTGGTCCCCAGGTTGCGTCAAGGTTGACCTGGGTCAGTCAGCCCCCGTAGACCTCAGGGCGCAACGTACCGATGAACGGCAGGTTGCGATACCGCTCGGCATAGTCCAGCCCGTAGCCGACGACGAACTCCGTAGGAATATCGAAGCCGACGTACTTGACGTCCACCTCGACCTTGGCGGCGTCGGGCTTGCGCAGCAGCGTGGCGATCTCCACCGAGGCCGCGCCGCGGGAGGACAGGTTGCCCACCAGCCAGGACAGGGTCAGCCCGGAGTCGATGACGTCCTCAACGATGAGGATGTGTCGGTCGGTGACGTCGGTGTCCAGGTCCTTGAGGATGCGCACCACGCCGGAGGACTTGGTGCCCGATCCGTAGGAGGACACCGCCATCCAGTCCATCGGCGCGCTCATGTGCAGCCGGCGCGACAGGTCCGCCATGACGTAGACGGCCCCCTTGAGCACGCCCACGAGCAGAGGGTCGCGACCGGCGTAGTCCGCGTCGATCTGCGCGGCCATCTCATCGAGGCGCTGCCCGATCTGCTCCTCGGTGATGAGAACCTGCTGAAGGTCCGATCCCATGTCCGTGGCGTCCATACGCCCTGCCTTCCTCATGTGTCGTCATGGCTGCGCGGGCTCACCGGGGCCGGGGAGGCCACCGGTCCGCGCCGACGCCACAAGCCTGCCACACCGGGCCCGACCTGGCACTTCACCCCACGCGGCGCACCCACACGTCGGGGCGGGCGATCTCGGCCGGGGTGGGCAGCAGCGCGGGGTCCGTCCACACGACGTTGAGCCCCTCGTGCCCGATCCGCGCCACGACGCTGCGCACGAAGGCGGCGCCGTCGGCGTACTGGGCCTCCTTGGCCTCCAGGCCCATGAGCCGGTGCAGCAGGAGCGAGCCCAGTCCGGGACCGGGGCCGATGCCGCCGTCGGCCGCGCGGCTGCGCGAGAGCACGGCCCGGAGCCGGTGGACCGAGGGCATCCGGTTGGGGTGCACGTCATCGAGGACCACCTCGGCGTGCCCTTCCAGGAAGGTCAGCGCGGCCGCCAGGGAGGCGACCTCGGCGCGATCCGTGACATTCATCAGCCCTTCGAGCACCCGCCCTCGGCCGGCGCGCGCCGCAAGGCGCACCGCCCGGCCCCGCCGCGGCCGACTCCCCCGCGGACTCGTGTCCCCGGCACTGCCAGCACTATCGGCACCATCGGCACTGCCGTATGCGGCCTCGACGACGGCGCCGATCACCATGCGCATGGAGTCCGACAGGTAGGGGCCGAGCCAGGGCGCGGCGGCCAGCTGGACGGCGTGGGTCATCTCGTGCAGGCAGACCCAGGCGGGCAGGTCGAGCATGTCCAGGTCCAGCTGGCGGCGCATCGCCAGCACGTTGGGGGCCACGAGCAGAAGGTGCGGGGACGCCTCGCCTCCCCGGCCTCCGTCGCCGTCGACCTCGGTCCCGGCGGCGGGCACCACCTGGCCCAGGAGCCGGGTGGCGAGCAGGCTCATCGCCCCGGCCACCTCGGCGGCCCCGACGAGCCGCACCGCCTCCGAGGCCTGCGGTGCGGGCACCTGCTCCATGAGGCCGCGCAGCGCCCGGGTGGAGGCGCGCACGAGCCCGGCCCGGTCGACGACGCTGACCCGCGTGGTCTCGGCGACCTGCTGGGCCGCCCGGTTCAGGCCGGTGATCCTGGCGACCCAGGCCGGTGCCTCCTGGGCGGAGCGGCGCAGGACCGCCACCGAGCTGGCGCGCGCTGAGCGCGAGGCGCTGGGACCCGCCGGGATGAGCGCGGTCAGGCGCTCCACCGTCCGCCAGTCGACGAGTCCCGCCGCTGTGCCCTGGGTCGTCACCGTGACACCTTTCTCGCCGAGTTCACCGGGCTGCCTGAGCCCCTGCCTGTCGCCGCTGCGCTGAACACGCCGCCGCGCCCCTTACGAGCATCCGCACGAGGCCAGGGGCGCCACGAAGTGGTTGTCGATCGCGGCTGCGACCGTCGCGCTGGTGCCGGCGGGGATATTATTGGCCAGGACCGCGAAGGCAAGCTGGCGCCCGTCGGCGGTGGTGACGACCCCCGCCAGGGAGGCGGTCTGCTCCAGTGAGCCGGTCTTGGCGCGCACCGTCCCGGCTGCGGCGGTGTCATGCAGACGCTTGCCCAGGGTGCCGTCCAGGGCGCCGACGGGCAGGTCGGCGATGAGGGTGCGCCCGGCCGAGCCGCCCTCGCCTCCGGCGGCCTTGGTCATGATCTGGGTCAGGAGCCTGGCGGGGACCTTGTTGCCCTTGGCAAGCCCGGAGGAGTCCAGGAGCGTCACCCCGGAGGTGTCGAAGCCGTCCTTGCTCAGCTGGGCGAGCACGGCCTTGGAGGCCCCGGCGAAGTCGGTGGTCTCCTTGGCGTGCGCGGCCACGAGCCGCCCCTCGACCTCGGTCATCGTGTTGTCGGAGGTCTTCAGCGACAGGGCCAGGATGTCGGACAGCGGGGCGGAGGAGACCGAGGCCACCTCCCGGGCGCTGCCGGAGGCTGCCGCGCGCGTCGGCTCGCCGTCGACCGTGATGCCGGCCTCGCTCAGGTGCTTGGCGAAGGCCTGGGCGGCCTCCATGGCCGGGTCATCCGGGTAGCCCTGGTTCTGGGTGGCCGAGACATCCACCATGATCGGCTGGATCTTGGCCACGTACTGCTCGTTGCCGGCCTCCCACTTCTCGTTCCACTGGGGGCCGGTGAACAGGGTGTCGTCCAGGCGCAGGGAGACCGACGTCGTCCCCTGGGACTTGAGCTGCTCGGCGGTGGCGCGGGCGAGGTCGCCCAGGCCCGCGTGGCCGGCCGTGGCGTTCGGGTCGCCTTCGTTCTCGGCCAGCAGCACGTCACCGCCGCCCACGAGGGTGAGGGTCTGCCCCTCCAGGACGGTCTTGGTCTGGAGAGTGTGGCCCGGCCCCATGGAGGACAGGGCGGCCCAGGCGGTGAGCACCTTGTTGGTGGAGGCCGGCGTCACCCCGGTGGCGGCCGAGCGGTCCAGCAGCTCCTCGCCGGTGGCGACGTCGACGACGGAGGCCGTCACGTTCCCCCCGGTCAGGGCGGCGTCGGAGACCACGCCCTGGATGTAGCCGTTCAGGGCAGCCTTGGAGGGCGTGGGAGCCCCCTGGTCCAGGCCGGAGGGGGCGGTGGTCTTGGCGCTGGGGCCGGCCGGTGTCGGGAAGGGCCGGGGGGCGACGTCGGCGTAGGCGACCGTCACCGGGCCGGGCAGCAGGTCGAGAGCATCGCCCAGGCTGTAGTAGCCGCCGAAAACCAGCAGGCTCGCCGCCGTCAGGGCAGCGGTCTGGACCTTGCGCATACGTCCTCCGGACTGGGTTGTGGACAGGCTGGGATGGCCTGTATATCAAGTGGGTGGGGCGCCCAGGAGGTTACTGCCACCCGTGCACCGACGTGCAGAGTACGCGTTTACCGACCTCAGGCGCTGTCGTGCGCCACACTAGTGCCATCAATACCCGCCCCGCCGGATCGACGCCGACCACCAGGCACCGTTCCAGCGCCCAACGAGCTGAAGACACGAGCGAAGGAGGCTCCCCGTGGAGTTCGACGTCACGATTGAGATCCCCAAGGGCAACCGCAACAAGTACGAGATCGACCACGAGACCGGCCGGATCCGCCTGGACCGCATGCTCTTCACCTCGACGCGCTACCCCGACGACTACGGCTACATCGACGGGACCCTCGGCGAGGACGGCGACCCCCTGGATGCGCTGGTCCTGCTGGAGGAGCCGACCTTCCCCGGCTGCGTCATCCGCTGCCGCGCACTGGGCATGTTCCGCATGCGCGACGAGAAGGGCGGCGACGACAAGGTCCTGTGCGTGCCCAGCGCCGACCAGCGCGCCTCCTGGCGTACCGACATCGAGGACGTCTCGGAGTTCCACCGCCTGGAGATCCAGCACTTCTTCGAGGTCTACAAGGACCTCGAGCCCGGCAAGTCCGTCGAGGGCGCCCACTGGGTGGGCCGCGAGGAGGCCGAGGAGGAGATCCGCCAGTCCTTCCAGCGCGAGGCCGACCGCGTCGCCCGCGAGGGCCACTGACACGCACCAACCGCACGGGGTGGGGCGGGGCGTCATACGCGCTCCGCCCCGCCCCCGTTTTAGAGGCGCACCGCGTAGGGCATGATGCCGGAGTAGCGCATGGAGGTGACGCGCACGGTCATGCCGAAGGTCGGCGCCTCGATCATCGTGTCGTCGCCCAGGTAGATGGCCACGTGGTAGATGCCGGACTGGCTGCCGTCGGAGGACCAGAAGACCAGGTCCCCGGGCTGGGCGGCGTCGAGCGGGACCTGGGTGCCCTCCCCGTACTGCACGCGCGAGGAGTGCGTGAGGTACACGCCGGCGGCCGCGTAGGAGACCATCGTCAGCCCGGAGCAGTCCAGGCCCGAGGCCGACTCCCCGGCCCACACGTAGGGGGTGCCTATGTAGCTCATGGCCGTGTTGATGGCGGTGGAGGAGGCGTTACCGGAGCGCGACGGCGCGGCCTCCGGCGCGGGGGCCGGGGTGGGTGCCGGGGCCGGAGTGGGGGCCTCGTCCTCGTCGTCGCTCGCCTCGGGCTCGGGCTCGGGCTGGGAGGTGGTGGCGGGCTCCTGGGCCGTGCTCTGGTGGCCGGGGGTGGGCTGGGGCGCCTGCTCCTGAGGGGCGGGAGTCGTCTCCTGAGGCTGGGCGGCCTGCCCGGCCTGCTCCGCCTGCTTCTGGGCGAGGTCGGCGGCGGCCTTCTCCGAGGCCGCCTTGGCGGCCGCCTGGGCGGCGGCCTCCTCGCGGACCCTGCGCTCGGCCTCGACCTGGTTCTGGTACTTCGTCTCCAGCTCGACGGTGGTGTTGCGCTGCGCGGCCAGCTGGGTGATGAGGTTCTGGCGGTTGGTGCGGGTGGTGGTGACAGCGCTCTGGGCCTCGTTGGCGGCGGTCTCGGCGTCGGTCTTGGCGGTCTCGGCGGAGGTCTTAGCGGCCTCCTTGGCCTTGACCTTCTGGTCGGCGATGGTCTGCATGCTCGCGGCCACCGACTCGAGGGCCTCGACGTTCTGGACCTTGGCGTTGTTCTTCTCGCCGGCCCGGGTCAGGGCGACGTCGGCGTCGGCCAGGTCCGCCAGTGACTCGCTGGTGAGGTAGGGGGTGAGCGGGTCGAGCGGGTTGCCGCTCTCCTGGTAGGTCTGGACGACGATCGAGCCGAGGTCGGAGCGGGCGGATGCGGTGCTGGAGGTGGCGGCGTCGGCGTTGGTCTGGGCGGTCTGGGCGTCGGTGGTGGCCGTGTTGAGGTCGTCGACGGCGGTCAGGTAGTCCTCGTTGGCGAGCTGCGCCTTGATCTGAGCGTCCTCCAGGTTGCTGCTCTCCTGGGCGAGCTGGGCCTCCAGGGAGGCGATGGAGGTGGAGGTCGAGCGCTCGGAGGCCTTGGAGCGATCAATGTCGCTCTGGTCCACGGGGTCGGCCAGCACCGACGGCGCCAGGGTGCATGCCAGGGCCACCACTGCGGTGGCGACGACACCGTGTCCGTGCCGTCTTGAGGGGATCGGGCTCACAGGGGTTCTCCGTCGTGATGGGGCTGAACGTGAGGATGACGCCTCACCCGGGGACCGACGCCGGCCCGCCGTCGGGATCCGTTCCGCGGAATCAGGGGGCGCGGAGCGGATCAGGGGACGAAGACGGCAGGCAGCGTCAGCCCGGATGCGACAAAGCCACACTAGTCGCTTTGGTCCCATCTGAAAACAGAATTCACACTATTCACAATCGTAACTTACGTTGCTGTAGTTAGCGGGTTGTGCCTGCATTGACAGGGCTTGCGGCCGACGTCATATGTCTGTGACCGATATGGCATCCGGCACAAATGACCGTTTGTGCAGGTCAGTATGGGTTTAATCGGCCGGATCGTCGCTTAGGAAAGGCGGTCGACCGCGCCGTCACCTCCCCGCTGCACGGGGGCGTCGCAAAGGCGCCGGACCGACGCCATGCCCGCGCCGAGCCCTCACCGCAGCCGCATGGCGGACGCCCGTTTGGACCACCTGCGGAGGAAACCGCTAAAGTCGGAGCATGTTCCGTCGTCCTGAGGCCCTTCGGCCGGACACCCCCACCACGGGGCGAATGCGCAGCTGACGCGCACGCCGCCGTCGGCCCACGTGCGCGTCCCCGCCCTCACCCGCACCATCACAGAAGTTGCAGCAACGGTGACGGCGGACGACTCAGCGCCACGACACCTCGCCCCCTCCTGCTGCCGGGCCGCCTCCGACGCCGGGCGCAGCGGGCCCCAGGCAGCCGCCCGTAGGCGCGCCGCAACCGCCGGCGCGAGGCAGGCACCGCTCGTGGCACTGACATCGCCGCCGGTCACCGGGAACCACCAAGGAGTCCTCATGACCGACCAGCACCCCACCGCCCCCGACCAGGCCGCCCCCCAGGGCGCGCAGCCGGCCCCCTCCCCCACCAGCCCGGCGGGCTGGCGCTTCGAGACCAAGCAGGTCCAGGCCGGGCACGACCCCCTGGCCGAGCCCGCCCACGCCCGGGCCATCCCGATCTACCAGACCTCCTCCTACGTCTTCGAGTCGGCCGAGCAGGCGGCCGCCCGCTTCGCCCTGAGCGACCTGGGCCCGATCTACACGCGCCTGACCAACCCCACCAATGACATCGTCGAGCAGCGGATCGCGGCCCTGGAGGGCGGTGTCGGGGCGCTGCTGACGTCGTCGGGGCAGGCGGCCACGACCCTGGCCCTGGTGACGCTGGGCGGGGCCGGCGACAACATCGTGGCCTCCCCCTCCCTGTACGGCGGCACCACGAACCTGCTCACCCACACCCTGCCGCGGCTGGGCATCGAGGCGCGCTTCGTGGCCGACACGGGCGACCCGGCGGCCTGGTCAGCGCTGGCCGACGAGCGCACCATCGCCTTCTTCGGGGAGACGATCCCCAACCCGCGCGGCGACATCCTCGACATCGAGGCGATCGCGGCGGCCGCCCACGAGCTGGGCATCCCGCTGGTCGTGGACAACACGGTGGCCTCGCCGTTCCTGACCCGCCCCTTCGAGTGGGGCGCCGACATCGTGGTGGCCTCGGCGACGAAGTTCCTGGGCGGGCACGGCTCGTCCGTGGCGGGCGTGATCGTGGACTCGGGCAACTTCGACTTCGCCGCCCAGCCCGAGCGCTTCCCCGGCTTCAACACGCCCGACGAGTCCTACCACGGCCTGGTCTACGCCCGGGACCTGGGCGTGGGCAGCCCGCTGGGCGCGAACCTGGCCTTCATCCTCAAGGCGCGCGCCGAGGGCCAGCGCGACCTCGGCTTCGCGCTGGCGCCGCACTCGGCCTTCCTCATCGCCCAGGGCATCGAGACGCTCTCGCTGCGCATGGAGCGGCACGTGGACAACGCCCTGGCGGTGGCCACCTGGCTGGAGGGGCGCGACGACGTCGCCTCGGTGCGCTACTCGGGGCTGACCTCCAGCCCCTACTACGAGCTGCACCGCAAGTACTGCCCGCGCGGGGCGGGCTCGATCCTCACCTTCGACCTGGCCGGCGGGCGCGAGGCGGGGGCGGCCTTCATCGACGCCCTGAGCCTGTTCTCCAACCTGGCCAACATCGGGGACGTGCGCTCCCTGGCGATCCACCCGGCCACCACCACGCACTCCCAGCTCGACGACGCCGGCCTGGCCGCGGCCGGGATCAGCGCCGGGACCGTGCGCCTGAGCGTGGGGATCGAGCACATCGACGACATCCTGGCCGACCTCGAGCGCGGCCTGGCGGCGGCCCGGGCCGTCGGGGCAGGCGAGCCGAGCGCGGCGGCCGGGGCCTGAGGCGGTCTGTCATGAGTGCGACCACGTCCTCCTCCTACCCCGTCTCCAGCGGCAGCGCCGAGACCGAGCCGGCCGCCTACGGCGTCGGGACGGCCTCCTCCAAGCTGGTGGACCGCAAGGCCGGCTCCCCCACGGGCGCCTGGCGGCCCGGCGACGAGCCGGGGCACCGTCGGTTCCTGGAGATCGGGGACCTGCCCCTGGAGTCCGGGGAGGTCCTGCCGAACACGGTCCTGGCCTTCGAGACCTGGGGGGAGCTGAGCCCGCAGCGCGACAACGCGGTCCTCGTGCTGCACGCGCTGACCGGCGACTCCCACGTCACCGGTGAGGCGGGGCCCGGGCACCCGACGCCGGGCTGGTGGTCGGACCTGGTGGGGCCGGGGCGGGCCATCGACACCGAGCGCTACTTCGTCGTGGCGGCCAACATCCTGGGCGGCTGCCAGGGCTCGACGGGGCCGTCGTCGACGGCGCCGGACGGGCGCCCCTGGGGGTCGCGCTTCCCGTGGCTGACCACGCGCGACGCCGTCGAGGCCGAGGCGCGCCTGGCCGACGCCCTGGGGATCGAGGTCTTCCACCTGGTCATCGGGGCGTCGCTGGGCGGGCACCGGGCGATCGAGTGGGGGGTCACCCACCCGCAGCGGGTGCGCAACCTGGCGCTGGTGGCCACGGGCGCCTCGACGACCGCCGACCAGCTGGCCTGGTGCCACCTGCAGGAGCTGGCGATCGTGGCCGACCCCTTCTTCTTCGACGGCGACTACTACTCCCACTCGGTGGGGCCGGTGCGGGGGCTGGGGCTGGCGCGGGCGCTGGCGCACACGACCTACCGCAGCGCCGCCGAGCTCGATGAGCGCTTCGGGCGGCGCCACCAGGGCGAGGAGGACCCGGCGGTGGGCGGGCGCTACCAGGTGGAGTCCTACCTGGACTACCACGCCGGCAAGCTGCTGGCGCGCTTCGACGCCAACACCTACCTCATCGTCACCCACTCGATGATGGTGCACGACGTCGGCACGGGGCGCGGCGGCATCGAGGCGGCGCTGGCAACCGTGCAGGCGCGCACGCTCGTGGTGGACGTGGACTCCGACCGGCTCTTCCTGCCCGCCCAGGCCGAGGAGCTGGCCGGCGGCATCCCCGGCGCGAGGCGCGAGACCATCAGCTCCCTGCACGGGCACGACGGCTTCCTCATCGAGGCCGAGCAGATGGACGCGATCCTGCGCGACTTCCTGGCCGAAGCCCTCTAACCTGACTCATGACACTGTGGTGGGTTGTGGGTGGGGTGGCGTGAGTTTTCGTTGGTATTGCGGTGTCGGGGGTCTGGTGGTGGGGCACTAAGAGTGCCATATGGTGCGGTGGTATGAGCCCGTTTCTACGCAAGGTCAGGACCTCCTCGGGGGCCACGGC
>ERZ772928.899-NODE-899-length-13106-cov-4.548464_pt1 | contig 13106 bp, 9 predicted proteins | sample MGYA00511686_ERZ772928 | MGnify/ENA primary metagenome ERZ772928 (study PRJEB29015, sample SAMEA2738063) | human oral metagenome | biome: human oral; feature: human-associated habitat; material: saliva | place: China | collected 2219 ... | reverse complement strand
ATCCCCGACTCGATGGCCATGCCGTAGACGACGTAGACGAGGTCAGCCAGGGCGTCGGCGGCCTCGATAACATCGCGCTCCCCCTCGTCGGCGGCGACGGCCTCGATTGTGGCCGCTTCAATGATCGCGCGTGCGCGCGGGCCGTAGACCGCGCCCATAAGTTCGGCGAACTCCTCGGCGATCAGGCTCATGCGCATGTTCATGCGCTCGTAGTCCAGCGTCGGATCGCTGAAAGAACGGATGGGGACGGAGTAGGTGTGGTGGAACTGCAGGACCAGCTCCATCGGACTGGGTGCGGGTGTTGGGGCGGACGAGGTCGTGGTGTCCTTCTCGCTCATGCGCGGTCCTTTCGTGCGTTATCCCAGGCAGTGGCCAGGATGTTGGAAAATGCTGTGACGGTCTGATGTCCGTCGACGAGGAATTGGGAATCCATGACGTAGGTGGGAACCGAGGCCACCCCCATGTGCATCGCCATCTGATAGTCGGAGTAGACGCGCGAGGCCCATTCCTCGTCGCCAATAGCGAGGGCGGCGAGGTCGGGCGGCATACCAATGTCCTGCGCGCAGCCGATGAGCACCTCGGGATGGGAGATATCCAGGCCCATTTCGAAGTGGGAACGCATAATCGCCTCGGCGACCTTGAGGTGGAGAGAGTCCGGGCCGGCGACCGTGTCGTTGTCGATGTCGGCGTCGTGGGCGGCCGCGATAACCCGGTGCGCGCGGGAAGTAGGAGCGATGATGAGGGAGTCGAAGTCAAAGCGAATGCCCTCTCGAGCACCCAGCGCCCGCATGCGTTCGTCGGCCTCGCGTACCTCTTCCAGACTGGCAGCCCCGGATTCAACCAGAGCGACGATGCGTGGCTTGTCGAGCGCTGCCTCCAGGTCGGGGTCGAGCAGGTAGGCGTGCAGGTAGACCTCGATCTCGGTGCCGTGTTCACAGCGGGACATGGCGGTGCGCAGGTGTCGTAGGCCCAGGTAGCTCCACGGGTCACACGTGTCGAGCCACATATCAATTCGCACAGCGTCTCCTCACGGTTGATATGGAAAACCCCAGGGCCTTTCGGCCCCGGGGCATTTCGTGCGCGGAGGGGGACTTGAACCCCCACCCTCGTAAAATGAGGACTAGCACCTCAAGCTAGCGCGTCTGCCTATTCCGCCACCCGCGCAGGTGATCGGTGCGAACCGTTGTGATCCGCAAGCGAGTAGAAGCTTAACACGATTACATCGACATGCGCCAATCGAAACTAGGAATCGGTTTTTTCACCCTTCAGACGGGAGTCCAATGTCGAGAAAACCTTTGCAATTGCTTCAATATCGGCATCCGTCATGCCGTCTAGGAGATACTCAGCCACCGTCTGCTGATGCAATTCTGTGGCAGCAAGCACAGTCTGGATTCCCTGAGTGGTCAGGCATGCGTCGTAGCCGCGGCGATCAACCTTGGAAGGGATGCGCTCGACCCAGCCGTCACGGGAGAGGTTAGAGACCAGGTAGGTCACACGCGACGGCGAGTAGACGACGCGATCAGCCAGCTCACCCATGCGCAAGCGATGGCTGGGAGCCTCCCACAGTGCCAGGAGAATGTTGTAGTCGGGCATAGATACGCCATAGGCGCGCTTTAGACGTGTTTCGAGGATTCCCTGCAGGCGTCCGGACGCCTCGAAGAAGACTCGCCACGCGGCTGCACGCGCGCTATTGGCTTGAACGATCGGGGTGAGCCGTGCTCGCGATTCCACGTATGCCTCTCTCATAGTCGTTTCGGGTGTTTCTCTCGGGATAATAGGGCATAGTGACTAAGAAAGCACCAAGAACCAGGGGATTTTATATCTTTGACTTTTTCTGCTGTGCTGTTTGATGTTGACGGGACGATTGTTAATTCTGCGCCCGTCATCATGGGAGCATTCCGGAGCACATTGTCAGACTTTGGACTGGAGATTCCAGATGATCAGCGCCTTCGTACCTATGTTGGCCCTCCCTTGTGGTACTCGTTTGGCGACCTGGGTTATTCGGGGCAGCTGCGCGCGGACCTGGTTTCGCGTTACAGGGAACGCTACATGGACCACTATCTTGATCCTGAGCCTTTCGACGGTGTGCGTGATCTGCTGTGGGATCTGCACCATGCGGGCGTTCCCCTTGCGACGGCCACATCCAAGCAGACACCGATGGCGATCACGCAGATGGAGCATCTGGGCCTTGCGGATGCCTTCGACGTGATCGCGGGGGCGACGCCGGATCCGGGGTCATCGAAGACGACGGTCATTCACGAGGCCGTGGCTCGCTTGGGCGCGATGGGTGCGGACGTGTCGCATCCCGTCATTGTTGGCGACTCTATCTGGGACGTGCGCGGCGGCCACGAGGCCGGCATCCCCGTCATCGGTGTCGGTTGGGGGTATGCGACGGAGGATGGCCTGGATGACGCCGAGGTTGTGTGCGAGACGGTCGAGGATCTTCGCGCGCTTCTCATGCCGACCGGCTACTGAGGGGCGTTAGCGGAAGTCGCGCGAGCGCACCTGGATGGGCAGACGCACGGGAGCGAGCCGGAAGGCTCGAACGTTGACCGCGCCGTCACCCCACTCGAGCGTGCCACGTACGAGCAGGGCACCCGACTCGAGGCCGATGCGTCGAAATTTGTTCCAGGTACCCACGGCCACCGAGACGTTAACGAATCCGGACTCGTCTTCGAGGGACAGGAGAGTGACGCCGCCGCCGGTGTGGGGGCGCTGTCGGTGCGTGACCAGCCCAGCCACGTCGATGATCCTCCCGTCAAGGTGGGCGCCGAGTTCTGCGGCGCGCAACACGCCGGGCGACAGGTCCCCTCTCAGATAGGAGAAGGGGTGTTTCCCGGGGGTGAGTCCGGTTGTCTCGATATCGGCGCGCATCTGCTCGGTGTGCGTCAGAGGTGGCAAGTCGGGGACGTGGGTGCCTACTTCGGTACCCGGTAGGAAGGGCTGCCATTCCCCCTGCCGCGCAGTCGGCGCGGCCAGCGCCCCCGCGGCCCAGGTTCCCTCGCGTCTGCCCACGCCCAGGCATTCCAGCGCTCCAGCCATGGCAAGACACTCCATGTCCGATGCGCTCAGGTGGGCGCGGTTCGCCAGGTCCGCTTGGGAGAAAAAGCTCCCGTTTCTCTCACCCTCACGATGCGCTCGGCAGCCCGCCCCAGGCCTCGTACCGACGATAATCCGATGCGTACCACCAGCTCCTCGTCCACGTCCAGGGGAATGACCTGACGCGACGGGAGTGGGTCGGGGCGGCCCTCCCGATACTCTTGCTCCCCGGGAACGCCGGGTGCACATTGCACGCCCGTGTCCAGGAAAGAGTCGTTGACCGAGGGTCCCAGGACCGTCACTCCGTGCCTGCGCGCGTCCTGGACCAGCGTCGCCGACGAGTAGAAACCCATCGGCTGGGAGGAGAGGATCGCCGCGTAAAAATGCTCGGGCGCGTGAACCTTGAGCCACGCGGAGGCGTAGACGATGTGCGCGAAAGAAAAAGAGTGCGACTCGGGGAAACCGAAGTCCGCGAAGGCCTTGAGCTGATCGAAGATGCGTTCGCGCGTGAGCGTGTCGATCCCGCGCTCTTCCATGCCCGCCATGAGTTCTCCATTGAGGGCTTCCATGCGCTCGGGGCTACGCTTGGCACCCATCGCTCGGCGCAGCTGGTCAGCGCGTGCCCCAGACAGGCCAGCGGCGTCCGTGGCAATGCGCATGAGCTGCTCCTGAAAGAGAGGCACCCCGAGGGTTTGGCGCAGCGCGGGTTCGAGGAGCGGGTGCAGGTAGGTGACCGGCTCACGTCCCGCACGCCGACGCAGATAGGGGTTGACCGCATGCCCCTGAATGGGGCCGGGGCGCACGAGTGCTACTTCGACGACGATGTCGTAGAAACAGCGTGGTTTGAGGCGCGGCAGCGTATTCATCTGCGCGCGCGACTCGACCTGAAACACACCCACGGTGTCGGCGGCGCAGAGCAGGTCGTAGACACGCGGGTCTTCTTCTGGCAGAGTATGCAACCCCAGAGGCTGATCCCGGCGTCCACGCAGCGAGCGTGGTGCCCACCCGCGCAAGCGTGGATTCGCCGGTCCATCCGCTCGAATGTCGTCAGCTTGTAGTTCGTCAAAGGCGACGCGCAACGCCGTGAGCATGCCGAGGGAGAGCAAGTCAAACTTGACCAGACCCACGTCCGCGCAATCCTCCTTATCCCACTGCAACACCGTGCGTCCCTCCATGGCAGCCCATCCCACCGGACAGATACGAGAGACCGGCTGGTCGGTGAGCACCATACCGCCCGAATGGATACCCATGTGCCGGGGCAGGCGCAACAGAGCCCGGGCGGCGTCGCCAACGAGTGCTGGCACTTCCCCCTTTCCCCGCGACCACGCCTGCGCGCTGCCCGCCGGGTATCCCAGCGCCCGCGCCGCGTCACGCATCGCCGAACGTGGTCGATAGGTGATGACGTTAGCGACCTGTGCCGCGCGGTCGCGCCCGTAGAGGTCGTAGATGTGCCGGATAACCTCCTCACGCCTACAGGCCTCGATATCGATATCGATGTCGGGCGGCCCCGAGCGCGCGTCCGACAGGAAGCGCTCGAAAAGGAGGTTGTGGCGCACCGCGTCCACCGCCGTGATGCCCAGGCAAAAGCACACAGCCGAGTTTGCGGCACTGCCCCGCCCCTGACACAAGATGCCGCGCTGGCAACAAAAATCGACGATTTCCTTGACGATCAGGAAGTACCCCTCGAATCCGAGGCGCTCGATAATGACTAGCTCGCGGTCAATCGTCTCCCAGGCCCGCGGGTCTTCCTCCCGCGGGCCGTAGCGCTCGCGGGCCCCCTCGTGAGCGAGATAGGCGAGCCAGCTGCCAGGAGAATGCCCCTCTGGGACGTGGATGCGCGGAAGCCGGGGAGCGACGAGACGTAGGTCGAAGGACGCTTCCTCCGCGACCTCGCAGGAGTGCACGAGTGCCTCGGTGTGAGCGGCATGCAGACGGGCCATCTCTGCGGGTAAGCGTAGGAAGGGCCGATGTGCGCCGAGGTGAGCCACGGCCTCGTCCAACGAGGAACGCAGATGGGTCGCCGCAAGGATATCACCGAGGGCACGCTTGGACGGCGCAGACATGCGCGCACCCGTCGTGGCGAGCAGTCGAACACCCATCCCCTGTGCAAGCTCGGCGAGAGTGTCTCCCGCGTCGAGGCCGTCTCCGGCTGCTGCCTGCCACTCGATGAGGAGGCGATCCACCCCTCCAACCGCCTCCGCGAGCGCACCGGCCACGCGCCGCGCCCATGTGGGACCACCGGTGTATAGGGCGCGCATGAGGGGGCCGCGCCTCCCGCCGGTCATGATGAGCAGGTCAGCGCCAGCCTCGTTTACGTCCTCGAGGGTAAAACGTGGAGCGCGCTCCCCTGTCTGTGACAGCGCGCGCTCGCTCATCATGCCGACGAGGTTTTCGTAGCCGTGGGGGCTTGAGGCCAGGATGGGGAGGCGGATACCTGGCTCCTCCGCGCCGGGGGCGAGTCCCCAGCCACTCGTCTGAGCGCCTGGAACGACCGCTCGCAGAGTGCTCGGGTCCAAGGTGATCTCGGCCCCGTAGATAATCGGCAGGCCGCAGCTGCGCGCCGCCATCGTGGTCTGCACAGTCGAGTACATGCCGTCGACGTCGAGAATAGCGAGAGCATCCAAGCCTAAGCGTGAAGCCTGTGCGACCATATCCGCAGGCTCGTCGGTGCCCTCCAGGAAGGTGAACGCACTGTGTGCGTGCAGCTCGGCGTATCGGGGTTCATTGGTCACCCACCCATCATATCGAACATATGTTCGATAATGCTGTGTTGGCCCGCATTGCTTCCGTACAACCGAATCTCCTCCGAGATCTACAAGCCCTATCCTGGTCGCATGGATTCCATGCTCGCAGCGTCGCTTCCCTCCCCCGGCTCCCTCACCCTGGTTCGCCGCCCACTGCCACTCCTGGGGCCGCGCGACGTCCTCCTAAGAGTCGAAGCCACGACCCTGTGCGGCACGGACTTGCGCATCGTCACCGGACAAAAGACGCACGGCGTCGCCCCCGGCGTGATCCTCGGCCACGAGATCGCCGCGCGCGTGTGGAAGCTCGGCGTGGACCTTCGCCCAGGAATCGACGCGCCCGCACCGGGAACCCAGGTGGGCCTCGCCCCGGAAATCACCTGCGGCCATTGCGTGCCCTGCACGGCCGGACGTTCAAACGTCTGCGCGAACATGGCGCTCTTTGGAACCGGAGTGGACGGAGGACTCGCCGACGTTATCCGCGTACCCGAACGGGCGCTGGCATGCATCACCCCCAGCGCCCGCGAAATTGCGCCACCACTCCTGGCCCTGGCCGAACCCCTCTCATGCTGCCTGCGTGCCCGAACTCGCCTCCCCATCACCTCAACCTCGCACGTCCTCATCCTGGGCACAGGCCCCATCGGCCTCATCCACTGCGCGCTCGCTGCCGCCGCGGGCGCGTCCGTCATGGCGTGCGGGCGACCCGCGCGTTTGGATCCCGCGCTCGCCCTCGGCGCGAGTACCGTGACCGCCTCACAGGGCGATGAACTCGTCGCGACGGTCCGCGAGTGGAGCGGTGGAGCTGGCGCGGACGTCGTCATCATCGCAGTGGGCGATCCCGGCCTCGTCCCCATCGCCGCCCGGTGCACCGCCATTGGCGGCTATATCTCCTGCTTCGCGGGCTTCCCCGCAGGAACGCTCGCCCAGATCGACCCGAACCTCATCCACTACCGAGAGCTCACCATCTCGGGCAGCGCGAACGCCACTCTGGAGGACTACGCGGCCGCCGTTGCCACCCTCTCAACGGGCGCGCTCGACCTGTCCCCACTCATCACCCACGAGTTCCCCCTCACCCAGGTGGACGCCGCGCTCGACGCCGTACGCTCGCGCGCCGGCCTCAAGGTCGCTGTGCGCCCCGGACGCGACAAACCGACCGAGCGCTAGTCAAGCAGCCCCCGCAGGTCCGCGGCGCTGAGTGACGCACTGGCACCCGTCCCATTCATCACCGAGGAAATGAGCCGACGCTTACGGTCCTGCAACTCCACAACCTTCGCCTCGATCGTGTCAGCGGCAACCAGACGATAGACATTCACCTTCTTCGTCTGACCAATGCGATGCGCGCGGTCGATCGCCTGCTCCTCAGCAGCCGGATTCCACCACGGATCCATGACGAAGACATAATCCGCCTCCGTCAGGGTCAGGCCCGACCCACCCGCCTTGAGAGAAATGAGAAACACCGGTGCCTCACCCGAACGGAAGCGCTCGATAACCTCCGTCCGTTTGCGGGTCGAGCCATCCAACTGCACAACCGACACGCCACGCCGCTCCAGCACATGCCGAATACGCGCCAGGAACGACGTGAACTGGCTGAAAATCAGCGCACGGTGGCCCAGCGGCACGATCTCGTCGAGGCGGTCCGCCACGTACTCCACCTTCGCCGACCCCACATGTATATAGGACTCCTCCACCAGGGCCGGGTCGAGCGCGAGCTGACGCAGCCTCGTGATCGATGCCAGAACGCTCATGCGATTCGCATCCGGATCCACCAGCAGATCGAGGATTCGGGCGCGCTCGCGGGCCAGATACTGGTCGTAGATGTGGCGATGTTCCTTGCCCAGGTCGACGCGCACGACGTCGACGATCTTATCAGGCAGGTCGGTGGCCACCTGTTCCTTCGTGCGCCGCAGGATAAAGGGCGCAACGTAGGAGGTCAGGCGCGTGAGCATGTCGGGATCTCCGCCTTCGATGGGTCTGCGCACCTTCTGGGTGAAGGCCTCCCACGGGGGCAGCAGCCCCGGGCATGTCAAGGACAGAAGAGACCACAGGTCGCCCAGGGAATTCTCGATGGGGGTGCCGCTCACTGCCAGACGCCAGGGGGCGTCCATGTCGCGCAGTGCGCGGTATGTTGCCGTGCGGGGATTTTTGACCGCCTGCGCCTCGTCGATGACGACGCCGGACAGGGCGACCTCGCGCCACTGCTCGGCTTCGAGGCGCACCAACGTATAGGAGGTAACGACGATGTCGCAGGCCTCGGCCTCCTCGCGGATCGTCGTTCCCCGTCGCGCGGCGGTCTCAGCGACGCAACGCACGCGCAGGCCGGGCGTGAACGTCGCGGCCTGCTCCGCCCACACACCCACGACCGAAGTAGGAGCGACCACGAGGACCGGGCCGCTCCCCGCCTCCGCCGCGCGCAGGGACGCGATCGCCGACAGGATCTGCACGGTCTTGCCCAGGCCCATGTCGTCGGCCAGGACCCCACCCAGTCCGGCGGATAGACGCGAGGTCAGCCAGGCGTGCCCGTGCCGCTGATAGGGGCGTAGAAGCGAGGCCAGGGCAGGGATGGGGGCCAGCCCATTGTCCGAGTGCTCGCCACGCAGCGCAGCGATACGCGTGCGCCACGACGCCGAGAGCGACACTGAGTCGGCCTGCTTCTCGAAGAGCTCGTAGAGGCCCACCTGCACGGGAGTGAGGCGCAGGCCCTCGCCCTCCCACCCCGCAAGGGACCGAGCCTCGTCCAGCAGAGTAGCCAACGCGCGGATGCGCGGACCGTCCAGACGCACCCACACACCGTGGGCCTCAACATAGTCGTCACCGCGTGCGATCGCCTCCAACGCCTCACGTACGCTCAGCAGATGGTCGCCAACGCGCACACGCACGTTCAGATCGAACCAATCCGACTCCGCGCTCTCGACGGACACGTCCACGTCCATCCCGTCTTGCGACACCTCAATGGCGCGCACGTCCTGTGCGACGTCCCACACGAGGCCGTCCACGCTCTCGCGATCAACGACGGTTGAGAGAAACTCCGGCACACGCCACGGGTCGATGCACCCCAAACCCGGCAACGGCGTCCACAGGTCTGCTCCCACCGAGATTCCCCACCTGTTGACGCGATCCGCGAGCGCGGCCGCAGCCTCGTCCCCCATGCTGTGGGCGAGCGGAGCACGCGAGCGCGAGCGCCCCTCCTCGTACTCAGCCCACCAGCGCACGACGACGGAGTTTTCGTCGCAACGCAGCGTGCCCACAACCACGACCTGCGGTGTCGCATCGGCGTCGAAGCTCCCATCTGAAGAACTCATGACGAAACGCCGACGCAGCGCCGTCAACCACGTCCCTCGGAATTCCGCCACATCTGCGGCTGGAACAACCAGCGGTCGATCCAGTGGGAACCCTTCCAACGCCTTCAAGCCTTCGATACGCGCCGCACGCATCCCCCCATCAAGCAGCAGCAACCCCGTGTCGCGGTCAATACGCGGGTGTGCGACGACCTGATCACCGTTGCGAGCGACAACCCGCATCTCAAGGCCCTCCTCGGAGGTCCTCACGTCAATATCCGCATCCCACGTCGCATGCGACAGCACGAAAGGTTCACGCCCGTCCACCGACGCAAAAAGCTCCACCCCAGCGCGCACCAGGCGCGCGAGCCACGCGTACGCATGCTCACCGAGCGAACTGAGCGTCACCTCGGTGCGCGCATGCCACGAGCGCGACTCACGCGAGAGCCGATACCCCTCGCGCAGCAGCGACACGTGAATCGGATCCAAACCATCCGTCACCGACTCCCACTGCGTCGCCGTCAGGTCCAGCCACGACGCCCGTTTCGCACTCCACGCCGACGAGGCACCCCTGCGCAGCGGGATCAACGACACCGCCACACTCGGATCGTGCGCATCGATAACGAGTGCCAGCGGATCCCCGCCGCGCTCACGAGATATGCCCAGCACCTGCTCGAGGACGCGACTCCACTCGGGCACGGCCCCCCTGTTCTCGAGCGCCTCGGCGCGCACAGCGATTAGCACCGCCACGGCGTGCGGACAATCCGAACGCAAGGAGCATGCGCATGCGAGTGATGGGCGAAGCGCACCGTGGGCGATCCGTACACGATATGTCAGGCCCTTGTCTTTGACGCGGGCCTCAAGATGGTCCTCGGATTGGTCCCAGAGCAGCTCTTTCACCGCTCCATTGCGTTCCAAACGCAGGCCGTTTGCCCAGGTGGCGGGGCCGACGAGGGCCATGATGTCATCGTCCGACATCGATGCGAGGATATCGCTGAACTCGTGGGTCACCATCCTTTCAGTCTACGGCACACCCACTGGACCCGTCACCGTCAGTTGTCAAGGCCCTCTGCCATCCACTCACCCCCACTCCACACGAGAAGCGCTACCTGTCCATCCTCGAGCGTAGCCCGCATGTAGGCGCGAGCGCGCTCCCCCGACCACCAGCACCCTCCCACGGGCCAAGGGCCAGCGATAGCGCGGATTCTGCAACGCTGACCGGCACGCAGCTGGGGCGAGTACTGAGAGCGCTCCCAAGACTCACCCGAGGGAAGAAGCCGACCCGGTAGCCCCTCCCCGCCGTTCTTGGTGAGGAGGTAGGCGGGGGCCGCTGTCAATGATCCGCGTTGGTCGACGCGCACGTCGCCACCAGCTCCCGGCTCTGCGACCAGGAGCACGGGAATGGGAGCCTCAAAGAGGGTGGACGGCGGCTCGGCGACGGCCCCCTCCCAGGCACCCACGCGAGAGCGCAGCGGCTCCTGGTTGCCCCAGGGTGCCATGACGATGCGGCTACGCGGATCGTACCCGCCCTGCACGCGCGGGACCAGCAGCGCGTCCGGCCCCGCCAGTCCCTGGATCCGCACGGCGCTGCACGACACATCTGACTTCCTGTTGCTGCGCCCCCACAAGGCCGAGGAGTCGATTCCAGGGCACGGGTCGCAGGCCGTGAGGCGAATCGAGCGGGCCTCGCCGGAGGGTCCCTGGTCGCACGCCATCCACCCTGTGAGAGTCCACCGCACGCGCAGGGCGATGTCGGCGGGCACCGACAGGTCACACCCGCTCCACGTGCGGCTGCGCGAGCCGCCCCCGCCGTCCTCCACGTCGATACGAAGCGTGTGCGACACCAGAGCGGCACCATACAGTCGGCCAGCGAGCTCCTCGGCTGCGCGGATAACGGGGACTGTCATGGTCTGGACGCTTTCTCCCCCACCGTCGATGTCGTACTCGACCGTAATATCCGCCTGCGCGCGCTCGCTGGACAACACGGCGGCATCGCCTCCCGAGGCCAGGATCCACAGCCGCTCACCGACGTCGCCGAAGCGTTCGAGGACGGGGCCTCGTCCGAGCTGCAGCAGATCCTCGCAGCTGGTGATGCCCAGGCTCGCCAGGAGGTCGACGGTGGCAGAAGTCCGATCTCGCATCGACGGCAGCACGCATCCCAGAGCGCAGGACAGACCGATCCCTGACAGGAAGAATCGCGTGTCCTCGGCGGGCACAATTCGCCCCGCCCTGGCGGCCTCCACCGAGGCCAGCGGCCCGTCAGCAATACCGACGAAGCATTCGACACCCATAGCCTCTTCAATCGCATCAACGAGTAGGGAGGCTGCCTGTTCCTCGCCACCCGCCCAGCGCGCGGGGCCGCGCGCCCGACACCTGGCTAACCCCGGGCGCAGGCACTCGACACCGGCAGCGACCGTGTCGAAGGCGTCGATGACACCGTTGAAAGCGCGGGCCTCACGGTCCGGATCACGCGGTAAGCAGATCAGCTCCGGGCACAGGTAGGTCGCCTCGCGCACACTCATACCTGCCCGCACACCGCAGCGCCGGGCGGATGCGCTGGCAACCTCGATGCGCTTAGCATGAACAACCGCGCCGACACCACCCGGGGGCAGGTCGACCACGAGGCAGTTGACAGGCCAGTCAGGAATCCACAAGACCATGTAGCGCACCTAGACCACCAGCCGCATACTCCCCGCTCCTGCTGCGTCGCGCGAGAGTCCCGGCCACATGCGCAGTGTCACGAGGGTGCGCCCCAGAGAGCGGGCACGCGCCGCCAGGGTTCGTTGCTCGGTACGGGAGAGCTGGGGAAGATCCAGGCACACGACGTCGCACCCCTCTAGAAGTAGCGCGCACAGCTGCCCCACGTTCGTCCCTTCCCCGGGGCTCAGGACGAGCACGCGCTCCAGGTCCATCCCCTGGCGCTCGGCCCATTCCCACCCGATATGGCGCACCCCGCACAGCCCGATCCACCCCTCTGGCGGGCAGGCGTCGATGAGGATGCGTATCAGCCGTCCCCTTTCCTGTGGGCCCAGGAGGACCGGGGCGAGTACGCCGGATACACGAGGTGCCTCGACGGCGACCCGGCCGCGCAGACCGACAGAATCTTCGGCGCGGCTCAGAGCCTCGCGGGCTCGCAGCAGGCGCACGCGCGCATCGGACACGTCTCCCCCTTCCACAATCGTAGAACACCTGTTCGATAGAGGAAGTGTAGAACCCCGCTCACACATCTGCGTCCCAGGCGCACGTTCCCCATCTCATACGCGACAATGGGGACACAAGAAAAGGAGTACTCATGAACATCGATACTCGCCCCCCGGCACCCGCCCCCTTCGAGGGCATCGATCTGCCCAGCTTCACCCTGACCTCGTCCACCCTCTCCGACGGCGCACCCATGCCAGAGTCGGCGACCGCGCGCGGAGGCTCTCTCTCCCCCGACCTCACATGGGAGGGCTTCCCCGAGCAGACGGCCAGCTTCATGCTGACCTGCTTCGACCCGGACGCCCCCATCCCCTCAGGCTGGTGGCACTGGACGATCCTGGACATCCCCGCCTCGATGACCCACCTAGACCAAGGCGCGGGCACATCCGATCTCACCCTCGACGGCCCCGCGTTCCACCTGCGCGGCGATGCGGGCGAGGCCTCCTACTTCGGAGCCGCCCCGCCGGCCGGCGACCGCCCCCACCGCTACATCTTCACGGTGCACGCGCTCGACGTGGACACCCTGGGGCTCGACGACGACGCGACCCCCGCCATGGCCTCGTTCGCGGCGCTCGAGCACACGATCGCGCGTGCTACCCTGACCGTCACCCACCAGGCCTGAGGACATGCTGCACATCATCTTCTGGGAGCCCGAAATCCCCGGCAACACGGGTGCCGCGATCCGCCTGTCAGCCTGCACCGGATCCATGCTGCACCTGGTCAAACCCCTGGGCTTCGACATGGACGACGCGAAGCTGCGCCGAGCGGGCCTCGACTACCACGACCTCGCGCACGTCATGGTGCACGAGAGCCTCGACGACGCCCTCGCCCAGGTTCCCGGACGAGTGTGGGC
>ERZ772928.892-NODE-892-length-13141-cov-3.185465_pt1 | contig 13141 bp, 14 predicted proteins | sample MGYA00511686_ERZ772928 | MGnify/ENA primary metagenome ERZ772928 (study PRJEB29015, sample SAMEA2738063) | human oral metagenome | biome: human oral; feature: human-associated habitat; material: saliva | place: China | collected 2219 ... | reverse complement strand
CATCAATTGTACCTGAACTATCCTGTACAACTAGAGATAAATACTGGGCTCCTTTATTTGTTGTACCATTCTTTACATCTTTTATTAATAGTGGCAAGACGTATCTCTTACCTACTTCAAATTCATTAATCTTCGTCATGACTCCACTCCATTCTATCCATCAATACACTAATATCCTCGCCATGAAATCCTTGTGTTAAACAATAACGATAGATACGTGTCTTTAAATCATATCCACGATATTTTCTCTCATATCGCTTCATCGCTTTCTTAATTAATTTCTCTAAAAGTCCATCTTCATTTTCTTTATTTGAGGAATAATCTAACTCTAAGATAACTTTTTCAATAATACTGTTTGAATAACCTCTCGTCATTAGTTTATTACGAATTGTGTTCTTCGTCTTTGTGACTGATGACTTCTGACTTTGCTTTAAAGCCTTTGTCGCATATATTAATGCATATTCATATTCCTTTATTTTTAACTGTTCCATGCATGCAAGGATACAATCTTCTTTTATGCCACGTTGTTTTAGCTTGGTAATAATTTGTTTTGGCCCGTATAAACTATTGGATAATGCTAGTATTTGTTCGATACAAAGTTTTTCATCATCCAAATATCCTTTTTGTATAAGCTTATCTATCAAAGCATTTACTTCTTGATAATCTGCAAGTTCTGTTTCTTTTAACCACTTACGCATCTCATAGACTGTTCTATCTTTTAATGATAGTTTGCGTAAACATCTTTGATAAAGCTGCTCAGAATCAATATGTTCTTCAAAGGTATGTAACTGCTTTTTTGTAATTGTAATACCTTTTCTTAACCCATACTGGACATAATCATCCAACGTTACTTGAATCTCTTTTGTTAGACTTGGACTAATTTGTATTACTAACTTTGCGTATTTCTTCTGTAGGTCTACACTACGAATGTAATACGATTCTAAAGCATCTTGATATTGATCAAATATATTTTCAAACTGATTCCGCATCACTTCTTTTGTAAATACAGGAAGTTTTAACTGTGTATTACAAAGATCAATGAGCGGATCATCAAACGTTGCTTGAAGAAGATCAAAACGAAATTCTTTTAACTCCATCACATCATTTAAATTTTGAAATGGAATTGATAGAACTTTATGAAACTTATCATAGTTATAAGCTTCACTATAACAAGCAATTAAGACTACATCTTGTTTTTTCTCTTTTAACCATTGATAGAAGGATGAACTTTGACTTTGTTTTTTAAATGGATATACATTTGTTAAAAATCCAATTCTCATCATTCTCTCCTTCTTTTAACATAACGCTCATCAATATGTAATAATTATACTATTTTGACTACTCTATCACAATGAAACAGATTGATTTACAATCTTAACAAAGATTTTATATAGCACGCTATATTTAGAAAACTATCACGACTTATTCATATGATGTTCACATTCCACCAATATATTAAATGCAACCAAAGGAGGTTAACAGAAATGAACGGAACAAAACTATATCAAAGAATAGCAATTGTGCCAATCGTAGCACTTGGCTTAGCAGTAGCCGGTTGCAACAAGCAAGCAGATAACGGGACAATAACACCTACTACAACTGCAAATACTTCTACAACAACGACTACAGGAAAGAATACTACTCTTAACTATTCAAAGAATTCTCCTTTAGATACAACAAATATGTTTACACAAACAGATCTTACACAGACTGTCGATACTACAAACGCAAAGAAGATTACTTTAGAAGATGGTAAGGATGTTACTATCGATGCGGCCGGTACTTATGTTATAACCGGTACAGCAAAGAATTCCACGGTAATCGTTAACGCTTCTGCAGATGCGGAGGTACATCTTGTATTTGATAACGTATCTATCACAAATACAAACAAGCCTGCTGTATATTCAATTAACGCTAAAAATGTATATGTAACAACAACACAGAACTCTACAAATAACCTAAAGGTTACTGGTGAATTTACTGAAGACAATGGTGATGATATCGATGCCGTAATCTTTGCAAAAACAAATATTACTCTAAATGGTTTAGGTACATTCAATATCGACTCTTCTGCAAATGGTGTTGCTTCCAATAACGACTTAAAAGTTACAGGTGGTACATATAACGTAAATACAACAAAGCATGGATTCAAAGCTCTCAACAGTATTCGTGTTGCAGACGGTACATTCAACATCAACGCAACAAAGGATGGATTCCATTCTGAAAACGAAGATGATTTAACAACAGGTTATGTATACATCGCTGGTGGTAACTTTGCAATCAACTCTGAAGATGATGGTATCCAAGGTACAACAATTACAGAGATTGATGGTGGTACATTTGATATCAATAGTGTTGAAGGTATCGAAGGAACATACGTACAAATCAACGATGGTACAATCAAAATCTATGCTACAGATGATGGTATCAACGCATCTGAAAAAGCAACAAACTATGATGTACAGATTGAAATTAATGGTGGTAACTTAGATATCACAATGGCTGAGGGCGATACAGATGCATTAGATTCCAATGGAACATTAACAATCAATGGTGGTTATATCAATATCACAGCACAATTTGCATTCGACTTTGATTTGACTGCATCATTAAACGGTGGAACAGTTATTGTAAATGGAACACAGGTCACATCAATTACCAACTCCATGATGGAGGGTGGTGGAGGTCCAGGCGGATTTGGAGGTCCTCAACACTAACCATAATCAACTCTATGGAAACATAGGGTTGATTTTTATATAGGAAAAGGAAGGCCAAATGACCTTCCCTAATTCTCTTTCTGTGCTTTGATGACTTTCATACGTGAGAATTCTTCACGTTCTTTTTCTTCCAAAGATTCAGTCATTTCTTTAATGGACGATTGATAACGAGGTATCACAACGTTCTTTAAAGCATTTGCACGTTTTTGTGTTTTAGAGATTGCATTTGCTAGACGATAGATAGAATTATCTACTTCCGCTAGTACTAATGTAATCTGTTTTACTTTCTGAAATTGGATGTACGCTTCATCGATACGTGACGATGTACCCTCCAGACCGTATGGCACTTCTATACTATCAGGTTGGTGGTAGATAATATTTGGAACTTCAACACCCATAACACTACGGTATGTAAGTTTAATTGAATCATCTACTTTAATATTTTCTGTGATAGCAGTAATCATACCGCTAGACATATTTGCCTGTTGCAATAAGTAGTACCCAGTTTGGTAAGCACTTGTAATCTGTTCACGTAGAACCTTTACCTTCTCTACCTGAGACATCATTTCACGAATCAAGATATTACGCTTACGATCCATTAGTTCAAAGCCGTTTTGAGCAAGAGCCAGGGACTTGCGGGCTTTGATAAGATTACCCTTTGTCGCAACTGCCTGCGCTGCCATAACTACTCTTCTCCTTTAATAATTAACTGAATCGTATGCTCAGCGTGTTCAGAGTCGTAGTTAGCTTCAATGATCTTTGGATCAAGACGATCTAACGCTTCCTTAGGAAGTAAGGATAGTAATGCCCAACCAAGTCCAAGTGTTTCCTTCATGGAACGATTGACACGATATCCCTGTCCTAGGAAGATAGATTCAAATCTCTTACCAAACGCAATATATTGTTTATCTAATGGAGATAATTCATCTTCACCGATAACACTTGCTAGAGATCTTGCGTCCTGTACTTTTGCATAACATGCAAATAACTGGTTGGCAACATCCTGATGGTCTGCTCTTGTATAACCTTCACCAATACCATCCTTCATCAAACGAGATAGAGATGAAAGAATTCCGATTGGTGGATTAATGTTATTGAGATATAAGTCACGATCCAATACAATCTGACCTTCTGTAATATAACCAGTTAAGTCAGGTACTGGATGCGTAATATCATCATTAGGCATAGTTAAGATAGGAATCTGTGTAACAGAACCCTTTCCACCCTTGACGATACCAGCTCTTTCATATAAAGAAGCTAAGTCAGAATACATGTATCCTGGGAAGCCTTTACGAGAAGGAATTTCACCCTTAGAGGATGAGAATTCACGTACAGCTTCACAATACGCTGTCATATCTGTCAAGATAACCAGAACATTCATATCACATTCATATGCAAGATATTCAGCAGCTGTTAATGCACAACGTGGAGTCATAATTCTTTCAAGAATTGGGTCATCAGATAAGTTAATAAACATACATACCTTATCCATTACACCAGTCTCTTCGAAAGAACGTCTGAATGTATCTGCAACGTCATTTTTAATACCCATCGCACCAAACACGATACAGAAGTTATCCGCATCCTGTCCTGTTAGTGATGCTTGTCTAACAATCTGGCTAGCAAGCTTATCATGTGGTAAACCTGAACCAGAGAAAATAGGTAATTTTTGTCCACGAATCAAAGTATTTAATCCATCAATTGCAGAGATACCTGTATTGATGTAGTTACGTGGATATTCACGAGAAACTGGGTTTAAAGGCTTACCATTTACATCTTCATACTTGTTAATATATACAGGACCAAGGTTATCAATTGGATCACCGACACCATTAAATGTACGACCAAGAATTTCCTTAGATACACCTAAAACCATAGAATGACCTAATAACTTTGTCTTTGTATTTGTCTTACCTAATCCATCTGTTCCTTCAAACACCTGAATGATGGCACGTTCCCCTTCAATCTCAACAACTCTACCCTTACGTCTTGAGCCATTATTTAAGAGAATTGAAACCATCTCTTCATTTGAAACATTTTTTACATGATCCAATGCAACAAGAGAGCCTTGGATTTCATCTAAACCTAATAACTGTAAACTCATTGAAATCCTCCTCTCTTATTGAATTGATGCTAATGCAGCATCAATCTTTTCATTGTATGCATCTAGCAATGCTAGATTGTTATTTGGTACATCATATTTCATCTTGATAACTTCATCAAATACACCAGTCTGTGTCATTAGAGATACAGGAATATGCTTTTGAACATATGGTGTACATGCTTGTCTTAAGTAATGAATTACCTTTAACATCTTGTATTGTTTCTCAAGAGAAACGTAAGTATCTTCTGGATGGAAAGAGTTTTGTTGGAGGTATCCAACACGAACTACACGTCCAATCTCTAGTGTTAACTTCTGGTCTTCAGGTAATACGTCAGAACCAATTAACTTAACGATTTCCATTAACTGTGCTTCTTCATGTAAAATAGACTGCATCTCTTGACGTAAGTCAATAAAGTCATGTGCTACATTCTTATCATACCAACGTGTTAAATCATCGATATATTCAGAGTAACTATCTGTCCAGTTTACAGCTGGATAGTGACGCATATATGCAAGTGATTTATCTAAGGCCCAGAAACTACGAACGAAACGTTTTGTATTCTGTGTAACTGGCTCTGAGAAGTCACCACCCTGTGGTGATACTGCACCGATTAAAGTAACAGAACCCTTCTTACCAGATAACGCATCTACCATACCTGCACGTTCATAGAACTGTGCAATACGTGATGGTAAGTACGCTGGGAATCCTTCTTCTGCAGGCATTTCTTCCAAACGACCAGAAATTTCACGTAAGGCTTCAGCCCAACGAGATGTAGAGTCGGCCATAAGCGCTACATGATATCCCATATCACGATAGTATTCAGCCATAGTAACACCTGTATAGATAGATGCTTCACGTGCAGCTACTGGCATGTTTGAAGTGTTCGCAATCAATACCGTACGGTCTAACAATGGCTTGCCAGACTTAGGGTCAATTAATTCTGCGAATTCTTCTAGAACCTGTGTCATTTCATTACCACGTTCACCACAACCTACATAGATGATGATATCCGCATCACACCACTTGGCAATCTGGTGCTGAAGCATTGTCTTACCTGCACCAAAGCCTCCAGGAATTGCGGAAGATCCGCCCTTGGCAATTGGAAACATTGTATCGATAACACGCTGTCCTGTAATCAAAGGAATTGAGATTGGCTCACGCTTAATAATTGGACGTGGGTTACGAATCGCCCACTGCTGCATAAGTTTTACTTCAACTTCTGTCTCATCAAAGTCGTTCTTTACAACAAGTAATACATCATTAACAGTATACTCTCCACTTGGAAGTGCCTTTACAACCGTACCATTTAAACCAACTGGAATCAAAGAACGGTGTTCAATCAATGATGTCTCTGGAGTTGTAGCGAAAATCTGTCCTTCTTTAACAGTATCGCCTTCCTTGACTAACATCGTCACATTCCACTTCTTTTCAAGATCTAATGCAGGTACAGATTTACCTTCTGCAATGAAGGCACCTTGTTCCTTTGCAATCTCATCTAATGGTCTTTGAATACCATCATAGATATTACGTAAGATACCCGGACCTAGTGTTGCGTTTAATAAATGCCCTGTTCCCTTTACTGGTTCATTTGGTCTTAATCCTGTTGTAGATTCATATACCTGAATCATTGTTTTATCTTCATCAACACGGATTACTTCACCTAGAAGTTCCTTCTCACCAACATACACCATCTCACGCATGGAGAAAGATTTCGTGTTGATGACGGAAATAACTGAACCATTAATTGAATAAATTACATCACTCATGATCGTCACTTCCTTCCGTAATAATGAATCCAGAATGTTCACGGAATAGAAGACGTGCTTCTTCAAGCTTCTCACTCAAATCGCAACGATATTCCAAACGATTTTCCAAATCCGAATATGTAAATCCACCAAAGCGGAAATATCCAGTTTGAACATTCGCTGTAATATTCTTCTCTTTTAATAATTCATTGAACAATTCTTCATCTTGTTTTCTAACTGTAAAGATTCCTGTAGGAGTAACCTTGATTAGATTCATATTCTCTACTAAGTAATCTTTATATTGGCTAGACTTAACAAAGTCTTCAATCTTCTTACTAGCACCTTCTAGCAATTGATTAATAAAATCCATACGAAGCTTTAATAAATCGTGCTTGATCTTTAAAGTTTCTTGGGATAGCTGTGAAGAAGCACTTAAACGTAAATCGTTTGTTTCTTTTTCAAGATAGGCTTCTGTTTCCTTCTTTAGTCCTACCATGAAGTAATTCAACTGCTCATCGTGCATCATTTGAATTTCCTTCATAACAGTTTCTTCTACTAAAGTAGATTGGTTCAGCATATCGGATTTAATGGATTTGATTATTTTCTCTTCAAATTCTTCCATTGCTCACCTCTATAGTTTTACGCCAATTGCCTCACTGATATAACGGTCAATTGTTTCGCCAATCTTAGCGGAACCATGACGGTCAGAAATCTCAGTAATTAATGGACGTTGTAATACTAATTTCTTTCTTGCGACAACATCAGCAACCTGTTCCATCGCTTTGGTTGTCATTAAGACAATCGCAATATCTGGATCAGCAATTAACTGATTAAGTTTATCTAATATTTCTTGACGTTCATGTAATACGATGCCTTCAAATCCAGCAAGACGCATTCCCATTAACGTGTCGGTATTATCACTAATACAATATGCTTTCATGCAGCTTCCTTAGAGTGCATTGATAATCAAGATAGAAATTAGCAAACCGTAAATCGCTACACCTTCACCAAGGGCAACGAAGATAATAGCACGACCGAAGTTGTCTCCATTTTCAGAAACAGCACCGATAGCTGCTGGAGCAGCAGAAGCAACGGCTAAACCTGCACCTAAGCATGCACCACCAACAGAAAGACCTGCAGCGATAAATCCTAAACCTTTTGCTAAATCACCTGTAGCAGCAGTCTTGCTAGCCTCTTCGGCTAAAGTAGTATATGAGTGAGCTTGGAATAATAATACAACTAAGAATACACCAGCAAAGATAGCAACCTGTGCAAGAATTCTTGTCTTAGCATTTGTAGTATTGATTCCTTTACGTAATAGAATCCATAATGGACCAACAACTAAAATAACAGCAATTAATGGTAATAAAATTTCTTTTGTAGATAATAACATGATTTCTCCTCCTAAGTGTTTTATTCTGCATCTTCGGCAGTATATGCCTGATATTTAATTCCACCACCGTTATAGTAACGGCTAAACATTTCATAGTATTCCAAACGTAAAGTCTGAATACCTACGATCAAACCTTCTAACGCCATAACAAAGATATTACCAAGTACTGCAATTACAATACCTGCATTACCTGTCATCTTCACAAGCGTCATAACAACAAGCATCATGCCTGCATGGCTTAATACGAAACCACCTACACGCAGATATGACATGGAGTTTGTTACAAAACTCAATAATATTTCAAATGTTTCAAAGAAACTCATCAGGAAGTAATTTCCCCATCCATCTTCAGGTTTAAATGAGTGTCCTTCGAACTTTCTCTCAAAAGCTTCCTTCATCATAAATAAGATAATTGGTACAACAATAAATGGAATGATAAACATTGGTTTTAATAAATTTACTTTAGCCACAGCTAGTAACACAGCGGCTACGACAATAAATCCATAGAATACAAACCCTGCAACACCATTCTGTGAGAACAAGAATTCAGCCCACTCTTTCTTACGAGCACGATTCCACATATTCATAATCATCGTAACTAAGATAAGTACTGCACCAATCGCAATCGCACCGATTAGAAGCACCATCGTACTGGATGAAGCCATCACTTCAAATAACTTGTCTCTTACACCAAATAAAGATTGATGTACTGGATTTAGAAGTGTTTCATGTCCAAATACAGAGCCAAACAAGAAACCAAAGATTGATGATGTAATACCAACTCTACCAACAATACCGAATAGCTTACCCTTCTTTTCAAATAAGAAGCCAAGAATCATCAGTACAAGTCCTTGTCCAAAATCACCAAACATGATACCAAACAAGATACAGTACGTAATTCCAATAAAGATTGTTGGATCAAAATCATCGTATGCTGGCAAACCATACATTTCGATGAATAATTCAAATGGTTTAAAGAACCAGCTATTCTTTAATAGTGTTGGACACTTAATATCTTTTACTTCACTTGGCTCTTTGATTCTAAAGTCAACTGGCAGTCCACTAAAGGCTGCTTTATATGTTTCGACATCAGAAGCCTTTACAAATCCACTAAGGATTTGTTTCTGGTCTAGCACTGCAACATATGGATACATATTGCAGATAGAACTTTGACGTACGCAATAGGAATACATATCAACCATCTTGATACGACATTGTTCTACTCTTTCCTGAATATCAAACTTTGGAATCGTAATTGGTTCAAAGAATAAACTTTGGAAAATCTTGAAAGTTTTAGCAGCGTAAGTATCACTTGTTACATATACAAGCCAAACATATTGTGCTGTGGAATGTAAACGATGTAATACAAACATCTCTTCACGATACAAGGATAACTTCTTAAAACTATCCATCGGTAATCTACCAAAGCCAAAATTTAGGTAATTACATGCATGCATCTTTTCAAAGTTTAATACACTTAATTCCTTCAAAGCTTTCTCATCGTCCGGTGATAATGTTTCGCTTTGTGCAACATTGTCTAAACCAAACTCTTCATTTAATTCTTTGATATACGCTTCAATTTCAGCATTGGTATAACTAGATGTAATCTTTTCTTTTACGTTTAAATCACATCCAACTGCATGCGCAATACTCTTAAATGTCTGTACATAATCCTGATACGGATTTTCTGTACTAATGACGCTTCCATTGTTATCATCATTGATAATTTTGGTTGCTATCACTGGCTGTAACAGACCTGTGTTCATCCCCGCTAGTAACATCGCATCTCGATGTTCTGGGTCTGTGCATGCACTGATGAACTTCATTTTTTCTATAGCCATGTGCAATCCTTTCTTAATAAATCAACAGAGCCTTCACACGCTCTTGTGGAATTTGATATCTTACACTTTCGATAATATCAATCACATTCTGAATCTCAATATCTGCTAGTAATACATACGCTAGTAGTGATAGATTCGGATCGGTATCGGTACGAATAAAATGTGCACTCATATTGAACGTAATACGTTGTGCATAATGTTCAATATAAAGGAATTTTTGATTTGATAGATACGCTTTATATCTCGATTTCTCTAAGCGTTGAATAACTTGTTCTGCAGTATCATTGTCAATCATATCGTATAAATCTTTCATACGGAAGAAACAACAATAGTCTGCTAGCATCTGCTTGATAAACTCCCTAGAAACAGTAAAATACTTCTTCAAACGATAAATAATTGCGATATTCTCTAACTCGATACGAGACAAGATAATTTCTTTCATCTTTTCCTTTGAAGTTGTATTAGAATACTTCTCAATCGTTTCTAGACACGTTGCGTAATATTTAGTACGTAAAGAATGCTCCAAATTGATAAAATCCATATCCTCTAAGGATTTCTGTTCATACTTTTTTAATACGTCATAATAAGAAGTATCTTTCAACAACATCAATACATCTTGAAAGGAAGCACTATCCGCCAATTCCTCCAGTGGAAATGAAGTATAGCTTCCAATATATAGCGGTAACTTGGAAATCATATTTTGGCGTAACATCTCATTATCTTGGTCAGAAAGTGAATGTAATTTCATCAGAATTAATTCAATTTCTGTTTCCATGACCGCAATATGCCCAAAATGTTTTGCGTTATCATCCGCATAGCGAATCAGTTTTGCAAATCGATTGAATACACCTGTACGAAGTAAAACCTCTAACTGGCCACGATGTATCGACTTTGGGTTAATTCCCTCTAAAGACTCCTTATAAAGAGGCTGACTTTGCAAAAATATTGCAATATCACCAACTGTCTTTTTTTGTAACATCGCTGCATAATCAACAGGTGTCAAATGTTCTGCAAGCATCGCTCTTGCCTTAGCGGTAATCGCATTACTTGATTTGCTCATTCGCTACTCCTGTTCTCTTTTTCCAATCGTATAATCCGCAATCATTTGAATCCAGCGTTCTTTATTTGCATTAAACATATCCGTAATGCGCTTTGATTCTTTCTCATACATTGCTTTTGCTTCTGCTTGTTTCTTCTCATGAGTCGTACGAATTTCTTCACGCATTGATTTCACTTGTGTCTCTACATTGGCCCAAGCCTCATCTGTCAATTTCTTTTTTTCCTGATCAATTGCCTGCTTCAATTTGTACTTCAATTCATGGGCATTATTAATCTTATTGCGAGTTTCTTCATCCATCTTAATAAGATCTTGAATCACTTCTATTTCCATAGTTACCTCCCATAAACATTAGCGCCTATAATTATAGTCCTTTTCACCTAAAAATTACAGGTAAAACGGACATAAATCCTGTAACTCAAGCATATTTTTTTCAAATTTAAAAAAGTAAGCAGTTACAAAAAGACATCTACGACTGTAGATGTCCACCTTCACTTGTCAGATATTTAAATAATGCGATACAGCCTTCTTCGATTTCACGATATGCTATATCGAAATCACCACTATACCATGGATCTGAAATACTTCTGCACTTTCCTGTATATTCTAATAATAGATGGATCTTACCTTCTGGATCATTGTGATATACACGTTTCATATTACGAATATTCATCTCATCCATTCCTATAAGTAAATCATAGTACGCATAATCATTAGTTGTAATTTGGCGTGCCCGCTTATCATCACAGCTAATACCATGCTCACATAGTTTTTGTTTTGCGGCAGGATATACTGGATTACCTCTACCATTCCATATCTCTTCCGAACTAGTTGCGGCAGAAGCTATCTCAAATTTATCACTAACACCAGCATCACTTACTAGCTTACGAAAGATGTACTCTGCCATTGGCGAACGACAGATATTTCCATGGCAGACAAAACAGATTTTTTGCATAAGATTTGACCTCCTAAAATGCTGAAGAAAAAGATTTTAACATACTATTCGACATCTTGCTTACCTGCTTTCATATATTCTCCACTCTTAGTTCTTGCATCTTCTGGTTTTTCCAAATTTGTATGGATTGTGTCCATTGATGTCCGAACTTCTCATCAAAGAATCTTCCTGTGGAACTCAAAACTTATATCCTACGACTTGTAATGCCCCAATTTTCAGCTACTTCCTCTATAGTTAAATATTCCATCCCTCTACATAATAATGTTGACAATAAGATTAATCTTTTCTGCTCTATGACTATGAAGGTATCTTTATTGCCATCAGCACCATAGATAATATCGAATACTCCATTTAATAGATATAGTATGAAAAAATAGTTTTCTAACAGTAAACAAAAATGGCCTAAATAAGAATGAAGTATAATGACATAGCCAAATATTAAAATACTTAAGTAACCATTCAACTTAATGTTTGGCGACATTTCCGGTTGGATGGTTACTTAAGTGTACGGAGATGTCATATGCCATCATGACCTAGGTGTGATAGCACAGGCCATAAACCAAGCAGTCACACTCTACAAGGGTTACATAGATATCGGTGTAATGAGTGTGGTTGTAGATATACTTTGATGATATTCGACGTACCACTCGAAATGACAGAAGAAATATGTAATATATCGTACCCTACTGCTATGTTATGGAAAGAAAAGGTGTTTTCTACTGTCGATGGATACCAAGAACATCTATATTTGAAGGATCGTGTATGGATAGATGAGACATATCTCTATGATAGTTCTTTACTTCATGACGATAGTTATAAGAAGAGAGGACTATCTAAGAACCAACTCTGTATCGTTGTGGCAATCGATTGTCACAAAAATACATACGCTGTTATTTGTGGCCATGGAAAGCCATCTGCTTCACGTATCTTTGAAGCACTAAAGAATCATATCATTCCCGGTTCAACACTAGTGCATGATGGAGAAAAAGCACATAACAAAGTATATCTATCGCTTCATTAGGATGAGAATGACTAATCTACAATCCTATTTAAATTGGTTTGTATATCTATTTAGAGTAAAAGGTGCAGTAGACCAGTGGCCAAAGATGGATAGAATTTTACGACATTTGATATTATTCAACGGAACATATAAGAGAAACTCTTGATTTCATCGTATCTTCATGGCCCATTTTTATTTACTGTTAGAAATTCTGATATTTTCTTTGATTGAGATAATAAGTTATGGGCTTAATTTAATCACTGTATGATATATATCTATCCAATGCAGTAAACACTTCTTCAAGGCTAAAATATCCAATTTTTCGTAT
>ERZ772928.883-NODE-883-length-13178-cov-40.972643_pt1 | contig 13178 bp, 8 predicted proteins | sample MGYA00511686_ERZ772928 | MGnify/ENA primary metagenome ERZ772928 (study PRJEB29015, sample SAMEA2738063) | human oral metagenome | biome: human oral; feature: human-associated habitat; material: saliva | place: China | collected 2219 ... | reverse complement strand
ATCGAACAGGTGTAGAAGGTGGTTTGGCAGAAGTAACGGATGGTGACTTGGCAACTCATGCTTTGATTAAATCACCAAATAGTATCAAGACAGGTGATTATATCGGTATGAAATTCAACAAACCGGTAGATATCCAAACCTTGACCTTTGCTATGGGAACTCAGGCAAATCCACGTGATACCTTTAGCAAGGCTGAAGTTCAGTATTTGGATGAAAATGATAACTGGGTAAGTTTGAAAGAACCAACTTATGTTGGTAATGAGTCACTTGTTCAGTTTGAAAATCTTAACATCAAAGCTAAAGCAGTACGTATGATTGCTACAGAAGATCGTGATGACACCTGGTTTGCAGTTCGCGAGATTGCAGTAAATCGTCCAGTAGAGAACGCTCGTAAACAACAAACTGCTACAATTAGCCTTAGCTCAAATCTAGTTTATAAATTGAGAACATCAGCAAGTCAAATTACTGATGGTAAAGATAATACAGAAGCTATGATGGCAAATGCTGATGGCAGCAATACGACTCCAGTAGATGCCTGGGCACAACTTGACCTAGGTGAAGTCAAGTCAGTCACTAAAGTTCGTCTTCGCCAAGGAACTGGCGATAAACTTGCAGCAGGTGTACTTGAGTACTCTACAGATGGATCTGCATGGCAAGAGTTAGATCGCCTATCAGGAGAACAAACTAAGGAAGTGACTAGAGCTATCAATGCTCGTTACATCCGAGTACGCAATACCAAGGCAAGTGACCTTTGGTGGCGTATCCAAGACTTCTCTGTTGAGACACGTTCTGGAAATAGCGACTTAACAGATACCAACGTGGATGCCTTGAAGGAAACACCAGTAGTGGATAGCCTTGGTCGTTATGAACTTCAAATTCCAGCTGGAACTAAACTTCCTGCAAATAGCTATCTAGGCATGAAACTTGACCGAATCCATCAAGTTAATAGTATCCAGCTCCAAGGTCAAACCAACTCAGCACTCAGTCTAGAGTATTCTGTAAATGCGCAAGAATGGACACCAGCTAGCCAGTTGACAGACAGATCTGTCGCAACCCACTTGGTACGTTATGTTCGTCTTGTGAATAAAACAGACCAAGAACAGGCTGTTCCATCAACTTCTCTCCTTGTAACGACTAAAGAAGTGCAACCAACCAAACTAGAATCTACAACTATGGGTATTCATCCAACATACGGAAGCAATGATGTTCGTAAGATTAATAACCTCGATCAATTGTTTGATGGTGTGTACAACAACTTCGTTGAGTTTTCAGACTATGCCCATAAAGATGGCCATGTAACCTTGAAACTTGGTAGCGAACGCACTATCAAGAAGATCAGAGCCTACATCCAAGACGGAACTCAAAACTATCTTCGTGATGGTAAAATCCAAGTCAGCCAAGACGGTAAAACTTGGACGGATGTTGTGACAGTGGGAGATGGTGTAGTCAATAGTACACACGATGATTCATTGACAGATGGTTGGACACATGATTCTAAGATGCCAGGAAATCGTTACATCGAGGGTGAATTGACGACACCAGTCAAAGCCAACTATCTTCGTGTCCTCTATACAGCTGACTATGATGCTCGTTTTGTAGGATTTACAGAATTGGTGATCAATGATGGCGAATTTGTCAAACCAATCAATGATCCAACTGTAGAAGGAAACGGTGGCGAAAGCCGAGGTAACTTCTATACTAATCTCGTAGATGGAAAAGTTTTGACTAGCTACAAAGCAGAACAAGATAAGGGAGAAATGATTTACCACTTATCAGAACCAACCAATGCCAACCATCTACGCCTTGTTTCAAGCCTTCCTGAAGGAGCGAAAGCACGAGTTCAAGCGAGAACACTTAAGGATGGACAAGAAAGTTGGACAGATCTTGGTGCCATTACATCTAGTCTCCAAACCTTTGCTATCCGAAATGGTGGTTCTCTTCTAGATGTTAAACTGGTCTGGGAAGGTGGCAAGGCTGAGTTTTATGAATTGGCGAGCTTCTATCAAGAATTGACAGAAGAACCTGTTCAATCAAGTAAGGGTGAAGAACCAGCACCAGTGCTTGAGGTACCTGAATTTACAGGTGGTGTAAATGAAGTTGAAGCTTTGGTACATGAGCTACCAGCCTACACAGGTCCATTATCAACCGTAGGTGACCAAGCTGCACCGACAGTAGAGAAACCAGAGTTTCAGGGTGGAGTCAACTCAGTTATGGCCTTGAAACACGAACTACCAGCTTATACAGGTCCGGTATCAACCGTAGGCGACCAAGCCGCTCCAACAGTAGAGAAACCAGAGTTCAAGGGTGGAGTCAACTCAGTTATGGCCTTGAAACACGAACTACCAGAGTACACAGGGCCATTGTCGAGCGTGGGCGATCAAACTGCACCGACGGTAGAGAAACCAGAGTTCAAGGGTGGAGTTAACTCCGTTATGGCCTTGAAACATGAGCTACCAGCCTACACAGGTCCATTATCAACCGTAGGTGACCAACCAGCTCCGACAGTAGAAAAACCAGAATTTAAGCTAAGTTCGTTAGAAAAATCTCAGACTCCAGAAGCACCAGTTCAAGTTGCTAAGGAAGACAAGAGATTGCCAGAGACTGGTGAAAAACAGTCAGAAACAGCTATTTTCTTGGCAAGCGTTGGACTAGCCTTATCTGCTATCTTTGTAGCAAAAAGTAAAAAAGATTAGTTGTGTATGACAATTAAACTCTCTCTTAACAGTATTCTAAACCAGTAGAGTGTATAGAATAAAAAAACCTGAGAAGTACAATTGACCTTCTCAGGTTTTTATTATCTAATTATTGATTGAGCAAAGAACTGATTGAAAAACCACCCAATTTTTGGGTGGTTAGTAATTTATTGTTGCGCTGGTTGAGGATTTTGGTTAGGCTGCCCTTGATTGGTACTTGGTTGTTGTGTCGCCGTATTCTCATTGGTTCCAGCATTGGGAGTAACTGTATTTGAATTTGGATTTGTGTTTGGTGTCGTTACACTTGACTGAGAGGTTGAAGTCTCTGGAGTCTGGTTCGCAGGAGCAGGTGTAGAACTTTGTTGAGTAGCAGGAGCAGTCCATGTAGGACGAGCTCCATTCTTAAAGACATATTCTCCACTCCTATATAAGCCCTCAGGCATAGTCCAATCTCCTGGGTGGTCATCTTCTGATAGGTAAGTCATCATTGAACGATAGACCGCAGAAGCAACTGTGAACCCATTGCCGATGACTGGAGTAAGACGATTTGAGTAACCTGTCCATACGGCCATCGAATATTTACGAGTATAGCCGACAAACATTTCATCCGGTGCAACAAGTTGACTTGATTTAATATGATTTTCGATTTCTTCATCTGAATAGTTAGAGGTACCTGTCTTACCGGCTTGAGGAAGCCATGAAATATAGGCATTAGAACCAGTTCCAGAAGTCAAGACTGTTTTCATCATTTCTGTCATCATGTAAGCAGTGGTCTCTTTCATAGCTCGGGTACCAGGGTCAGAAAATTCTTTTTCGCTACCATCACTAAAGACAACTTTATTAATGTACATCGGTTTGTGATAGATACCACCATTGGCAAATGCAGCATAAGCAACAGCCATTTTTTCGCTACTTGCGCCGTATTGCTTATTAGATTCAGTTGTGTTACTTGATATGGCGTTAGAATAATGCATATCTGGATAGTCAATTCCTAAACCATTTAAGAAGGTTTTTGCACGATTTAATCCAACTTTGTTGAGTGTTTCTACAGCAGGAACATTGCGAGATTGCTGTAGTGCATATTGCAGGGTGATATTACCGAAGTATCCTCTATCCCAGTTGTAGACAGGGGTATTTGTTCCAGGATAATTATACGGGATATCGCGTACAATGGTAGCAGTTGAGTCATAGATATCAAATTCCAAAGCAGGAGCATAATCAGTGATGGGTTTCATTGTTGATCCCCAGTCACGATTGGTCTCCACAGCCTGGTTGGTGCCGAATGAAACATTACTTGCTTGATGACGAGCACCAAGTTGTGCAATAACGTTACCATTAGATACATCTACAATAGTCGAAGCTACTTGCATGTCATCATCAGGATAAGTGACATATTGGTCGGTGTTATAAACATCCCAGAGTCGTTGTTGGACATCTTTGTCCACATTTGTATAGACATCCATACCTGTAGTAAGAAGGTTGTAACCAGTTTCTTGTTCAACTTGGTCGATTACTTCTTTAAGGTAGTTGTCCATGTATGCAGGATAGCTGTTACCGGATTTCAGGCTTTGTAGACCATCGGTAACAGGGGTATTAATAGCTTTTTCATACTCTTCTGCACTGATGTATTTCTGCCCTTTCATTTCCGAAAGTACCAAGTTCCGACGCTCTAGAGCAGCTTCTGGATGAGAATAAGGATCATATTGGTTTGGTGCTTGAGGCATTCCGGCTAGGAGTGCTAACTGTGGTAAGCTTAAATCCTTCAAGTCTTTTCCATAGTAATTTTGGGCTGCAGTTTGCATTCCGTAGTTACCGTTAGACATGTAGACTTTGTTGATGTAGTAGGTCAGGATTTCTTGCTTGGTTGCTTTTTGCTCTAGTTGAACGGCTAGCCAAGCTTCTTGGGCTTTGCGTGACAAGGTTTGATCGGCAGTTGAAGTAGAAAAATAAGTTAATTTGATCAATTGTTGAGTCAAGGTTGAGGCTCCCTGGAGGCCTCCTCCGCCTTGGAGGTTTCTCAATGCCGCACCCATGATACGAATGGTGTCAACACCTCTATGATCAAAGAAACGGTGGTCTTCGATAGACACGATGGCCTTGACCAAATCAGTAGGGATTTCATTTGCTTGAGTATTTACTCGACGTTCAGATCCAAGGTCAGCGATCAGTTCGTTCTTATTGTCATAAATCTTGCTAGAGGTCGTCGCAACTAATTTACTTTCAGATAAGGCTGGAGCCTTGCTAACAAAGTAGAGGAAGACACCTCCACCTAATAGAAATAATGCGATAAATAATGTAAGGAACGTAATTCCGATATACTTTAAGAATCGCAGAATAGTTTGTTTGTTCATCTTGTTTTACCACCTAGTAAATGTTCTTTGATAATGTCGAGATAGGGAATTTGAGGGAAAGCCCCTTGCTTTACTAAATATCCATATTCTTGAATATATCCAAGTGGCATAGATTTTTGCCCCTTATCTTGATGATAAAAGCGAATCAAATCAAATGCCGGCAACAAATAAGTTTCCTGTTTAGAAGAAAAATGAAGCAGTACGAAGCAAATACCCTGCTGTTCTAGAACTTGTTCCATATGTTGAATCTGGTGAAGATGGAAGTTCTTCATTGGAATAGCATTCTTTTGTCGTGTTTCCTTGGCTTCAAAGTCAATGTAATGTCCTCTATACACGCCAGAGTAATCTGTTGTGGAAGCTTGTCTAAAATAGGCTTCTACAATTTTGGCTCGACTACGTTGAGGATAGTCTACTCGGACAATTTGAACAGGCGTGGGTTTTTTATGGATAACTGCCATACCATGCGTCAGATAGTAGTCGTTTGTAGCGTTAATCATCTTTTCAAAAGTCATTCCTCGATTTGCGAAATTATTTGGTTGAGAAATGGATGTTTTGTTTTTTTTTGATGAAATTTTATGAGGATAGTTGACCATATTTCTCCTTATTGGTACAATGACATCACTCTATTATACCATAAAAATAGAAAGAAAGGTGTAAAAATGACTACAGCTTTAATTATGGGATATTCTAATTTTGACTTGGGTGTCTTTAACGAAAAAGATATCAGGTTAAAAATTATAAAGAAAGCCATTCGCCGTGATTTAGAAAGTTTGGCAGAAGAAGGGATTAACTGGCTGGTCTTTACAGGGAACTTGGGATTTGAATCTTGGGTGCTTGATGTCGCAAATGAAATGAAAGAGGAATATGATTTCAACCTAGCGACCATTTTTGATTTTGAAACACACGGGGAAAATTGGAATGAAGCGAATCAGCTTAAACTTAGCCAATTTAAGCAGGTAGATTTTGTCAAATATGCCTATCCTAAATATGAACATATGGGGCAACTACGAGACTACCAACGGTTTTTACTGGAAAATACTGATTTAGCTTATTTTTTCTATGATCCAGAAAATGAGACCAAATTAAAATTTATGGATACCTTGATGAAAAATCAGGAAGGGTATCGCATAAAAAGGCTAACGTTTGAAGACCTAAATGAGCTAGCAGAAAATTTTTCTGAAAAGTAAGCCTTTGACCTTGATTTTTGTTTGCCTTTTTTTATATAATAATACTATTAGAAACCGAGAATGGAGAGAGAGATGGCAAGTATTATTTTTTCAGCAAAAGATATTTTTGAGCAAGAGTTTGGACGTGAAGTCCGTGGATATAGTAAGGTTGAAGTTGATGAATTTTTGGACGATGTCATCAAGGACTACGAAACTTATGCTGCCTTAGTCAAGTCTCTCCGTCAAGAAATTGCAGAGTTGAAGGAAGAATTGTCTCGCAAACCTGAATCTGCACCGGTTCAAGCAGAACCACTTGAAATGACGGCTACAACTTCTATGACGAATTTTGATATTTTGAAACGACTAAATCGTCTTGAGAAAGAAGTATTTGGTAAACAAATTTTGGATAACTCTGATTTATAAGAGCTTATTTGAAAAGTGCAATTTTTGGATAATCGCGTGAGGAGAATTTCTTTTCATGAGGAAAGTCCATGCTAGCACAGGCTGTGATGCCTGTAGTGTTTGTGCTAGGCGAAACCATAAGCCTAGGGACGAGAAATCGTTACGGCAGTTGAAATGGCTAAGTCCTCGGATAGGCCAGAGTAGGCTTGAAAGTGCCACAGTGACGGAGTCTCTCTGGAAACAGAGAGAGTGGAACGCGGTAAACCCCTCAAGCTAGCAACCCAAATTTTGGTCGGGGCATGGAGTACACGGAAACGAACGTAGTACTCTGACTACTTTCAGCTGTAGGCTGTTAGCGGTAGACAGATGATTATCGAAGGAAGTGGTCCTAGTCACTTCTGGAACAAAACATGGCTTATAGAAAATTGCATATAGGTTGGGGCTGAGAAAACTTTCTCAACCTCATTTTTTAAAGTGGACATATAGAAAGGTCTTATAAGACTGAAAATGAAAAAAGAATTTAATTTAATCGCTACTGCTGCAGCGGGTCTTGAGGCTGTTGTGGGACGTGAATTGCGAGAGTTGGGCTACGATTGTCAGGTTGAAAATGGACGTGTTCGTTTTCAAGGAGATGCGAAAGCCATCATCGAAACCAACCTCTGGCTTCGAGCGGCAGACCGTATCAAGATTATCGTAGGAACGTTCCCAGCTAAGACTTTTGAGGAGCTCTTTCAAGGAGTTTTCGCTCTAGATTGGGAAAATTATTTACCACTTGGAGCTCGATTTCCGATTTCAAAAGCCAAATGTGTTAAGTCTAAACTACACAATGAACCCAGTGTACAGGCTATTTCAAAGAAGGCTGTTGTTAAAAAGTTGCAAAAACACTATGCCCGTCCAGAAGGTGTTCCTCTTATGGAGAATGGTCCTGAGTTTAAGATTGAGGTTTCTATTCTGAAAGACATAGCAACTGTCATGATTGATACGACAGGCTCCAGTCTCTTTAAACGTGGCTATCGTACCGAAAAGGGTGGGGCTCCTATCAAGGAAAACATGGCAGCAGCTATTTTGCAACTCTCTAACTGGTATCCAGACAAGCCCTTGATTGATCCGACCTGTGGTTCAGGAACTTTCTGTATCGAGGCAGTTATGATTGCTAGAAAGATGGCTCCTGGTCTTCGTCGCTCCTTTGCCTTTGAGGAGTGGAACTGGATTAGTGATCGCTTGATTCAAGAAGTGCGTACAGAAGCGGCTAAGAAAGTGGATCGTGAGCTTGAGCTAGATATCATGGGCTGTGATATCGATGCACGTATGGTGGAAATTGCTAAGGCCAATGCTCAGGCAGCAGGGGTTGCAGGAGATATTACCTTTAAGCAGATGCGCGTGCAGGATTTGCGTTCCGATAAAATCAATGGAGTGATTATCTCTAACCCACCTTATGGGGAACGCTTGTCAGATGATGCAGGAGTTACCCAACTCTATGCTGAGATGGGTCAAGTATTTGCACCGCTGAAAACGTGGAGCAAATTTATCCTAACTAGTGATGAAGCCTTTGAGACCAAGTACGGCAGTCAGGCGGACAAGAAGCGCAAGTTGTACAATGGAACTTTAAAAGTTGATTTGTATCAATATTTCGGTCAGCGTGTTAAACGTCAGGAAGTAAAGTAGGAAGGAAAACTCATGAGTAAGAAAAGACATGATCGTCATATAACAGAACATCAAGAAGCGCAATTTGATTTTGATGATGCCAAAGAGCTAACGGTTGGAGAAGCCATGCTAAAAAATGAAGAGGTGGAAGCAGGTGTATTGCCTGGAGATTCTATCTTGGACAAGTATGTGAAACAACATAAAGATGAAATTGAGGCAGATAAGTTTGAAACGCGTCAGTTTAGCAAGGATGATTTAGTTGAAAAAGAAGGGATAGAAGAGATAGAGGAGACTCAGACTCTGGATAATTTACTTCAAGAGCTTCGTGAGGAAACAGGAGTAACTTCTCCAGCTTCAGAAGATGAATTGAGTCAGTTTGATGATTTAGAATTAACACGAGTTTCAGAAACTCCTCTTGTTGAAGCCTCTGAGACTGAAGATATTCCAACACTTTATCGAGTCACAGATAGTGAAGATGGAAAAAGTAAGAAGAAATGGGTGCTTTACGGTATTCTAGCAGCTTTAGTGGTTCTTATCCTTGGAACTGGTTATTATGTTTATCGTCAGGTGGCTCGTTCGACCAAGGAAATCCAGACTTCTCAATCAACTACAAACACGCAGTCAGATGTGGAAGAATTCAATAATTTATATGATGCCTTCTATACAGATAGCAACAAAACGGCTTTGAAGAATAGCCAGTTTGATAAACTGAGTCAACTTAAAACCTTGCTTGATAAGCTAGAAGGTAGTCGTGAATATACGCTTGCAAAATCTAAGTATGATAGTCTAGCAACTCAAATCAAGGCCATTCAAGATGTCAATGCTCAATTTGATAAGCCAGCTATTGTAGATGGAGTTTTGGACACTAACGCTAAAGCTAAATCAGATGCTAAATTTACAGATATTAAAACTGGAAATACGGAGATTGATAAAGTGCTAGATAAGGCTATCAGTCTAGGTAAGAGTCAACAAACAAGTGCTTCAAGTTCTAGCTCAAGCTCAAGTCAAGAAAGTTCAAGTTCATCAACAGAGAGCACTACAGACAACACAAGTCCATCTTCAAGCGCCTCAACAAATAGTTCAGTTTCTGCACGTGATGATAGCCATGGTGGTTTATCAAGTTCTGGAGTTGACCTACAGAGAGCTTCAAGTCGAGTTCCGTTCAATCAATCAGCTGTTGATGATAGCAATAATTCTGCCTGGGATTTCGCGGATGGTGTCTTGGAAAAAATCCTAGCGACTTCACGCTCACGTGGTTATATCACTGGTAACCAATATATCCTTGAACGTGTCAATATCGTTAATGGCAATGGTTATTACAACCTCTACAAGCCAGATGGAACCTATCTCTTTACCCTTAACTGTAAGACAGGATACTTTGTTGGAAATGGTTCTGGACATGCGGATGCTTTGGACTACTAAGCAGTCGTTACAAAATTCTTTCTTTTCAAAAGTAAAAATGATAAAATAAAACAAATTAAACAAGAGGAGTGTCAAATGACAAAAGCTAACTTTGGTGTCGTAGGTATGGCCGTAATGGGTCGTAACCTTGCCCTTAATATTGAATCTCGTGGTTACACAGTTGCTATTTACAACCGTAGTAAAGAAAAAACTGAAGATGTAATTGCTTGCCATCCTGAAAAGAACTTTGTACCAAGCTATGACGTTGAAAGTTTTGTAAACTCAATCGAAAAACCTCGTCGTATCATGCTCATGGTTCAAGCTGGACCTGGTACAGATGCTACAATTCAAGCCCTTCTTCCACACCTTGACAAGGGTGATATCTTGATCGACGGAGGAAACACTTTCTACAAAGATACAATCCGTCGTAATGAAGAATTGGCAAACTCAGGTATCAACTTTATCGGTACTGGGGTTTCTGGTGGTGAAAAAGGTGCCCTTGAAGGTCCTTCTATCATGCCTGGTGGACAAAAAGAGGCCTACGAATTGGTTGCAGATGTTCTTGAAGAAATCTCAGCTAAAGCACCAGAAGATGGCAAACCATGTGTGACTTACATCGGTCCTGATGGAGCTGGTCACTACGTGAAAATGGTTCACAACGGTATCGAGTACGGTGATATGCAATTGATCGCAGAAAGCTATGACTTGATGCAACACTTGCTAGGTCTTTCTGCAGAAGACATGGCTGAAATCTTTACTGAGTGGAACAAGGGTGAATTGGACAGCTACTTGATCGAAATCACAGCTGATATCTTGAGCCGTAAAGACGATGAAGGTCAAGATGGACCAATCGTAGACTACATTCTTGATGCCGCAGGTAACAAGGGAACTGGTAAATGGACTAGCCAATCATCTCTTGACCTTGGTGTACCATTGTCACTCATCACTGAGTCAGTATTTGCACGTTACATTTCAACTTACAAAGAAGAACGTGTACATGCTAGCAAGGTTCTTCCAAAACCAGCTGCCTTCAAATTTGAAGGAGACAAGGCTGAGTTGATTGAAAAAATCCGTCAAGCCCTTTACTTCTCAAAAATCATTTCATACGCACAAGGTTTTGCTCAATTGCGTGTAGCTTCTAAAGAAAACAACTGGAACTTGCCATTTGCGGACATCGCATCTATCTGGCGTGATGGCTGTATCATCCGTTCTCGTTTCTTGCAAAAGATTACAGATGCTTACAACCGTGATGCAGACCTTGCTAACCTTCTTTTGGATGAGTACTTCTTGGATGTTACTGCTAAGTACCAACAAGCAGTGCGTGATATCGTAGCTCTTGCTGTTCAAGCTGGTGTACCAGTACCAACCTTCTCAGCAGCTATTACTTACTTTGATAGCTACCGTTCAGCTGACCTTCCAGCTAACTTGATCCAAGCACAACGTGACTACTTTGGTGCCCACACTTACCAACGTAAAGACAAAGAAGGAACATTCCACTACTCTTGGTATGACGAAAAATAAGTAGGTCTGCCATGGGGAAACGGATTTTATTACTTGAGAAAGAACGAAATCTAGCTCATTTTTTAAGTTTGGAACTCCAAAAAGAGCAATACCGAGTTGATCAGGTTGAGGAGGGGCAAAAAGCTCTCTCCATGGCTTTTCAGACAGACTATGACTTGATTTTATTGAACGCTCATCTGGGGGATATGACAGCCCAGAATTTTGCAGATAAGCTGAGTCGGACTAAGCCGGCTTCAGTCATCATGGTCTTGGACCATCGAGAAAAATTGCAAGATCAGATTGATACAATCCAACGCTTCGCCGTTTCTTACATCTATAAGCCGGTTATTATTGATAATCTAGTAGCTCGTATTTCAGCGATTTTCCGAGGTCGAGACTTTATCGACCAACACTGTAGTCAGATGAAGGTTCCAACGTCTTACCGCAATCTGCGTATGGATGTAGAACATCATACCGTTTATCGTGGCGAAGAGATGATTGCTCTGACCCGTCGTGAGTATGACCTTTTGGCTACTCTTATGGGAAGCAAGAAAGTTCTGACTCGTGAGCAGTTGTTGGAAAGTGTCTGGAAGTATGAAAGTGCGACTGAAACTAATATCGTGGATGTCTATATCCGTTATCTACGTAGCAAGCTTGATGTAAAAGGTCAAAAAAGCTACATTAAAACCGTTCGTGGTGTTGGTTACACCATGCAAGAATAGAAAAGTAGTTGCAGTTGTGTAACTGCTTTTCTTGTATTTTTAAAAATACCTAAACTAGATTTTTGATAAATACTTCTTTAGGATAAACATCATGAAAAGAAGTGACTGTGAAAGGAAACAATCGCTTTTTTTATGAAAATATAATAAAATAGATAGGAAAGAATAAATACTTGTATGAAAAAATAAGACGGTCTTATCGTCTAGCAAAAGGAAAAAATGACAAAAAAAGTTGGTGTCGGTCAGGCACATAGTAAGATTATTTTAATAGGTGAGCATGCGGTCGTTTACGGTTATCCTGCTATTTCCTTGCCTCTCTTAGAAGTGGAGGTGACTTGTAAGGTGGTTCCAGCTAAAAGTCCCTGGCGTCTTTATGAGGAAGATACCTTGTCTATGGCGGTTTATGCTTCGCTAGAGTATTTAGATATTAAAGAGGCATGTATTCGCTGTGAGATTGATTCGGCTATTCCTGAAAAACGGGGGATGGGATCGTCAGCTGCAATCAGTATTGCTGCCGTTCGTGCCGTCTTTGATTACTATCAGGCTCAACTTCCTCATGATGTCTTGGAAATTTTGGTCAATCGAGCAGAGATGATTGCCCATATGAATCCTAGTGGGTTAGATGCCAAGACCTGTCTCAGTGACCAACCTATTCGCTTTATTAAAAATATAGGATTTACAGAGCTTGAGATGGAACTATCCACCTATTTGGTAATTGCAGATACGGGCGTTTATGGTCACACTCGTGAAGCCATCCAAGTGGTTCAAAGTAAGGGGAAGGATGCCCTACCGTTTTTGCATGCCTTGGGGGAATTGACCCAGCAGGCAGAGGATGCGATTTCACGAAAAGATGCTGAAGGACTGGGACAAATCCTCAGTCAAGCACATTTACATCTAAAAGAAATTGGTGTTAGTAGCCCTGAGGCAGATTCTTTGGTTGAAACGGCTCTTAGCTATGGTGCTCTGGGTGCCAAGATGAGTGGTGGGGGTCTAGGAGGCTGTATCATCGCCTTGGTGGCCAATCTTCCCCAGGCACAAGAACTGGCAACAAGATTAGAAGAGAAAGGAGCTGTTCAGACATGGATAGAGAGCCTGTAACAGTACGTTCCTACGCAAATATTGCTATTATCAAATATTGGGGAAAGAAAAAAGAAAAAGAGATGGTTCCTGCTACTAGCAGTATTTCTTTGACTTTGGAAAATATGTACACAGAGACGACCTTGTCGCCTCTACCAGCTCATGCGACGGCTGATGCCTTTTATATCAATGGTCAGCTACAAAATGAGGCGGAGCATGCCAAGA
>ERZ772928.880-NODE-880-length-13192-cov-8.350461_pt1 | contig 13192 bp, 30 predicted proteins | sample MGYA00511686_ERZ772928 | MGnify/ENA primary metagenome ERZ772928 (study PRJEB29015, sample SAMEA2738063) | human oral metagenome | biome: human oral; feature: human-associated habitat; material: saliva | place: China | collected 2219 ... | reverse complement strand
GATTATTCGTCCGAAAAGAAAAGACCGAGTTATTCGCTCGACCTGTGATAGACATTTTAGTTAGATAAAAATGGTCCTCAAGACCACGCCTTTGAATGGTCTCATAAACTTCCTCAAATGACACCTTCCCCTGTTTCTCAGAGTTAGCGGTGATAGTTACATCATAATCTCTGATAGGGTAGATAGGACTGATAAAGAACGAAGACCTGGCAGACATGAAACCATTCTTACCACCCCCACGAGCTAAAGTATATAGATACTCGTCGAAGTGTGGCTCCCCGTCCTCTTTCCTAAAAAGAAAAATGAACGGGGTCAAGAAAAGCTGGTATTTCGCTAGAGGGAAAAAGTTCTTTTCCGTAAACCTAATGAATTTCTCAATTAGGTCATTATCAAAATATAAATCATCACGAGGATAGATTTTCTCCTTGATAATTTTAAACAGCAACTTTCTTTCCTTGTTGACGACGATTTCTCCACTCTCGGCCATTTTGATGTAGTCATCAACCAACGGATGAGAAATCATAATAGATCACATCCAGACGTAGGTTTCTCAACAGGCGAGTTTTCCACCTCAAAATCAAACGACCGCTCAATAGCCAAAAGCTGATTGCTTGTTGTGTTGATTTCCTTAATGAGAGAATTCGCTTTTTGGAATCTCTGTTGCCCATTGTGAACTGTGATGACCAATCCGTCTTCATGAAGTTTGGCTTTCAGCTCATAGAGTAGTCTGACGAGATAAAGATAACGATTCACTTTTTCGTACTGGATCGCATCCTTTTTTCTAGGACTAAAATAGCCAATTTTAGAAAGTAGCTGATTTTCTAATTCTTTTATATTTTTTTCTGAGTATTCTTCCATTACCCCCCACCCCCTTTAATTTTTCGTTAAAAATTTGGACAGTTAACCCCTCCCACCGGTTCCCAAAACCTTAAAAATACTGGATTTTTTTGACCGGGGGGTGTTATCATCCCCAAAATTCGTCTGTTCTGAAATTTTTCTCAATCATTTTTTTAGATTTTCGGAATTGGAAACGACCGTGACGTTTATTGTGACATTCTTTGCATAGAGTTCTAAGATTATCTAAGTCAAGAGCGAACTCTGGATAGAATTCTAGCTCCTTGATATGGTCAACCTCTAGGTTCTCTATTGTGACCTTGCCTTCTTCTCTGCACCAAACACATTCGTAGTGATCGCGTTCAAGTGCTTGCTCTCTCAAAATTCTCCAAGATTGTGAAGCATAAAATAATGCTCGTGCAGCTCTAGTACTTACATCAATCATAAATGTCTAAATAAAAGCATTGAAACTTCGTCATGGCTCGGTCTTGTGAATCTTTGTTTTTGCCTATGTATCTCAGTGAAATACTCTAGCTTGAAACAATCTTCTTCGATTGTGAATATTCCTAGTCCTTCCTCAATATCTGCTATTCCTAGAAATCTCATCTGCAACTCACCTTTCATAACTATGTAAACTCCTTTGTTTTCACTCTCTCAATTCCTTGTTTTACATATTCTAATGAATTCGCTACATGAGTTTTAACTCAGATTTATCAAGCGTTTATCTTGTATGTGCGAAATGAAATCATCATAACCTCAAAACAAGGAATTGATTGTAAAATAAAAAAATTAAAAGCCTTGAAACTTAGTCATGGCTCGGTCTTGTGAATCTTGATTTTTGCCGATATATCGTAGTGAAATACTCTGGCTTGAGTGGTTCAGTAGGTCCATTATCAGAGCGACATCCTTGGTTTGTTCGTACATGAATAAACCAAAGGTCTTTCTCATCGAGTGAGTAGCTATGTTTTCTAGGCCAACTTCTTCAGCAGCTCTCTTTATGATCTTGTAAGCTGTGTTAGGTTTTATATGCTGATGCTTTCCGTTTCGACTTGGAAAGAGGAAGTCTTCATCTTTCTTATCTTTGATGTACTGCCTCATAGCATTCTTGAATTTCTTTGGCATCTTTCGTTTGGTTGGTTTGTCAGTCTTCTCATCGACAATCTGAACATGCCAGCCTTTAACATGCTTTACTTTCAGTTTAACAATATCACCAATACGAAAACCCAGATTAACACCAGAAAGAAAGAGCATGAGGTTGCGTTGTCTATCTGACTCTTTGACTGCGCTATGCAACGCCAGCCATTCAATCATAAGCTGAACATCATCTCTATTTCTGATTGGCTCAACAACTACCACATATCCTCACCTCCTTTTTAGTGCACAAAAAAAGCAGAGGTTTTCTCTCTGCTATTCTTCATGATACTAATTTAGCACATTGTTTTTGTCAATTCTATATGTTTTTTTGACAACTTTACATAAAGAGCAAATTTGAAAGTGTATCGAGAATCACTTCGCGTCTTCTGTAAATCTGCTTGCTGTGTCTATACAAGTACCCAGTTTCTCCGTTCTCCATGATGTGCCAAACTTGAATCCAGTCGTATCCAGTATGTTCTCCCCAGCGAAGATAAAAGATTTTTTTGTCATCTGGTTCTAGATTCTCTAGTAATTGGGAAATAGCGTTTTGGAGATTTTCTAATCTTAAAATCATAGGATCGCTTGCATAAGCAACCGCTAGATTCTCCGACCTGTTGACGAATGTCCCACTGCCACTTGCTCCAGTATCATCAATACCAGGAACAGTAAGATGCTTAACTTCGTACAAACGTTCTAGCTCATGCCTACGTTGGCCAATAAGCTTGTCAATCTTTAAATATTTATCATCGAGTTCAAACTCGAGATAATCCCTTCGTGCTTTTGTTAAGTTCTTTTTGACCAAACCTTACCTCCCATGTATCTTTTGGATTTAACCCATTTGATAATTTTACCATCGTTATTGTTATTGTGATAATCTGGCAGTCTTGCTGTTGGACTCTCTTTGTAGACCACTTTTTCAACTACCTGGATTGCAGGCATCATTTCGTCATCTATCCACCCTACAAGCCAAGCAGGGTTTACATCATAGGTTTTAGCAATCGTTTCAATTTGCTTAATAGATGGATATCCACCTCGCTCATACAAATGAATTGTATTTTGTGAAACACCTGTCTCTTTTGCCATCTGTACTACAGAGAGACACAGATCCTCTCTAAGTTCTTTCAATCTTAGCTGCATCTTTCAAATCTCCTCGCGTATTTCAAATAATCTTGCCATAAAAGACTAAAGTGATCGTACCTGTACCATCTTGATGTTTAGATACTAACGCTTGACAATCTGAGCCATACTCAACACCATCAATTGTGATGCTGCGTTTTATATTGTTAACATTGATGATTGATCCATTTTCTGTTTTAATCCTCATTATCCACCTCCAAAAGTTCCTGATTTTCGTAGATATTTCCAATAACTTTGTAATACGGTAGGAATCTCTTTGTGATGTCAATCCGATAGGTTCGACTTAGCCCATCGCCATGCCATCGACCTTTGTCTTTGTCATATTTGACAATAAAGGTATATTCTGTCTGTATCTGATGATGTAAGATATCACCTTCAAAAACTTCTGTACCTTCTTTGTCGACTAATCCTGTTGATTGCATGAGTTTGATTTCATCAAAACTTATAAAATTTGTTTCGCCAAATCTCCAATGATCACCAACTAACACTCTTTTTTTAAAATCTATCAAAGAAACATCTATCATTGTTTGCGATTCTTTATCCCATGCTCTAAACCTTGGAATCATCTGGCAAATCCTCCTCTTTGACAAAACTACCATCAATCCAGCGACCTTTACGGTCTTTGATTTCTTGATAAGCAAGTTCAAAACATTCTTCGAAGTTATAACCAAGAACGTTGCTGATTGATTTTAACCAATAAATTGAACGAGATAAATCGACTATATATATATCTCTATTTGTAAATCCATTTGAGAACTGAATATTACTGATGGTCCTGTTCAAATAGACCAGACATTCTATGACATAGTATTCGTCGTTAAAAACTTCATCGCTAAAAACTTCATTAAAAATCTTATGCACATCAGCTTTAACCAGAGAGGCAAGACCGACAATCACAACTGCACAATCTCCGATGCTGTCCTTTGTCAGTTTCTCATTCTTTTTGAGATAGCCAGCACATAGCTCTCCGAATTCCTCACTAAGCTTGAGTGACTGCTTGTCTAATCGTCCACCGTTTTCTAAATCACGATCAATAAACCATTGCTTTACGTTTTCTAATGTGTTCATGCTAACTCCTACATTTCTTCCAAATCAAAATACTCTGTCAACTCGTTCTTTAACTCTTCTAGAGTTTCACATCGTTCAATTAAATCAGACACATCGTCTTGTGTATCTTCTTTGTTCAAGGTGTTTTCTGCGACTGCATCTGCTACCCATTTTGGATGAGTGCCAGCGCGAGAGAATCGTTCTTGTGGCAGTAGCTCTAGTAATGCTTCATATCGTTCTTCTAGTGAAGTCAAAGCACCAAGCGTGTCAATAAATGCAGTATCCGATTTTCTTTTTTTAAAAATTTCTGGGTAATTTTCTTCTGCAATCTCTGCATAAATAGCAGACCATTCTTCGTCTGAAAAACGTGATTTTTCAACTAGTGCGCCATATTCAATTTCTTTTCCGTTGACTGTTACTTTGTAATTCATATTGTTACCTCTTCTCCAATTTCTACTTTTTCAAATTTGTCCTCACTAACCACAAACACATTCCCGTTTACCGTGATAGTGAACAAACTTCCGATTTTTTTCTTTTCTGTAACCTTACCAGTGATAGCGTATTTACTATCAGCGTGATAAACAAGCAAGGGTTTTTGTGCTTCACGTTGCATGAATAACAAGCAAGTAGCAATAAGCGACCATGCGAGCAAGAAGCGAATTAGTGTGTTTTTCAATCTTTCACCTTCCTTCCGTGTTCTTCCAGCCATCTATCAAAACCCTCGAAAACATTTTCGTTTTCTTTGAGTTTGAAAATTCTACTATATCTATCATCACAATACTTGCAATAATCTATATAGGTTCCACTGTAACAGGACATCACTCAACCTCCTTGTACAACAAATCCATATCAAAACCACTATCGATGAATTGATAAGTCAATTCTTTATTAATGCCGTTTCCAAGATGGTGATAAACAACACCAACATTTATATTTTTACCAAGATACTTCTCTAGACGCTCTTTGTTTTCGATATAAAACCTTATATTTCTTTTGTGTTGATTATAAGGGTTCGCTTTTGCAATATCTCTAGTACACCACATCAAGACTTTTGCAATTATGTCTCTCTTTGTGCTACATCCTACGAGAGAAAAGTATGTGTTGGTTTTAGGAATAAGGATCACTTCGAGATTATAATTGATGTACGACTCAGGAAAGCAATTCAATAATTTTTTTAATTCTAAAACAAATTGCTCATTCATCACTCCACCTCCAAAAGTTCAAGATTTTCGTAAACGTTGCCGAGGATTGTAACATCTAATGAGTCTCCATCAAGCAAATCTTCCATTAACACAGAGTCTCTATTGGTAACATGAAAGCCGCCTTGACACCATTCTATAATACCTGTGTTTATATACAGGAAATCGGACGCTTCAGAACAATCTTCAAATTGTACTATATCCCCCTCGAAGATTTCCTTACCGTTCTTATCTTTCAATCCTGTTGACTGCATGAGGATAACTTCTCTGAAATGTCGCCAATACAGTCCTCCGTCATCACGCAGCTGAACACCTTCGGTATCAAAGTAAATTCTATCAACTACAGATATCCTCTTCCTGAGTTTATCCCACGCCCTAAATTTTGGTATCACCTTGCACCTCCTATGAAATTATTAACAATATTTTGCTGTTCAGTATCGATTATTTTATTTCTATAATTCAATATCGGAGCCATAACATCATTTGTCAATGCAGGCTTCAAAATGATTTCATTTGTTTCCAAAAATCTTTTACCGTTGATTTTGATTTTGATATCATAACCGTTAGCGATATGTTCAAGGTCATCTTTAGACAGGGAGATTTCAAATTTACTCATTCTTCTACCTCCTTGCTCTTGATTTCTCTAGTGAGTCTATTTTTTAAAACTTGACTTGTAAAACACTTATCGTCTGCATATGTATAATAATCAGCTGTTTCTTCAATCCATTGGCTTCGTGTGTAAGGGTATCTGTTTGGTCGTTTCATTCTGTGACCTCCTCAACTTCCACGCCTTCGCAATCAAACACCCAGCCGAAGCCTGCTTCTCCAAGTTCTTTGCGGGTGAATTTATAATTTCCAGTAATTATATCTTGGTTAAAATAAATAGCCTTTCCTGATTTCGTTTTAGTTAAAGGTTGTCCGTTCTTTAGACTAACCACATACCGCTTTTCTTCCTCGACCTCGTAGCCGAAAAGCTTCATCTTAATAAGGGTTTCTGCGGGATTGTTCTCTGGTTCATTTACCCATTTACCAAATTGTTCATTTTTGCTCAACCTGTAGTCAGAAAGATGTTTAAGCCAATCCTGAAAATTATATTCAAGATAATCTTTATTATTTTCATACCAATCCGCCACAAACTGCGGAACCTTTACTTGATTGAGCTCACGTCGAATCTTATCAGCATTCTTCACCTGTTTTTTCATCTTCCACCTCCTCAAAATAACTGTGAAATTTACTTAGGTTCACAATAGCGACCTCTTCAACGGAATGTTTTTCGATATCAAAGTCTGGATCATTTTTCCCAAACGCTTTCTTTATCGCTTTTTCCGCTAGAGAAGGTAAGGCGAATATACTTGCTCCATTTCTCAAGGCAAGCGATTGACCATATTCGTTCACTATTCGATAACCCACATCAAACGGTCTGATTTCCGCAGGGATTTTTATGCGTTTGTTTTCATTTTTCATTGCTTGTTCAAGTGTTTGTATCATCCTTCCACCTCCTCAATCTCAATACCTGGGCAATCGAATACCCAGCCGAAGTTGGCTTCTTCAAGTTCTTTGCGGGTGAACTTTGTATCAAAAAGCGAGTTTTCTTCTGGATTTGAAAAGATAAAATCTTTTGACTTCTTGCTACGATTTAAAGTCCCGTATCTGGTTAAAGTATTTTTCACTTTAATCAGATACCGCTTCTCTTCCTCGACCTCGTAGCCGAAAAGCTTCATCTTAATAAGGGTTTCTGCGGGATTGTTCTCTGGTTCATTTACCCATTTACCAAATTGTTCATTTTTGCTCAACCTGTAGTCAGAAAGATGTTTAAGCCAATCCTGAAAATTATATTCAAGATAATCTTTATTATTTTCATACCAATCCGCCACACACTGCGGAACCTTTACTTTATTCAATTCTTGTCGAATCTTATCAGCATCCTTCAATTGATTACCAACCCATGCTCCCTCAAGTTTGCCTTGCTCGTAACCACTGCGATATTTCATTAAACCATAGTCGCTACCTAATTCTTCTAGAATTTTGTTAAGCCATCTGGTTTGAGTTGTTGGGTCAAACCCTCTAATTCGACGAACGACATCTTTTAATTTGAACGGCAACGGTTCTGGTTCGTCCAAAGACCGTAAGTCTTTTAAAACTAAATCAACCGAGGTCAATTTCTTCTTGCTAGCTTTAAATTTTTCATAGCGTTCAATTAGTCCCTGTAGGTTCATTCTCTATCTCCTTCGATTTCTAAAATGGCATCCTGTATGAAAGTATTGCCAATTTCATAGTGTTTGTATTCCTTAGCTGTCACTTCAAATGTTTCTTCAACTTGCTTATTACCTGCATATCCTGAAACGACCAGAATGTATTTTCTTTTGGTTTTTTTTGGTACAAGTACCGAACTTTTCCCAGACACAACGTGAATGAATACTGTGTGAGGTTCATCAATGTACTTGTCTACAACCGTCCCACTCGAAATTTGGTGACATCCCACGAGGAATAATGCGAGTGAAACAACACTTAGAATTTTTAAATTTCTCACTCCTTGACCTCCAAAAGTTCAGGGTTTTCGTAGATGTTGCCGATGATTTCAACATCTAACGATTCTTCACAAAGTAAATCTTCCATTGTTACAGAATGTCTATTAGTTATGTGGAATCCACCTTGACACCATTCTATGATACCTGTATTTATGTACAGAAAATCGGACGCTTCATAACAATCTTCAAATTGTACTACATCTCCCTCATAGATTTCCTTTCCGCTTTTGTCAAAAAGCCCTGTTGATTGCATGATAATTACGTTATCAAAACCAACAAATCTTACTCTGTTGTCATCTATGTAGTGTATTTTCTTATTGTCGCAATAAATCCCATTGACAACATGTAATTTTGATGTCGTTTTATTCCATGCCCTAAATTTTGGAATCATCCCAAATCCTCCTTAAATAAACAAACTGGCTAACCATATCAAAAATACACATGTAATGATTTTCGAAATACTGCTCTTTACTGCATACGAATAATCCTTTTCAGATTCTTTTTTGCTAGATAACACAGGCCAGATGAAAGATAGTAGTGCATCCATCCCTAATGCTTGCCAGACTGTAATTTTACCAACTGGAACAATCGTTGTGATAATTTCATTCCATCCGTACTGAACAACGAACGGAGATACAACGATTACAAATACCGCTCCTAAAACAATTCCTAGTTTTTTCATTATTCCTAGTCTTTTCATTTTATAAATCCTCCTCTTTCACAAACACCCCATCAATCATCTTACCTTTGCGGTCCTTGATGACTTCATAAGCTTCTTCTAAGCAACTTTCAGCTGTAGTGCCATTGCAAAATGAGACCGTACTGATCACACTGTCAAGAAACATCAAATCTGCTTTGATTAAAGTAATCTGTGTCTCGTTATGACAGATATGGGCGTATAGCTTCTGAGCGATATTACCCAGACTAGAAACCATCAGCAACAATTCAAGTTCCTGTTGATTAGCCGAAATCTGAACACCGTTCTTGATCTGTTGCTCAAGTCCAATCATTACTACCTGGATATCACCAAGTGCATCATAGATCAGTTCAGATTTATCTTTTGCGATACCTTCAAACAGTTCTCCTGATTCTTCCATCAACTTCAAGAACTGTTTGACAGGATTTGCTTCATGTAAGTTTCTGTCAATAAACCATTGTTGTACTTTATTTTTTAATTCTGTGTTGTTCATAGCTTTACCTCCTACGCTACTTTTTGTACTAATTTCGTTTGCTTCATCCATTCCTTGGCAATGTCCCATACTTCAGCTGGTACATCTTGGTTATACTTGCCACGAAATTGGGCTATTTTCCCCTGCCTTACTTCGAGTGTGTAAAGAGGTTTTTTAGGTTGGTTTAATAAACGGACAAACACTATTAAGGTATCTCCTTTAAAATGCTTGTCTGTATATGAGCTTACGCAGTGATGTAGCTTTTTGCCCTCGTAGATCAGCTCGGCCACTTTTCTAGGGACATGGAATGCATATCCATTGATTGTCTTATCCATTCCTTCTCTAAGTTTAAACTCAGATTCAAGCTGCTTGCGTTTCTTCTTATCTTCCAGTTTGCGTCTTTCTTCAACGAATTGATTGTATAATCCGACTGTGTGATTGTGCATGGCCGTAAAATCCTTTGGCACAAGCATAGCATCGCCTTCAGGCTCAATTCCCATTTCTCGTAGCATTTTGAGATAATCAAGATACTCATTGAATTCAATGCTATTCTTGATAACCCATTTCTGAAATTTATTGATCCCTACGCCTTTAGGTATATGCTTGATATCGTGGTATGTCAGGTAAGACTCGATGCCAGGTACTAGCTGGCCGTTCCGTTCTTTTAATCGACGGCTCAATTCAAATTCATTAAAACTACGATTTGAGTTCTTAAAGAATTGTTTATTCTTCTGAAGCCATCTACGGTTCAAGGTTCGCATATCTACGGTTCTTGTGAATCCAAACCTATAATTTGGATACATGATTTCGTTGGCCAACCTATAAGCATGAATTTTCTGAGCGAATTCAATTTCAAACTTGTATTTGTAAAGCCGTTCAATTTCCCAGTAATCGATGTATCCAAACTTCAAATATTTGAGCTCAGATACTTTTCTAAGTCTCTCAGCCCAGTTGTTTGGATAAAAAATATTTCCTGTGTAAAAACCACCACTAAAGAAATTGGCGAATAAATACGGATAAAATTGTCCGTTGAAATCTTGGCCAATCTTTATGTGTTTGTCATTTTCAAATCGCTCTAGATTAGTAAGTTGAAAATCGATAAATTGTTTCCCTTCGACCAACTTCGAGCTAAATTCATAAGATTGAATTTCGATACGTTTCGACGTGCTGAGAATGATTGAGAAAAAATAGGTCTTGTCATAAAAAGTGAGCCGTGACGACTTTGTCAGTCGCTTTTCAATACAATGGCCAAGGTCCAAGTCTGAAGCGATTATTGTCTTGTCCTTATTGCTCCATTTGTACGTTGTAATCCGCGAATAACACCATCTCCAAAAGTCTGCAGGTGGTTTTAAACGTCTATCAGCTTCTCGCTTACATTGTTCATGTTTCATTCATCTAAGAAATCGAAAATGCTCATTTGCTTTTCGACTACTCCTTTCTCTTTCTTAATTTTAGGTTTCATGATGATATCATCATCTGGACCAGCGCCTTTCCTAATTTTGGGGATATCAACCTTTTCTTCAGGAGAACTCTGAGATTTGTCTTCCTTTTTCTTCTTGACGGGCTCAACAGGCACCTGCTTGATGTTAGATACTTGTGAATTTGAGATAAAATATTCTCGAACCCATCTGAAGACAGTAGCATCATCGATACAAGCGACTCCGTTTTCAGCAAATTTACGGGCTTTTTCTTTGGCATGGCTTAAAGCACATTTCAGAGAGTATCGCTCTTTTAAGATTCCTTTAAATAATTCCTCATCTTCCTGATCGCATATCCAGTTATGAACACGGTCAAGTGCAGCATCATGTGGTTGATTTAATTCCTCTAGCAACTTAGCCAAGGCTTTTTCTTTAATTTCATTCATATCTAAAAATACTCTTTCCTTTTGTTTTTTAAGTCATTGAATACCATCAAATGATCATTGTCTACACCTTTCATAAGGCGACTCATAAAGGGCCGGCCGTATCGCTTTTGGATTTCCTGCGCAGTTAGGTTTGTAGTGATAATCGTGTTAGCTCTTTTATTGAGGATGTTATAAAGAATGCTGAAGGACCATTCACTGTCTTTCTCCATTCCAAGATCATCAAGGACTAAAAACTTTGCGCTAGCAATTTTATTGACTAGGAACTCTTCCTGACTGAAATCTGTCTTAATTTTCATCAGCAAGTCAGTAACATTGATGAAGATAGCAATTTCTTTTGTAATTGCTGATAATTCCTTCATAATCGCAAAAGCAAGATGGCTCTTACCTGTTCCAGCTTCGCCTTGAAAAATAACATTATTCCTGGCACTATCTGACCACTCTTTACAGATTTTTTTGGCAAATTCTAACTTTTCAACCTCTTTTTCAGTAGGTGTGTCAAAATTCTCAAGAGTAGCATTCTTCAGCACATCATCATATAACGAGAATTTTTCAAGATAGAACTTTCGTTCTCTCTCATGCTCTGCATCAGCAAGCTCGTTGACTTTTATCTGATTCTCAGCATGAATCCGTTCTGATTCGCATAAGCGACAGAGGATATCATTTGTCCGGATGATTTTAATCAATGGAATCCCGTGCTTTTCACAAATGTCATCCTGTTCTTCAGTATTCCTGTAGTAAGAAAGAGCCATTTCTTCTAGCGCATCAGTTACCATGACATCTTACCTCCACAAGCTTTCCAGCTTGCCATATCAGACAAGCAAGCTATCACGGTTTCTTTTGATTGCTTTTTCAAAAGTGATTTTTTTTGTTCGCTGATTGGATAGAAGTTTTCTTCAAATTGTTGGATTAATTCTAGAATCCCCATTCTTTCTTAGCCTCCTGGTCTATTTTCTTATCTTTTCGCTGTTTCTCAGATTGTCGAACTTGTTCAACTGTCGTCACTTGGTTCTGCTGCCAATTTCTTAGAATCCCACCTATGTATTTAACATTTGGTTTTCCTAGATTAACAGCTGTCTTCAATGCTTCTTTTACTAAATCGACATCATTTTCGTTCAAAAGATGATTGATTTCCTCAATTTCAAAACCCGATAGTAATCTACGAAACTCAGACTGAAAAAGTTCTAAGATATTTTCACTACTAGTAGTAGTTGTATTCTTATCTTCATCTAATCTTTTCTTAATCTTAGTCTTATCTTCTTCTAGTGCGTTACCGTTCGTTACTGTAACGTTACCTGTAACGTTACCAAGAGCAAGCTCTTTTTGTTTTTCTCGATGCCTAGCTACACGTTTTCGTGTTTGTTCCTTGATTTTTTCCATTCCATCAATATTTTGATGTTTTTCCCAGTTGGGTAAAGTAATGACACCCTCAACAACCTCAATCATACCGAACCGTTCAAAGATTCCCAAGGCCATCCTAACGGTGTTGAGAGGTCTTTGGAATCTGGTAGCTAACATTTCATCTGTATAAACTAAATTAGGTGAAATTGCTAAAACTCCATTTTTGTTCAGTTTTCCGGCTAATACTATAATTTTGAACCATATCACTAAAATTGCATCATGATCAGGCAAGGCATCAATCAGGCAAATCTTTTCATCATCAAAAATATCCGTCGTAATCTTAATCCATTTGATTTCAGACATATCCAGCACCTCTTCTAACTTTGTTTTGCTTTCCACTTCCTGCGATTTGCGCGATATTCCTTCTTCATTTCTTCGAAAATAAAACGGCCATCCACTTCCATTTTTTTGAGTTTCAATATGCAGTAGTTTTTATCCAGCTCACGGTAATTTTGGGCTAGTTTTTGGTAGTCAATAAGGTGTTCCTTGATTAGAGTTAAATTTTCAAGGTTGTAGTTATAAAATGTTTCATCATGCCTTGATAGTTGGTTTTTCTTTTGCTTTCCTTCAAGAAGCTCGTTGTAAATTTGGATTGTATTTTCAATCCATTTGATTGAGTCTTTGTAATCTGTTGACATTGGTTTTGCTCCTTATTTTTGCTTCTTTGATAAACCTACGGGCGGTTGTACATCGTATGTAAATTGTTTATCTGAATTTCTCAGATTCATACGAGCGATGTCGCTTGCGATTAGTTGTCTGTTTTCCTTTTTAGCTTCTGCTCGGTCATCTAGCTCATTTACTAGTGCCCAGAGTAAAAAAAGCATTGTTGTTCCGAAATAGATATATTCAATCATTTTGTGTTTTCCTTTTCTTCATAGATTG
>ERZ772928.876-NODE-876-length-13226-cov-3.821578_pt1 | contig 13226 bp, 13 predicted proteins | sample MGYA00511686_ERZ772928 | MGnify/ENA primary metagenome ERZ772928 (study PRJEB29015, sample SAMEA2738063) | human oral metagenome | biome: human oral; feature: human-associated habitat; material: saliva | place: China | collected 2219 ... | reverse complement strand
CGTTTTTCTCTCCACTTTTAATTAAAATCTCTCCACTTTTATCGTTTTTCTCTCCACTTTTGCGTCTGTTTTTGGATTGTTTACATAATTTATTTCTTTTTTTTGAAATTATTTTGAGTCATTCCACGTTTAAGTGTGTATCAAATAATACACCTCGTCAGCGAGCAATTACCAAGAGGCAACGTCAGCGAAGTCTCTCGAACGAAACAATCGCTAAGAGGCAACCAAAAAGAAACCTCGCAAACGATACACTCAAAAGAAGCACTACAACGAAGCGCGCACTTCTTCGGTCGTTTTAAAGTCAACTTTTGCGTATTGCGTTAAATCGATTTCCATGCGCATGAGCTGTGCGATTTGTTCTTTCACTTTCGCTGTAACGCCTTGCTTGATCGGCATGTGCAAGAAATCACTCATCGTGTCGATTTGCGTCAAGAAAGCGTCTCGTGCAAGAATAGACGCGGCCGCAACTGCTAAGTACTTGCTTTCGGCTTTCTTTTCGAATCGCAAGCGGTCACTGTACGCGATAGTCTTATTCGAAGCCTCTAAATAGTCACTGTACTTGGATCCGCTTGCGAACTCGTCAATGAGAACGAAATCGGGATTTGTGGCAGACACTTTACCGATAGCGTCGTTGTGAAGAATGGCCATGATTTCCTTAATATGGAGTCCTGACGCGATTGCTTGGTTGTATTGCGCGGGGATGGCTTCACTGACAGCGTATTCGAGTCTATCCTTGATTTGTGGTGCCATCTCTCGAATCTTTTTGTCCGAAATCTTTTTAGAATCACGGACACCTAACTCGAGCAAAAAGTCCAAGTCTGCTTGATCGCGCACGAATACGGATGCTGTGACGATTCCTCCGAAGTAACTACCATTGCCTACCTCGTCAGATCCAATGTAGTTGACTGGCTCTAAGTAGTGCTCGGTTTTAGGTTCTTGTGCGTGCTCGTCTTCGTGTTCTTGCTCGTGTTCCGGTTCAGTATGCTCAACAGTTTCCTCAACAGGAGCTTCTACCGGCGTGGCTTTCTTAGTCTTTTTCTTGGCAGGTTTCTCAACAGTTTCTGTAACGCTGTTTGCCACAGGTTTCTCTAAGAATTGATTGAGTGGAGCAAGTCTGTCAATGTCGCTGTCCGTGAAAATCAAGTACGGTTGTTCGGTTTGGTGGGTTTCTGCATAGTAATCGCCGTTGATGATTTTAGAAATTGGCACGATAAATAGAATGGGGTCGCCACTTTCAATCGTACGGCTTTGAGGTTCTTGCGGATTTACCCATAAGAAATCCTCTGTAATTTGTTCGCGGTTGTTGATGGTTGCGGACCACGGTTGGTGATTGTAGGAACCGACATCGAGCGCGGTGCCTTTGACGAGAACGATGTCATATTCTTTGAAGTGCATTTTAATAGTCCTTTCTGTTTATGGTTACGCTAGAGATATTCTTGCTACGTGCAATCGCATATGAGATTGGTACTTGTAGTTCTTCAGCGAGTTTTGTTGCGTCAATCAAGCCCTCATCGTTTGCGAGTTTCTGTGCTGTTTCTAGATATAATGTTTTTGGCATGAGAATCGCTAGAGCTATTTCGAAACAGTTGGGGTCACAAGCGATATTTGCAAAAGTGACCTTAGACGGGTTTTCGCTCGCGAGATATTTTCCATATTCGATAACGTAGGCTAGTTGAAATGCTACGTTGACGCGCGTTTCAGGTGTTTCGTTTTCAGGAACTGTGATGTGATAGTGATGGTCCTTATAATAAGGAACTGTTTCAGAATCACCTTTTATAGCAACGACGTCGCTGAACTTATTAGCCATTTCTGTTGAGCTTAACGGAACAGTTGTCTGCATAACGTCATCGATTGTGATTTCGGTTTGGTTGTCCATAATAGCCCTTTCTGTTTATGGTAGATTACCACCTGTGATAAATTGGGTTGCCTTGACGTATTGGTCTTCGGCGATGAGAATGGCTTCTGCAAAGTCGCAACATTCTTGATCTGAAGCAATGTCGGCGAATGTAATTTTATTAGTAAAAGATGTCACGTCGTGTAAAATGATGTAGGCTAATTGTAATGCCACATTGAAACAATCATCAGGCGTTTCTTCTTCGGAAATTGTGATGTAATATTGACCGTTTTTGCGATAGGGAATTGTTTCTGTATTACCGATTACGGTAACTGAGTCACTGTATCGACCGACAAGATTTTTCAAGTTAACAGTTAAGTTATTTTTAGTCATGGTTGTATTCCTTTCTATAAAAAATCCGTGGACGCGCCACGGATTCGAAGTCTTTGATAAGGTTTCGACTAGAAGCCCTTGCATGGGTATCTAATTAGAAGCCTTCGATTACGTCTAGTTTCAAGCCTTTCGCTACGTATGTGTTTAGCTTGTCTTCGTTTACGATGAACTCATTGCAAGCTTCATCGAAGTGTACTAAATCGTAGACTCGTGCGCTAGACGCGTTACCGAGTTTCGTTGAGTGTGTGAACCAGTAGAGGTTTCGAACAGTCATTGATCCGTCAGGGCGTGCTGAAGATTGGTCGTTTTCGAAGAGTGATAAGAGAGCTTGTTTGATGTACTCTGCGTCTTCTTCTGTAAAGCCTGTTACTTCTGCGAGATTCGGGCTAATAGACCCTTTAATGACATAGGTAGCGTGTTCTACGTAGTGTTTCATACCCATTGTATCTGATGAGCGACCGCCTTCTTTCTTCGCTTCCATGCCGTTAGTGCTGCGTGTGATTTGCATGCTCGATACGACAATCGGTTCAACGGATTTCGCCATCGTGATCGAAACAGGTCCGCGTACACCGATAGAGCGATTCTGATAAGTGATGACTTGACCGAAGCTTCGTACGTCCGTCCAATATTGACATGCTTTTTCAGCGACTTCTTGATCCGTATCTTTCTTATCGAAATAGCTTTCGAAACGTTTTTGAAGAGATCGGAATTCGTCGTCGATGCGGTGGTTGGCTTGTACGAAAATCGCCTGGTTTAAGTCTTGTAAGCGATTGCGGAGTTTGCGTTTAATAGCGACGTCGCTAATGAGTCCGTAACCGTTGGCGTCTGTACGAGGCATATTGCCTGAGAGTGGATCGCCGTTGGGGTTAGCGTTGTCTACGTCGATAGTGAGGATGAAATCGATTTTATTTTGAAGAGTTGGCATCTAGAGTCTCGCTTTCTGATTTTTGATAGAATTGATTAATTTGTCCGTTGTAGCCAAAGATAAAGGTATAGTCAAGAGGTTTTGAAAAGTTTTTATCTTGACGGTGTTCGTCTAAGGCTGTGATAATTGCTTGTTTTTCTTTTTGTAATTTAATAGCAATACCGGGACTGCGTTTGAAGAGAGCTTCTTCATAGGATTTGGTTTTGTTTTCGAGCTGGGTCATTACTTTGGTTGGATTCGACGTGTAAGCTGTCCAGAGGCGCTTAGCGTTGGTGTCGCGATCCATTTGTCCGTCAATGTGATAATACTTTTGACGTTCGATTAACTCGTAAATAGCGAGTAATCGCCCAAAGAGGTATGACCGATCGGTTTCGTTTTGGTCGAGCATTGGGGAGAAATCCTTTCCGTTTGCTTTGTGGAGGACGCCCATACTGGTTTCTAAAACGTGTTGCCAGTGATGAGGGTATCGTTGAGGAGATTTAATATTGACTTTCATTTTTTGAGTGATCGATTGTGGGATTGATTTTCCGTCGATTAAGGTTGACAAGAGTTCCTGATAGAGAACGCTTTGGAAAGCTTCGTTGTCAAAATCAAGATATTGCGCTTTTCGATCAATTCCGAATGCGACTGTCAATACGTTTTGAATAGATGGCGTTTTTCTGCGATCGACACCTTTATAAGAAGATGTCCATGAATAGTTTTCGATCCATTTATTCAAGTTATGAGTTAACTGACTTCCTGATAGTTGACGGAAGTATTTGAGACTGGTGCGTCCAGGTGCTGTTTTGTTAAGAATGGCGATATTGTAAGTCGCTTGGTCGTCATAACGTTTAACCGCTGTAACGATTGAGTTACGAATGTTTTTGTTAGTTTGATTCGGTTTGACGGTTGCTGTATCGTTATTTGGAACAGCGTCGAATAAATTGCCAAAGGTTTCGGGTTGTTTGAGATCGAGACCGTGGTTATTGACGAGGTCGTCGTCGAACCATGTAACTAAGTATTGATCGCCACCGAGCCAGACGCCACTGTTTTTATTTTCTAACAAGTATTTCAACATGAGATGAATCATGTCAGATGTTTCTTGACCGATTCGGATCATGTTTTCTTTTGCGTCTTTTTGGTCTTTGTAGCGTCCCTTATAAGCTTCTGAGTGGTTACTAATAGAGATGAGTCCACTGCGACCAAAGACTGTTCTGTGGTTCTTAGCGATGCGTTGTTTGGTTCCGCTAATCATACAAGTGTCGAACCATTCAGGATGTTCGATTGCGTCTTTTTGGTTTTGTGTTTCGACAAAATCAACATAAGACTGATGAAGCTCTGTGTAATTCGTAACGGATTTATCTTGTAATCCGTTAAATTGCTCGATAGTGAACTCTAAAAAGACGTCTGACAAGTCAATCGATTTAGTGACGCCTTTATCGGTTTGATAAGACACTGTGAAGTCTTCGATTGTTGGATTATCATAGAGACTCTTAGCAATATTTTCGATTAAGTGTTCATCTTGAAGAGTGTTTTTGATGATTGTCAAAAAAGTTGCAACTTTAGAGTTAGCTTGATCGATCCATTGATCGAGACGGTCAAAGAAGAAGTCGTAAAGAGCGTTCGCATCAGGACTGTAAGTTTTAAACTTATCAACTAATACATGTGGTGCAAGATTAGCAGTTCGAGTGATAGAGCTTTCTGTTACAGGGAAAATGATACGTGCATCATCTTCTAGCCATTCGGCTGTACTGAAGGTGCCGTTGTTATTTAAACGAACATTGATAATGTTCTTATTGGCACGTTTGTTTTCGTGGTAGAGAGGCAGAAGAACGGGTCCATCGCCGTGTTGGTCGACGAGGTTTTCTTCTTGAGCTCTCTTATAAGTTTTCCATAGGGATGTGAAAAAGTCCATTGTTACCCCCAAGATTTGTAGATTTTGTATTCTTGATCGACGGGTTTGATTTTCAGATTGGGTTCTTTGTATTTAAAACCATCGATTTTGTTTGAGATTTCGCAGTCGTTTTTCGATTTGAATGTGACGATTCCGTTTTTCATAACGGTATTCGTGTAGTGTGCGACAAGAGGCATACTCTTGTTTTTCGGATAAGAATACGAATGGAACATGATTCCGAAGTCGATAGTTTCGTTATCGAAATGGGTTGTAGCGTTTTCGTATTCGTCTTGTGAGATGGCTTCGATGTAGCCGACACACTCACGAGTTCCTAAGAAGCTGTCCCGACGACCGCCTAATTCGAGGGATCGTTCCATAATTTCTTCGTGTTTGAGACGTTTGCGATCGTCTGTGAGATCTCCGCGATTGAAGTCCCATTCGAAGTGGAATTTAATGAGATATTCCACGTCACTCAAGTAAGAGATGTAGTTCAAGTCGGCTTTGTAGTTACTTAGAAGAGCACGGGCGCCGTGAACTTCGGTTTGAATGGGGTTGATGACTTTAACTTCGTCTACGACATTTGTAAATGTAGGTTTTCGATAGACGTTATCGACGATTCCCTCTAAGGCTTGCTTAGTGGGAATTGGATAACTGTATTTTTCGCCACCACCTTTGGTGATGGGATTCGTAAAAAGCGCACGGTCGCCTGTGATCCGTGCGTAAAAGAATTTCGATTGTTTGGGCATTGCGCCCTCCTTTCGTTTTCGTTCCTGTGTCCTGCACCTGTGTTATTTCGATCCGCGCACCTTCAGAGAGGTGCGATATTTACCTGTTAGGATTCCAGATACACGTTGTTCATTTCGATCCACGCACGTTTTGTGACGTGCGAAATATGGTGTGGCTTACAAGCTAGTAGTTTTCGAGGCATATTTCAATCCGCGCACTCGTTAGAGTGCGATATGAGAATCTAAGTTCAACTCATAAGTTCCCTAATGTACATTTAGATTCGCGCACGTACTGTGACGTGCGATATTAAGAGCATTTCTGATTTGATTATCGTTGACCCATTTCAATCCACACATTTGCATGAGGCGCAATGGTTACGATATCAAGAACTCTAATATGTATTTTATTATTTCGATCCGCGCACCATATCTGGTGCGATATATTTGGTCAAAAAGGATTGCCACCATTCCAAGTGTTTCGATCCACGCGCCTGTAGAGGTGCGACTTTACGAATATCTCCGACCTGGTTGTCGTTGATCCTATTTCGATTCGCGCACTCGTGTTGAGTGTGATTACTTTAAGATTGGATAGTCGATTATAATTCTGCATTTCAATCCACGCACCTTTGTTTAGGTGTGATGACTAAACAATAGCAATATTGATAGTCCGTTTTTATTTCGATCCGCGCAGACGGCATTTCGCCGAATGCGGCAACTTAGAAGCCTAAGTCGCGAGGCGTATCACGATTTCGCGTTCGTGATTACCCCAATTTGCCGTTAGGCAAGACTAGTTCGCGAAAAGTCTTTAAAATTTGTATTCGTGAATGACCGCACCGTTAGAATAATCTTTAGTGATGCGTTTTGATTGGTCATAATGGGCGACGGTCGTGTTGATTAGATTGTATTCAGATGCACGCAATTGTGCTTGATTGATAGTTTCAACAACGATTGAGTCGTTAGAGCAACTAATGGCGAAATCATCTATTTTTTCGAGCATTTCTTGCATTTTGAAAAGAATGGTTTTATCAATAAATTTACTATCAAAATCGAGACCGTCCGGTAGTAATTTGTTTGTGACGAGATAGTCGTAAACTTCACGTTTTGATGATTTGCCGAGATTTCGAACGTTGCGAATATCTTTGTGGGCTATTAATAGTACGATATCGATCAAGTGTTCGCAACCTGCATTCATGAGGGCGTTGGTTGTACGATTTGAGAGATGCATAGCTGGGATGTTTCGTCCGAGCAATTTATAGATAGGATCTAACGTGCTCGTATTGTCCAAGGCATTACAGCGTGATTCGAGTTCTTCAGCTAATTTAATGAGTTTTTCGACTTTTTGTTCGGGATCGTATAAGAATGGCGTTAATTCATGTCGAATTTCCATTAGACGTTCTTGTACAATTTGTTGAACGCGTTGTCGTGACGTGTTGTGCTTTTTAGAAATCTTTTCAAACGTGTTTCCGATTAGATAACGCTCTCGAATGATTTGACGGTCACGTTGAGGGATCTGGTCGATGATTCGTTCAAGTTGTGCGAAAAAAGCTTCACTGACAGCGGAGGTTTTGTGCAGGTCATTGTATTTGAAAATATCACCGAGCAAGTTATAGGGGTATCTCGTTAGAGTTGTTTCTTCAACGATATCTTCCATGTTTTTCTTTTGCGTTCGATTCTTTGTTAGATCAACTCGTGCAAGAAATTGTTGGTGCCATGCGTCGATATAGTCAGGTCTGGCTGCGAATTCAGTTTGGCGATCGAGTAGATAGTCTACAGATACGCCTAGTTTGTCAGCGATTTTTAAAACGCTATTGAGACTAGGGTTATACTTCATAAAATCTCGTTCAAGTTTGAGATAGCTATTGATGGATAAGCCAACGTATTTGGCCATATCGGGTTGCGACAAACCTAGTTCTAAGCGTAATTCTTTAAGGCGATTAGCCATGGGAGAGTGTCCTTTCGATTAACGTAAGCGGTGATATTTGCGGTGGTTGACATCACGTTTCTTTTCTTTAGATTCGATGATGTGTACGGTTGCTTGGGTGTAGCGGTCGATGGCGTCGATGAGGTTGACGTTTAGTTCTTTCGCTGTTTGAGCTTGAGCCATGATTGACTCTTGTGTCATTTGAGTGATACCGCCGACTACGAGGTCAGATGAGCGTTCGCCTGAAGTTTTGATTTCAGCGATGAGTTCATCGCGAATTTGCTCAAGTTTGGCATTGTATTCAGCATCACGCTTTTTAAACATGTCGTGCGTGGTGAGAGCGAAGTAGAGGATGTGCATAGCGCTACAAAGAGCGACGCAGATGCCCATGCCAACGTAGATGAGGGTAACGAAATTGTTTGTGATATTCACGATAAAGTTCCTTTCTATTGGTGATTTCGATCCGCGCAGACAGCATTCCGCTGAATGCGGCGACTTAAAGCTAAGCCGTGAGGCGTATCGCAGTTCGCGTCTACGATTACCTCAAAGCGTTATCTCTAAAAGATAACTAGACCTGAGTTTTGCGAAAGGTCTATAATTGGTGCAAGATTCGTTCAAATGTACCGTGCGCATCTTGGTGATGTACGCGTGATACAGAGTTGATTTTCCCCGAAAGACCGATGAAGAGCAAGTCTGAATCGGGATCGGTGTCGATGATTGTTAAGGTGTTGTCGTCGTTCTGATAAACGGCTTCAGTAGATGTTTCTTCGATTAGGCGAAAGCCTTTTTGAAGAATACTATCTTTGTATTTTTGTTGGAATAATTCTAGAGAATTCACTAAGCTTTCCTTTCTAATTGATAGTTGTCACGGAAACTATTCAAAACATGATGTAGAGCGCCCGCAAGGTCGACTCTGAGTTTTGGCGTGTCGAACAAGTCTGAAATGAAACCGTCGTTCTTTTCGACTAAGTTAGACAATTCTTCGTGAAGATCTTCGCAGTCGTCCAGTAAGTCGAATTCGTTTGGAAGACAGTCATTACGTTCGAAATAATCGTTGACGTAGTCGATTAAATCTTCGATGAGTGGATATGCCAAACTGTTTTCGTTGATGCTTAGTCGTTTTTGCAAGAATCTATCGTACATTTGATTGTTGATGGTTTTCAACGTTGTTAATCTGTCGTTTGTGCGAATTCGATTAGCTATATAATCGACGTCGTTGCAATGATCGTAGAAATCTTCGATTGACGAAATGTCTGTCACGATAACATTTAAATTATCACCGGTGATAGTCAACGTCTTAGAATCACCGTCGAAGATATAACGTAAAAATTCTTGATCGGGATTCGTAATCGTAACGATAGAGATGTTTCCAATTGTTTCTTTTGTAGTGGTCATAAATGTTTTTCCTTATTCTAAGTTGTCTTCGATAAAGATCGTAGATGGCTCGATAGCGGCAACTGTGTACGATTGGTTTTTATAGATAGGGTGCTTATCTAGGAACTGAATCATTTCTGTTGCAGATCTCGTAATCGTGACAAATGCATATTGTCGTGGATCGAGATTGAAAAAGAGCCCTAACAATGAGTTTGGATGAAGCTCTTCCAATGCGACGAGTTTTGGAATGATGTCACCTGTTAGAGTAACGGCATTGTGCTCGGCTTCTACAAATGCTTCAGCCTCTTGTAAAATTTCTTCAAAAGAAATCGGATCCTGATTTCGGTTTAGTTGTTTGTACGTTTCGGATAAGTGTTCTTTTAGCATGGCTTTTCTCCTTAGATATAGTCAAAGTACAACGTGGACGTGCCTTGGGCGCGTCAATCTGTTTTGTATTTTTTTATTTGACAGGAATTCGATTTTGTGATATAATTGTTATATTAAAACAAAGGGAAAGGACTTTTTATGCATAAACGTAAGTTTACGGTTTTCACTCAATTACATGAAGAAAACAATGCGGATTTGATTGAATATGTTGACGATTGTCGTAAACGTCAGTCTAAAATCATGCGTAAGACGTTTCATGCAATTAAGAATTCTGATAAGTTTAACAAATCAAGTTATAATACGTATCTTCAAAACGAATATGGGATTACTTATCGAACTGCAAATTCTATTATTCTAGACGCTCAAGGTCGATTGAATGCGTTAAAAGGATTAAAGGTTTTTGAAAAAAGACAACTTGAACAAAAGATTGAACATTTAGAAGAGAAAGTACTTCCAAAGCTTATTTCAAAACGTGATGATTACATTGCTCAATTAAAATCTAATCCAAAAAGTTCACTGGTTCGACTTCGAAATATTCGACGTAAGATTGTTGCTAAAAAGAATAAACTGAATCGACTAAAACAAAAATTAAACAATGTAATTTATCAAATTGAGTCTGGACGTTTAAAATTGTGTTTTGGAACCAAATATTTATTGAAGCGTGATTATGAAGGTTTTGTTGAACAACGAGATAGTCAGATGACTTTCGTTGGCTCAAAGTCCGAAAAAGCTCAAAATTCGATGCTTCAATTAAGTTATAATCCGAAAAACAACCAGTTTGGCATCAAATTGCGAAAAGATTTCAGAGCTTTTAAAAATGTCAGCAAATATGTTTATGGTCGTGTCTATTTTAGACATCACAAGTCAGAGCTTATTTCAATTTTACGTCAAGGTTATAGCCCTCTCAGTTACAAGATCATTAAAAAGCGAAATCGTTTTTATCTATATTGTACCTTTGAGATTCATGTCGACAACGATGAATTTTTGACACGTTCGTCTTATGGAGCAATAGGGCTTGATTTTAATAAAGGTTTTGTGACATTGTCAGAAACCAATGGGTATGGACATCTTTTACGAACGCAAGTTTTACCGTATCGTTTTAAAGCGGGTTCTAAGACAACAACGGATCTTCAAAAGTTAGTGAATGATGTTGTCGATATAGCTCTTCAGACAGGTAAGGATATTTGTATTGAGAATTTGGATTTTAAAAAGAAAAAGGCTAAAACGGAATCAAGACAAGGTCGAAAATACAATGAAATGATACACTCTTTAGCCTATCGTCAGTTTAGCGATTTTGTTGAAGGTATTGCCTTTCGAAATCTAGTTTATGTAAGAAAAGTCAACCCTGCGTGGACGTCTTGGTTGGCGGAGCGGCTTTATTGTCCACGAATGAAACTCAATGTTCACGTCGGAGCTTCATTCGTTATTGCGAGACGTGGACAAGGTTTTAAAGACACCTTTAAATAAGCTCTTTAAACAATCAGCCTTATAAAGATGTATGAACGCAAGACAGTTTGGCATCTCCCTTTAAGGCCTTGTTCAAATAGAAACTTCAATGACAAGTCTTATTGTGTGGCATTCGTCGAAATGAGGTGAATTGAGGTGGAATAGGTTAACCGTTAGACCTTGAATTGAAAAATTCTAAAATTGATTTCAAAGGTTGTTATTATGTTTTAACAGTTTTGAGTGACGGTGTAAATATGGTATAATTATTGTAACTTCAATGAAAGAATTCCAACATGAAACAATTATCAGATTATTCTATTCAGTCTATTATTAGACGAACTTTTAACGATGAACTATTATTAAAAGCGATAGCGTCTGCCGTCGACGAAGACGACGATGCCTACCAACTTTTCTATAGAAATCCTTATAATTTCATTCGTTTGCTAAAAAACTACAAAGTTACTTATAACTTTTCGAAAGCTGACACTATAGCGAAGGCATTTGGATATAGCCCCGATAGCGAAGAACGCATTCGAGCCCTCTTATACTATGACTTGAATACGATGCTTAGCGACGGATCAACTATCGTGGATGACTACCACGATCTTGTGCACGCCACTGTCAGTCACGACCCTGTAAATTTGACATTCGATCGAGTCGAAGCCGTTATGCGCGCGGCTCGTGGCCTTGAATTGCATGAGGATTCTGTTCAGTTTGCAAAAGAGTCTTACTATGAAGAAACTATTGCACGTAGCGTGGTCGATCGTATGATGGTGGATACTGTCGAGTATGATGATGAAGATATCGAGCAAGCTATCGCTGAAGTGGAAACGATGCAAGAAATTCGATATGATGATTCTCAGATCGATGCGATTAAGTTTGCTGTACGGAACCCATTTGTGATTTTAACGGGTGGTCCAGGTACAGGTAAGACGACTACGATCAATGGAATCATTCACGTTTTAAAAATTCTTGAACAACCTCGCATGATGTTGATGGCCCCGACTGGTCGCGCGGCAACTCGCATGACAGAAGCTATCGGTGAAAGAGCGTTTACGATTCATAAGGCCTTGTCTATTCCAGTTTACGCCACGGGAGATACTGTCTTCGGTGATAACTCCGACGATGATACGGAGCCGTATAACTATGATTTGACAGTCGTTGATGAGTTTTCAATGGTGGATGTCGGATTAGCCTATCATATCTTTAACACGGTTCCAATCTCTAGTCGGTTGATCTGTGTAGGAGATGTCGATCAATTGGAACCTGTCGGACACGGTCAAGTTTTGTTCGATTTGATGCAAAACGACAGTGTGCCGGTTGTGCGTTTATCAGTAGTGCATCGTCAAGGAGAAGGCTCTATGATTTCTGAGTTGGCACGTTTAGCCAACAATGGAGCGTTTCCTGCGGTCATTGGCGAGACGGATCAGACTTACTTCAGACATATGTACGGTGAACAGATCGATGACGCAATTGAAAAAGACTATTGCGCCATGATTAATAGCGGTAAATTCAAACCAGAGGAGATTCAGATTCTCTCGCCTGTGCGTCAAGGTTTGGCGTCTGTAAAGAGTCTCAATGAACGTATTCAAGCGTATTGGAAATCGCAAGGTGAATTAAGTGCAGAATTCGTTTATGCAAATGGATACCAAATTCGGGAGGGTGATCGTGTCATGATTACCACATCGCTTCCGAATGAAGGTCTCGTAAACGGTGATATCGGTTATGTGTTACATATCGGTGCTCGTGAAATTGTTGTCGAAATCGGAGGCGACTTGTTTAAAGTGCCTAGAATTCGTGCGAATAACGGTCGTAAATATTTCCCGTTAGAGTTGGCTTATGCAATTACTACGCACAAATCACAAGGCGGAGAATTTCCGCTAGTACTCTATGCTTTGCGTCCTGGTGTTGATTACTGGGCCAAACGCAATGCGCTTTATACCGCGATTACTCGTGCTAAGAAATATTTGGTGATGTACGGGGACGTTGACACCTATGTACGAGTAGCTCTTCAAGAGGGGAATCGTCGGAAAACACGCTTGCAATGGGCTTTATCCGATGCTCTAGAAAATGCACTTTTCTTTTCGTACGATTTTTGATATACTATATTTAGACTTCTGTATACTAATTTATAATAGGTGGTATCCATGGTAGATTATACTCGAGAAATGCGTCGCGGACGAACACTTCAAGATCGTGAACGCGAATTGCAACCAATTAATAAACAGTTAGATGATGAGCGTGTAATGATTAAAGATTATACGCACGATCAAGTTGTAGCAGCACGCGCTGCGGGAGAACGTCCATTCGATTTGGAACGTGAGCGTAAGGTTTCTGCTGTGATGAAG
>ERZ772928.873-NODE-873-length-13249-cov-9.034258_pt1 | contig 13249 bp, 8 predicted proteins | sample MGYA00511686_ERZ772928 | MGnify/ENA primary metagenome ERZ772928 (study PRJEB29015, sample SAMEA2738063) | human oral metagenome | biome: human oral; feature: human-associated habitat; material: saliva | place: China | collected 2219 ... | reverse complement strand
TGTTGGGTTCCTGATGGTGCGCCAGGCTGTGCATATCGACTGGCAAGACTGGGGTTTGGGTATCCCCGCGTTCATGACCATTATTTTCATGCCGCTGTCGTACTCGATCGCTAACGGTATTGGTGCAGGGTTCGTCTCCTACGCCTTTATCCGCCTGGTTCAGGGTCGCGGGCGCGAGGTGCACTGGCTCATGTACGTGGTGTCGGCGGTGTTCGTCATCTACTTCGGCATGGGTATTATCAACGGTCTCACGCACTAGCGTTTGCTGAAATCCCGGGTATATATCGGGTGTAAAAAGGCTCTTTTTGAAGAGAAGCGGCGGAAAACTACGCTTTATTCAGAAAGAGCCTTTTTATACACCTATGGGGGGTAGATATGCGCTCGAAAACGTCAGAAATTTCACGGCTGCGGATGTGACGCGGGCGCCCCCTCAATCCCTGCCGCAGGAAGACTCCCGCGGCGTGAAGCCACCAGGTACCATACTGCCACCACAAGAAATGATAGCCCTTGCGCTATGGAGATCCGCACGAACATCAGCGTATCCTCCCCGGAAATCGACGTTACATGCACAAGATTCACGATCACATTATTTGCACAGTGGTTTGCCATCGCCATATAGAGGCTGCCCGTCAGGCGCGTCATCAGCGCAAATTTAAATCCGACCACGGCTGATGTCAGCATCAGGATCAGAGCATTCATGACCGCTCCGCCCAAGCTTGAGGTTCCGTCCGTATAGTTCCGTACGGGAGCGATCACATGCCACAGGCCAAAGAGCACCGAAGAAATGGCTGCAGCACCCATAAACGAGTAACGGAATCCCAGAAGTTTCTGAAAAAGCCCGCGGAAAACTCCTTCTTCCATGACCACGTTGATCACGTTCCCCGCCAGGCAGATCACAAAGAATATGAGCGCTGTCTGATGCCCCGTATTGCTGCTGACCGCGTAAGTGCTCACATAAACGTCAAGGGAGCGAAATTCGGTGGGCGGTAAAAGCGCTATCTCAGCGGCATAGGCAATCGCGAAAACTACTGCGCCGAAACCCAGCCCGGCAAGGATAGGGCGCATTATGTGCTCACGGGTAAATCCAATGCTGCGGGCCCCCAGAGAGCAGGACTGCATCACCAACCCTAAAATTCCTACACCGATCAGCTTATGAACGAAGGCTTCACCCCAAAAACTCTGATCGGTACGAAGCACAAAATACTCATATATGCGAAAAATAAAGCATACACAATACACGGCCAGCACGCAGTATAAAACATTAATTTTTTCAAGACGCATACGAAATACTCCGCAAAATATAGTGGTTTTAGGGCGCAAAAAATTACCGCAAAAATAATATTTTGTTTTCAGGGATAGTGGTTTTAAGTAAATTTTCGTCGGACAATGAGCATATTTATTTCCTGAACCTCCCGGCGCATATGCAAAATATTCAGGGCGGTTGAGGCGCCATACATCACGATCCCCAGAATGCACAGGATCCAAAGCGGTGTGCTGGAGAACCAGCCGAACGCCAGCCCGCTGCCGCAGATCATGACAAGGATAAGGGCTATATCGACAAGCGCCTCCAGCAGGGGATATTTCAGTGCCATGCGCGAAACCAGCAGCATACCCACATGAATCATCATATTGGTCGTAAGGACTTGGAAAACTCCCACAAGGTAAAGATACGTTCCACCTGATAACAAACCGATGACGGCCAATAAAATGAGGGAGATACCCGTGGTCGCACAAATATTAACAGCAAGTTTTCTCATGCACCGTATCCTTTCAACGCTTGTTTGACGTTTTTGAGGTATGTGCGATTTATATAGACTCTATCGCCGGTTGTTAATATGGCTTCCATGCGGCTATTAAAAAGCGGTTTAACACTCTCAAGAACGTTAATGTTGAGAATGCATGACTTACTCACCCGCACAAATCCACAATCTTGAAGTTTCTCCGCAAGGTCGTAGAGCCTATGGTCGGTCCTATACGTATTTCCTGCTACGTGCACAAACGTTGTTTTCTTAACGCTTTCACAATAGAAAATATCTGAAGCGTTCACCATGATGTCGGTGCTTCCGTTTTCGCATTTAATCCGCTGCTCCACCGATTCCACAAAATCGACGATGCGAGTGACCCGCACATCCTTCTGGGCATAAACGATACTCACCTCGGGTTCCTGATAGTCAGGATCCTCGCATAATCTCAGCTTCACCACATCACCTCATGCACAGCCTAACATGCGGCGAACCTATGCAGGATGGGTATCGACTAAGCTGCATGAAGACACGACCAAGCTACAGAAATACCCCCATAGAGGTTGTTCACCATAGTTTAGAGAGCGTGTGCCGTCATGTTTTACCCGTCATGCCATGGCAGCTGTATCGTTAGTTTCACTGACGTGCCCCGCAGATTCCTGCACATACCGATTTCTTCGCCGGAAGGCAGGCTTACCCCAGCCACCGGGAGTTATCGGCGGCCTTATGCATCCTGGCCGCAGTAGCTTCCCGGTACCTGGAGCCGCTGCTCCAGAATGAGGTCCTGCACCTAAACCGCGGGGCAGATTCAACTCCCACCCACGCCATATGGTCATACAGGCTTTCTTCGTATTCCCGCTGCTCGTCCTGGGGTTCCTGGGCCTGCGGCTTCCCTTGAGTCTGCGGTGCCTCATGGGCGCGGATCTCTTGTGCGATGCTTTCAGGGTCCTCCAGGTAGTACAGATCCCGGTAGCGGCCAGGGACCCGGATCAGCTCATCATGGCTTCCGCTCTGGATAATGCGCCCGCCCTCCAAAACAATAATCCGCTGGGCGTTGCGAATAGTGGAGAGACGGTGCGCCACCACAACCTTCGTGCACTTATACCGTGCAATCAGCTCCGTCACCTGACGCTCAGTGGTGGTATCTAACGCGCTCGTTGCCTCATCCAGCACCAGGATGCGCGGGCGCCGCAGCAGCGCCGTCACAATGGCGATGCGCTGACGCTGCCCGCCTGAGAAGTTCTCGCCATCACTGGACATGATCGTGTCGAACCCCATGGGCAGACCCTTCACAAAATCCAGAATGCCCATGCTCAGCACATCCGCTTCGATCTCCTCGCGGGTTCGGCCATCATCAAGCCCCGCCGTGAGGTTCTCATACAGGGTGCCGCCCCTTGTCTGCAGCTGCTGCGGAACATACCCAATGTGGGAGCGAAGCGCATCCAAGGAATAATCCTGCACATTGATCCCGCCCATCCGAATAGTGCCGGACACCGGGCTGTACAGCGAACATAGCAGCATAGCCAGCGTGCTCTTGCCCGACCCGGATGAGCCCACAAGGGCTATGTCATGCCCCTCTGGCACCGTAATAGACACCTCAGAAAGCACGGGCTGCGTTCCGCCGGGGTAAGTAAAGTTCACGTTCTCAAGCTCAATATCGCTGCTGGCAAGCTTAGTGATGGTGCCGCCATCCTGCTCAGGGTCGTAACGCTGAATATCAACGATACGCGCCACCGCCCGGTCCACGGCAATAATGTTCATAATGCCGAACATCGTTGACGAAATAGAGGAGAACAGCATGGCAGAAATACCCTCGGTGGCAATAGCCTGCCCGAGCGTGAGCACACCCTGATTCACCAGAGGAAGCGAAGCCAGCAGCAGAATCAGCGGCCCGCCCAGCTGCACCACGGAAGCTGCGGAACCAAGCACACCCTGCTGCAGCACCATGCGGCGGCGCATTGAGGCAAGCGACTGTTTGTACGCCTCACGCCACGTCTCATATGTGGAGCTTGCCGAACCAGTCATTTTCATGGATGCCACAGTGTTAATAGCATCAAGTTCGACCACCTGAGCCTCTGAGGCGTGCGCATATTCGGCGTCGAGCGCCTGGGAGGTGGGGCGTGCCGTCACGAACCAGATCAGCATCAGCACGGCGAGTACCACGAAGGTGATAATGAGGATTTCGCGTGACTGCTGGGCGATGAAGACGAGAATCACGATCATCGTACCGATATTAATCACGAGCTCAGTCAGGTTCGTGGACAGAAAGTTCCGCAGCGTATTGACGCTGGAAAGACGGTACAGAATATCGCCCGGGGAGCGGAGCGCAAAGTAGGTCAGCGGCAGCTTCAGCAGCCTTTTGAACATCCCGCCCAGCAGCTGGTACCCGATGGACGAGACGATACTAGCCAAAGCCGCGGCGCGGGCGATGGACACCAGGTAGTAGCCCGCCACGCCAACAACCACGCCGATAGTTGCGACGAGGATGGCGTCTTCATGGCCTCTGAGTTGGGCGTCCACCACGCTTTGGATCACCACCGGCACGGCGAACGTGACGCTGTAGGTAATCACCAGCAGCACCACGAAAACCGCGTACTGGGCGAACATCTTTTTCGTGAAGAACGTGTTCAGCTGCCAGTCTTGGAAGACTTTTCGGGATTTCTTTTTAAAGTCTTTCCGGGGGGTGGGAACCAGCACGCTACCGGAGAATGAGCCTTCAGCTTCCTGAAGGGGGATAACTTTCATCCCCGTTGCGGGGTCCATAATATGTACGCGGTCTTTACGGATGCGTACCAGCACCACATAGTGGGAGTTGTTCCAGTGCAGAATAGCTGGCTTGCCGATATCGCGCAGCTGTTCCAGCGAGTTAGCTTTATACGCCCCGACGTCCATGCCTTCTGCCATGAGAAGGTTGCGCACTTGGAGCATACTCAGGCCTTCACGCCCGGGTTCGGCGATGAGGCGCAGATCAGATATCGTCTGATACCGCCCGTAATGCTGCAATACGGACGCGCCGACACCTAGCCCGCACTCAGTAGCAGCCGCTTGAAGAACCGCTGGAAACCCCATATTTTACCGGTCCTCACTCACATCAGGAATGACGGGGGTGTATAAACGCCCTCCCCCTAAACGGTGAGCCAGCCACGACAGTACCCCGGAGGTACCCACCAGCAGTGACGGGGTCAGTGAGTACCGTGAAGACTTATCGTCAAGTGTCGCGCGAATAACTGAGGGGCCGTACCCGTTTTTGACGGCTGCCCGGATATCCTCGGCACCGGGCACATCGGGAACGCGAGCAATAATCCAGTTGAGCACCTCCAGGGTTCCTAAATCCCCGTGGCACAATGTCAAGTTACTCCGAGTTCCGGTACGGAACGCGTACTGCACCGCCCGGTCGAGCTCAGTACGCGGGGAGAACTCCGGCATCCACACGTGTACGGCTGCGAGTGCAAGAGCGATACCCGCAGAGCCAGAGCACCATGTGCCGCCGGTGTGCGCGTCGCCTGTGCCGCTGCGTTCGGAGAGCTGGGCCCGCCAGCCTTCCGCGCACCTGAAACTGTTCAGCCGCTGCAGGAGAATCTTCACAGCATGTTGAGCGCGCCCAGGTGTGGGCATCTCCTGCCCCCAGCGGGCCAGAGCAAAAATTGACCCGCTCACACCGTAGGCGAACCCGCTCACATTCCACCAGTTCTCCTCAACCCGGCCAGCGACAATATCCAGGGCGTGCTTTTCGAGCACCTCCAGCAGGGCGGCGCGGTTGGTGGCGAGGTTATACCCCAGAAGTAGTGTGGCGGCGCCTACCTGGTTATCCAGGTACCCCGGCATCGGATGCTCCACCTGCTCCATACGGGCGGCAACCCGGTCGCCAAGCATAATGGCGGCTTCTTTCAGCCGGGGGTCGTCCAAGTACTCTGCGGCGCTGGCAAGTGAGAGCGCGATACCCGCCTCACCGCCTGAGACACCGTCGCAGGTCTCCGGGGGAATGCTAAAGAGCCTCCTGTCGAAGACATCCTGCGCTATTGGGTCTAACACACGGTGCGCAGCCTTAGCGTACTCCGCGTTTCCTAGCGTGTGTGCTGCCTGGGCTAGGGCCATCGCAGGCCCGACCGACCCGGTGTACAGGTCTATCCCAAGAACCGTGGTTTGCCATGCACCAATATGCTGCTGCCAGAGCCCGGGGTTAGGTGCGAGCCACGTCCGGGAGTCTTGCTCACTGCCGCCTAGGCGCAGAGTGCCCGTCAGCTGGTCTGCGATCGCGGCGCAAAGCTCCCGTTCGTGCTGTTCGTCTTCCCCGGCGGAGAGTAATTCTGCCGGGCTATTGGCCAGGGTGTTCGCCGGGTAGGGTGAGATGAAGGCGGCCCAAATCTGTTGGAGCTGCTCCTCTAGGTCATTCTCGTCAAGGGCGGCAATATGCCGCAGGGTTTCTTCCAGGGCGCTGCCTTTAATGCTGAGCCCCACCGGTTTACCCTCAAACGATACGATGTCAGAGCCATCCGTCCGGTGCATGAAGAAGGGTACGTCGAACCGCCAGAGAGCTTCCGCTTCAGCCGCAACCATATCCAGGGGGCGGTTGTGGCTTAGGGTGGCGGCGCGCAGCCCTACCGTGGCGAACACTTCTTGGGATGCCAACGCCTCAGGGCTGCTGAGCATCTTAAGGATTTGGGTGTAAAACCTGGTTGATTGCAGCAGGGCGCGAAGCATCAGCCCGGTAAAGTTCGCGCGAACCGCCTCAAGCATCGCCTCGCGGTGCTCACAGATCCATTGGTGCATCTGAGTAAACCCTCGGGCGAAGGCACGGGCACGGGCCGCTTCATAGAGACGCCGCTCTTCCAGCACCTCAGCGCTGGATTCGTCACCAACGAGCGCCACCATGCTTGCCGCTTCTTGGTTCTCCTCCGGGGCTGGGGCCGGTTCGCGGTTCATTCGGGCGGCAGCATCGTCCCGGAAGGGACGCTCAACAATGACCTCATTAAACGGGTCATTCCCTTGCTCCCCGTGGAGGAAGCCGACGTCACGGTACCCCAGGGAGGCGTCGCGGCGCGTAATACGGGTGGGCAGAAACGCGCTATTGGAAATCCCACGGAGTTTTCGCAGGTGGGCGCTGCCTTCAGGCGGTTGAGGGGTGTCGTCGGCGAGGATGTATATGGGGTGAAGCACCGTCTCAAGGTCAATTGGCACGGGCCCGGTGGCCAGGGGGATCAGGTTCTTGGCGTGCATATCTTTGCCCTGCAATGCGTAGAGCAAACCCGCTAGTCGACCGGAGGCTTCTAAGAAGTCTTCGCCTGAGAAATCTACCTCTTCAGCTTTAATAAACTCCATGAAGCCGTAGCCCTCACCCTGGATTACCCGGGCGGCGCGCATAGCGGGCGCCCCCTGCTGAGTAAGGTCTTGAACGATCTGCCAGAATGCTCGCTCGCCCTCAACGTTGCGTGATTTGTAGACCACTGTGCCCTGCGTGAACTTAAGGAGGCAGCCAGCACGCCCGCCGCCGTAACGAGTTCGGGGCAGCCCGAAAGATTCAAGCTGAAGTGGGGCGGTATCCGTGGTGTTCAAAAGCTCACGGATATCGTTTTCGTGGGTGCGGACACGCTCGAAAATCTCGGCGATCATCGCGTGAAATTGCTGCACCGTCACCTGGTGGATACGGTTCAGAAGTGGGTAGCTTGCGTGGAAGTCATCGCTTAGTTCTTCGTGCCAGCGGCGGCAGTAGTCTTCGTAGCGCCCTTCCGGTGTGTCTGCCTGCAATAGCCCCTGCGCAGAGGCCTTTTTGATGTGGGCAACCAGTGGTCTGAGGTAGAAATTGTTTAAACGCGCCGTTAGGTTATCCAAGAATTGGTTGGTTAAACGGGGGATCTGCGACGTTACAGCGTAGCCCGATGAGGTGATGGCGTGTTCGACGTTTCCACGTTCATTCTCCGCCAGTTGGGCGATGAGCGCGTGGAACATGGAGGGTTCGGCAGTCGGCCCCAGTGCCGAAGACACCGGAGCCGACAACCGTACAATAAAATCGGAGTCAGGCGCTTCGGATGCGGTGGTGCCTATCCGTTCTAGTAACGAAGTGCTAGATACGTAAGATGCTAGGCGTTGGAATTGTTCCTCATCCAGTTCAGGAAGAAGTTCCCTGATTAACACCTGAATTCTCCTTATCTATCGTATTTACTTATCCTCTGGATTTAGGAGAAGCTGCCGCCCCAGAAGCCAAAGCCGTAGCCGTAGCCGCCGCAGCCGCCACCGCAGTAGCCGCCACCGTAGCTGCCGCCACCAACGGAGCTGTAGTAGCCGCCACCGTGGGAGCCGCCACCGTTAACCTGACCGAGTTCCTGATCGGAGATCTCTTCCAGAAGCGTGATATCCTTGGGCATGGTTATCCTCCTTATGTATTCCTGAACCAATTTCAGGAATAGTATTATCGGTGTCAGTTTGATGTTTTACCATCAAACTCTAGCTGGGTTCCGCAATGACAACGTTCCAAGGCGCCACGTTGGAACCCACCTCCTTTTCATCTGGGTTTTAGGTAACCCAAACAAAAAGGAAACTTGTAAAGTTTTAATTCCCCAGTGGGGTTTTAAGGTATAAACTAACCAGTCACCTCTGACAACATTCCATCGCTAAAGAAATGTGCAGCGGAAATAGGTATTCTAAAGATCTGTAAATGTGTTCGTCAGTAAGGCAAAGTCCAATATTCAGATCACGCCACACACTGCGTCGTACATGCTGTCTGCACTATTTTGGCGCAACAACATGGCCACTACACAGTAGAGTAGCGCTACGTCATGTGGAAACTTTAGGATGCTTGAGAGTGTAAAACTTTCCCTATCAAATTTAGGGGCCCAATATCAGTTTTCGGAAGCTCTCAACGCTACCTATTCTTTGCATCTTCAATAGAATACCCGCAATAAATTTTCGTCCCTGTAATAAATCTATTGCGTTTCTGGTTAGCTACTCAACTATAACAAATCCCCGGGGTAGGTGCAATAGATTTTCTGGGAAAATCAGAGTATTCCACCCTCAATGAGAGGTGTTATCCGTTACACCAAAATAACCCCGAGCACTGCCTATTAGTGAGCCTCGGCCGAGTCAGGAACTATGGGGGTATATAAGCGGGTATCCCCTGCCCGGCGAGTCAACCACGACAGCACCCCGGAGGTGCCCACCATCAGAGAAGGCGTCAGAGAGTAACGAACAGATTTATCGTTCAGCGTCTCACGCAGCAGGGAAACGTTATAACCGTTCTTGACGGCATCATGGACAGCCTCCGCATTGGACACATCGGGAACGTGCGAGACCACCCATTCAAGGACGTCAAGGGTTCCCAGGGCACCATGACAAGAGGTGAAGTTACGCTTGGTTCCCTCCTGCAGGGAACGCCGGACTGCACGGTCAAGGCTCGCGCGGTTAGAAAGCTCAGGGAGCCAACAGTGAACAGCCGCTAAGGCTAAGGCGACACCCGCGCTACCGTGGCACCAGGTACCGTCGTGGGCGCTCTCCCCAATAGGTACCCGCATCTGCCAGTATTCCCCGTTATCAAGTTCATCCAAGCGGTTCAGCAAAGAGGCGACTGCCTGCCGGGCACGCTCTGGTGAGGGCATGTCTTGGCTCCACCGGCTGAGGGCGAAAATTGACGAGCTCATGCCGGTGGCGAACCCGCTCTGTGCCCACCACGCATCATCAATACGGCCAGCAATAATGTCCTGGACGTGCCGGTCTAACACAGCCAGCAGTGCCTGACGGTCAGTGGCCAGCTCATGCCCCAGCAGAAGAGTTGCCGCGCCCACATGGCCGCTCAGATAGCCGGGGGTTGGGTACTCCGCCTTCGCTATACGTGCAGCCACCTGGTTCCCCAGCTCACGAGCGGCATCTTTTAGCCGCGTATCACCAAGGTAGCGGGCGGCACCGGCAAGAGCGAAAGCGATACCGGGTTCACCAGCAAAAGCCATGTCGCGTATATACTCAGGCAGCTTAAGCGGCTTTTCCCCCGAAAGAATAGTCTCAGCTAGCGGGTCGAATACGCGGTGAGCAGTCTCAGCATATTCTTGGTGCCCCAGCACGTGTGCCGCTTGCGCTAACGCCAACGCAATACCCACTGAGCCGCCGTAGAGATCCGTCTGCAAAACATCAGTATTCCAAATGCCATGATGATGCTGCTGGCTACTCGGGACAGGGCTAACCCACGTCCACGGATCCTCCGGGGCGGTGCCTGGATGAACCGTAGCCACCAGCCGGTCAGCGATCGCGGTGCTGAGTTCACGCTCTTCCCGCTCTCCCCCACGGCCCTGCCGGATGTCTGCCGGTTCATCCGCTAGAGTATTCGCGGGGTACGGGGAGATAAAAGCAGACCAGATCTGGTTCAGCTGCTCGTCAAGGTCGTCTTCATCCATGTGGGAAATGTGGTCAAGAGTCTCCTCTAGAGCGCTGGTTTTAATGCCCAAGCCCACCTCTTGCCCGTCGGGTGTCATGATCGCGGTACGATCGGCCCGATGTTTAAAGAACGGGATATCGAGCTGCCACAGTGACTCTACCTCTGCTAAGACCAGTTCCAGAGAACGATCAGCGTCAAAAGCTGCGGTACGTAGCGCCACCGTCGCAAAAACACTCTTAGAGGATAACGCCTCGGGGCTGCCGAGCATCCGTACCAGCTGCTCGTATTGCATGGTAGGCTGCAGCACGGCCCGAAGAGTCAGCGCAGCGCATTCGCTGCGTACCAGCTCCAGCATAGCGTCACGGTGCTCACACACCCACCGGTACATCTGCTCAAACCCGCGCACAAAACCGCGGGCACGGGCGACCTCCGTGGCGCGCCGTTTCTCAAGGGTGTGGGTATCCGGATCGTTGCCCTGTTGAGGGCCGCCGAGGTCAGAATACCGAACAGACCGGACAATAGCATCATCGCGGAAAGGTTGCTCAACTACCGTACCTTTGAAGGGGTTTGCCCCCTGCTCACCCCGGATAAAGCCAATATCAACATACCCTTTTGAGGGGTCTTTACGTACCAGCCGGGTGGGCAGTAAAGCGCTGGTGCAAATACCGCGTTCTTTATGTAACAGAGCGCTGTTGTCGGGCATGTCTGCTTTACCATCGTTCAGAAGGTGTGAGCAGTGCAGTATTGTTTCGAGGTCAATAGGAACAGCACCCTCGCTCGTTGGGATGAGGTTCTCCTCGTGCATGTCTTTACCCAGCAGAGCGTAGAAAAGAGCTGACAGCTGCCCCGAAGACTCTAAGAATTTTTCGGCCGTGAAGTCTACGTCTTCTCTCTCAATAAACTCCATGAACCCGTAGTCATCACCCTGAACGACCCGGGCGGCACGCATGCGGGGAGCGCCCTGTTCCGCAAGTTTCTGAACGATCCTGTAGAACGCCCGTTCACCATCAACGCTACGTGGTTTATAAGCCACCGTCCCCTGACTAAACACCAGCAGGCAGCCGGTGCGTCCACCGTTATGGTAGTCACCCGCCATAGTGAGAGACTCAAGGGTGAGGGACTCAGCATTTTGCGCCCCTAAAAGCTCACGAATGCCGCTTTCTTGGGCCTGGATTCGCTCAAAAAGCTCCGCCACTATAGCGTGGAATTGGTGCACAATAATGCTGTGGACCCGCCGCAGAAGAGGATAGCTCGTATAGAAACCATCCATGAAATCTTTAGGCCAGCGGCGGCAGTAGTCTATGTACCGCTCTTCCGGGGTGCCCCCTTGCAGCAGCCCTTCAGAGGAAACTTTCTTAATATGGGCGACCAACGGCCGAATATAGAAATTCGCCAGGCGCACCGTGAACTCATCAAGGAGCCCACCAACAATGTTTGGGAAGTGTTCTTTATCAACATAGTGTGAGGCACGAACAGCCTGTACTACGCGCTTATATTCACTCTCAAAAAGCCACGCAAAAAGCGTGTAAAACATAGCTGGTTCGGCCGTCGGCCCCAGTGCTGAAGGCACTGGAGCTGACGGCCGCCCAACAGGTGGGGAATCTGAGGTGGTGTCTAACCGGTCGAGTAAAGAAACGTCTGACACATCCGACACCAGTTGCTGGAACTGTTCATCATCCAGCTCAGGAAGAAGTTCCCTGATTAGCACTCAGTATTCCCCTTGTCTATGTTTTGTTATTAGCAGGAGTAGCCGTACCCAACAGCAGCGTAGTAGTAGCCGCCGCTGTAGCTACCACCGTAGTAGCTGCTGCCACCGCCGCAGTAGCTGCCACCGTAGCTACCGCCATAGCTGCCACCGTAGTATCCACAGCTGCTGTAACAGCCGCCGTTAACCTGCTCCAGCTCCTGGTCGGTCAGTTCTTCCATGAACATGGTATCCTTAGCCATGGTTATCCTCCTTATGAATTCCTGAATAGCCTCAGGAATGATTGTGGTTAATCAATAGTTTGATGTTTTCCATCAAACTTTGGCTGGGTTCCAAGATGACAACGTTCCAAAGGTGACAGCTTGGAACCCACCTCCTTTATTGCAGGGGTGCAACCCCCTCAAAAGGAAACTTATAGAGTTTTTAATGACCATTTTGGGTGGTCGAGAATAGAGACCTAGCCAGCAGTTCCCCAAAACATTCCGCTATTAAAAATTGCAGCAGAAAATAGTTGCCACTTAATCTTTAAAAGACTTGAAGAATGAGTTCGCTAGAAAAAGTTAAGCTCTCTATATTTGTCAGCAAAGTATATTTCCTCTACGATGATGCCTATCACCTAGCTACCACGCCACAATACACTTGCTCTGTGCATTAATGGCGCTATACTACGGCCACCACATCACAAAGTGGTGCGACATCAAATGGAAACTTAGGATATGTGAGAGTGTAAAACTGTTCCTATCACACAATAGGAGCCCAATATCAGCTTTCGGAAGCTCTCGATGCTATCCATTCTTTGCATCCTCAATAGAACACCCACAATAAGTTCTCGTCCCTGTAATAAACTTATTGCGACTCTGGCTAGCTCCTCAACTGTATCAAACCACCGGGAAGTATGCAATAGGTCCTCATAATAATTTCCAAAACTTTTCTCAGAGCCGAAGCAGGTTCGCGGGGTAACCATTATTTCCGCGGTAAATCCCCCTATTTACCCGATGGTGCACACCAAAACTGACAGCAGCTTTCAAGAACTGCACAGCTCGCCCAGGATGCGCTGGGCTGCTTTTCGGGCACTTTCGCCAGCGGCGCCAGCCTCATAGGCGTGCAGCGCATCTGCCGCCACATGCAGGCGCAGCACCCGCGGAAGGGTGGAAACCTCGCGCAGAATCACATTCGCCTGCTCGGAAGGGGCAGGCTCCAAACCCCAACTTGGGGCAAATTTTATGAGGTCGTCGGGCAGAATATAGGCGTCTATTAGAGGGGTTTTTATCCCCGAAAGCTCGTGCCGAGCCCCGGTGAGCGCGAGCGCATTCGCACCCGTTCGCAGCAGGTCACTCGTATCGTAGCCCACGGTGTAATAGTGCACGGTCATATCGGTGCGGTGCGTATACTGCCGGAGCGCATCGAGCCCGCAGGCGCAGAGGATGCGGGCGCGTTCGGCGG
>ERZ772928.871-NODE-871-length-13251-cov-12.376629_pt1 | contig 13251 bp, 9 predicted proteins | sample MGYA00511686_ERZ772928 | MGnify/ENA primary metagenome ERZ772928 (study PRJEB29015, sample SAMEA2738063) | human oral metagenome | biome: human oral; feature: human-associated habitat; material: saliva | place: China | collected 2219 ... | reverse complement strand
CCTTTTGACGGCCGCGCCCCATGGCGTCGACCCCCTCCGCGTCGTTCGGGTCCGCGTGAAGCGGTTCCCTGGGTGTTCAAAATGTTTCGTGGGACCATCATAGCTAATGACAGGCCTTGACCTCACCTTGGATTGGGTTTTGCGCGCTCAGCGGAGCGTTGCGATGGGCGCGTATGCCCACGAAACCGGGGAAAGAGAACCGGCGCAACCCGCGGCCAGTGTGGCTGGAGTTACGCCGGTTCGCGTCAGTTGATGCTTACAGGGCCTCGGTGACGTTGGACTTGAGGGCCTCGAGCGTGCGCGCCGCAGCCTCGTGGGCGGCGCGGCGGGCCTCGCGACGGGAACGACGCGACGAGCGGGTCGCCAGCAGGACGATCACGCCGATGGCGCCGACCGTGGACAGGGCGACGACGCCGATCTTCTTGAGGGCCTCAGCGTTACCGCCGGCGGCGTCCTGCAGGGTCAGCGACGCGGACTCCTTGAAGGAGGCGAAGCGGGCGCTGGCCTCATCCTTCGCCTCCTGGGCGAGGGCCGCCGGCTGCACGCGCGCGTACAGCTGGTCGATCGTGGCGGCCAGCTCGGCGCGCTGACGCTCGAGGTCGGCGGTGATCTGGGCTTCCGTGCGCGGCTCGGCGGGGGCGGCCTCGCCGACGGTCACGTTGCGCGGGTCGAGGTTGGTGCTCACTTGCCCAGTCCCTTCTCGATGGCTTCCTTGGTGGCGGCGACCGACGCGGCCGGGTCGGGGCGGTGGGCCTGCGCGCTCTTGAGAGAGCTGACGCCCACGAGCGCCAGAATCAGCACGATCAGGAGGAGGATGCCGACGACGATCAGCGACGCCGCCCACGCGGGGACGACGAGTGCGAGCGCGACCTCGATCGTGTGGAAGACCCACCCCAGGAGGTAGAGGGCGAAGACCGCGGCGGCCACGAGGAGGCCGATGCCCTTGCCGCTCTTGGACGCGAAGGCACGCAGCTTCGCCTTGTTGAGCTCGATCTCGCCGCGGATGATCGCGGAGAGCTGCCCCGTCACGGACGCGAAGAGGGCGCCGATGCTGGGACGCGCCTCGCCGGCGGCGGGTGCGGGGGCAGCGGGCGGGTACTGCCCGGGCTGGGGATTGGGCTGAGTCATGGATGCTCCTGCGCGTACGGGTGAACGAGGCGATGCCTCGCCTGATACGCCTAGTGTCTCACGAAGAATGGCGGCTCGCAGTGACCGTTGCGTTACTCCTGCGGGGCGATCGAGCCGGGCAGGTCGGAGAGGATCTTGCGGGCGCGCACGACCAGGTCGGAGACCTCGGGCTCGGCCAGGGCCGGGTCCTCGGCTTCGACGACGGGGATGCCGCGCATCGCGGTCTCGGTGCGGGGCTCGGGCGAGGCCTGCGGAACCTCGGTGGGGGACACCTCCACGCGGGTGGTCGCCGCGTCGAGGGCGGCCTCGGCGGGGTCGGTGTCCTCGGGTTCGGAGGCCTGCTGCGCGTTCGCGGTCTGCGTCCCGGCCTCGTCGGCGGTGCCGAGCGGGTGCCACGCGGGGGCTGAGGTGGCCTCGGTGGGGGAGATGACCTCGTCGAAGGAGGCGGGCAGCGCCGAGGGGATCGGGCCGAGGAGGGCCTTGGGGTCCTCGGGGTTGGCCTCCAGGGAGGCGGCGATGATCGCGGCGGACGGGCTCGGGGCGTCGAGCGTGACCCGGCCGTTCGTCAGGAGGATCGCGCGGTCGGAGGCGGCCGCGACCTCGGCGTTCGGGGTCGCGATGACGACCGCGCAGCCCGCGTCCGCGAGGGAGCGCAGGAGGGGGCCGAGCTCGTCGCGCGCGGCGGCGGGCAGGGTGACCGGGTCTTCGACGAGGAAGACCTCGGCGCCGGACACGATCGCGCGGGCGATGAGGGCCTTGAAGCGCTCCCATTCGGAGAGATCGGAGGGGTACACGTCGACGCGCTGGGCGAGGCCCGTGATCTGCAGGGCGCCCACGAGGTTGTCCCAGTCGGCGACGGAGCCCGTGGCCGAGAGGGGGGCGAGGATGTTCTGGCGGATCGTCAGGGACTCGTCGAGCGGGGAGTCTGCGCGGATCAGCGCGACCGAGCCGATGCGGCCCGCGAGGCGCGCGGACAGCGAGCGCGAGGGCGCGGCCACGATGCGGCCGGCCTGCGGCTCCTCGAGGCCCGCGAGGATCAGGAAGAGGGCGCGGGCGCGGCGGCCCGTCGGGTCCAGGATCGCGCTCAGCGAGCGGGCGCGGAAGCCCAGGTCGATGTCCGCGAGGAGGACCGCGCCGGTCACGTGGTCCGTGTAGGTGATGCCCAGGCCGGCGACCTGGACGCGGCCGCCGCGGCCCTTCGCGGAGAAGGAACGGCGCGAGCGGTACCAGGGGCGCGGCTCGGCGGGCGGCAGGTGGACCGGGGCGGCGAGGGCGACCTCGTTTCGGGGCGTCGCTGAGGCCGGGGCGGGATCCGCGTCCGTGTCCTGGGCGGGCTGCTCGGCCTGCTGGGCGGGTTCGGTTTCGGGTGCGATGTCGCTGGCGGTCTCTGGCGTGGTCTCTGTTGCTGCTGCGGCAGCGTCGGTTGCGAGCGCGGTGGGGGAGGCCTCGGCCGCGTCGGTGGCGACCAGGGGAGCGTCGGACACGAGGGTCTCCTGCAGGTCCTGCGCGCCGTCGTCGGCGGCGGGGGTGTCGGCCTCGTGGGTGGCGCCGCTGAGGATCTCCTCGAACGACGAGAGGGCGCTGCGCTGGGTGGGCGACTCGTCGGAGGTGAGGGCGGGGGTCGAGGCGGCTCGCTCGGCGCCGGTGCGCGCGGCGTCGGCCGTCACGTCGGCCAGCTCCTGGCTGTCCGAGCCATGCAGGTTTTCACGCGGGTCATTCGACATGCCCCCATTGTTTCAGGATCGCGCCCCTCGTGTCGCAGTGGCGCGCGGAAGTGGGTGGGGTGGGCTCGCCGAATAATCCTTGCGGATGTGGCTTGCATCTCTGGAAATGGAGAGGTATGCTGTAAGCGATTGATTCTCAGTAAGAGCCGACTCGTTAGCGGCTCCGAATGCTCCACCGGGTCCTTCTCCGCGAAGGGCCCGGTAATTTTTTAAAGCGTACGCAAATGTGTGTGCGGTGTGACACTATGTGTCTATGGTTACTTCCTCAGAAAACATTCCGGGTATCCGCTATCGCGTCGGCATCGATGTCGGCCTGAAATCTATTGGCTTCTGCGCGGTCGAGGTCGACCGCAACGATCACCCAGTCAAGCTGCTCAACTCCATGGTTTTCATTCACGACGCTGGTGTCGACCCGAATGAGAATAAGGCCGCGAAGAGCCGCAAGCTGACGGCGGGTGTTGCTCGGCGGACGCGCCGCCTCTACCGCACGCGCCACCAGCGCCTGGTGAATTTAGATCGTGTTCTCTCCAAAGAGTTCGGATGGCCGTTGCCTGACCTGACGGCTTTCAAGGATCCTCGTGAGCCCTGGCATGTGCGTGCGCGGCTACTCGAGGGTTATATTGCGGACGATGATAAGAGAAAGGCAGCGCTGTCGATCGCGCTGCGTCACATGGCCCGGCACCGCGGCTGGCGCAACCCCTACGCCAAGGTAGAGACGTTGCTACAGCCCGCCGAGCCGAGCGATTTCCTCAACGGGCTGAACGAGCGCATCAGTACATCCCTTGGTAGGAGCTTCCCGGCTGACGCGACCCCCGGTCAGCTCGTGGATGCGTACCTCGCACATCCCGACTATGTGAAGAAGGCTGGCACTCCCAAGCTTCGAGGCCCTGAGGGTATCCTCGCGGGCAAACTCCATCAGAGTGACAATGCCGAGGAAATCCGCCGGATCTGCGAGGTGCAGCAGATTGATCCTGCGGACCGTGATCGGCTGATCCGAGCCGTCTTCCAGGCGAAGTCGCCTAAGGGCAGTGCCAAGGAACGAGGGCTCGTGGGCCATGACGAGCTGCCGGGTCAGGGCAAGCATGTGCGCGCGGAGAAGGCGCATCCCGTCTTCCAGAAGTTCCGCATCGTCAGTGTATTGGCGAACCTGCGTATTCGTGAGGGGCGCGCGGAGCGGCCGCTGACTCCGGAGGAGCTGCAAGGTTTGACTGACTTCCTGCTGATCGCTGGTCTCAAGCAGGAGGTCACCTGGCAGGATCTGGCGGATAACCTGGGTATCGAGCGTTCGGATCTGCGGGGTACAGCAAAGGCCTCGTTCGACGGGTCTCCGGTTCTACGCAACCCTCCGACCGACGTCACCACCGAGAAGATCCTGGCCTGCAAGGTCAAGTGGCTCAAGGAGTGGTGGAAGGACGCCGACGATGAGCAGCGCGGCTACTTTGTCGACGCATTCTCGAACTCCGGTGGTTCCGAAGATACCAGCGACGTGAACGATGAGGTCGCGGAGCTGCTTGAGCAGGCAACAGAGGACGACCAGCTGGAGTTTGAGAAGATCTCACTTCCCCAGGGACGGGCGGCATACTCGCTCGATAGCCTTCGTCGCCTGACAGACAGGATGCTTCGTGATGGCGTTGATCTGCACACTGCGCGTCGCCTGGAATTCAATGTCGGAGACGACTGGAAGCCGGCAGTGGAGCCGATCGGTGCTCCGACGGGTAACCCGGCCGTCGATCGCGTGCTCAAGCAGGTGAGCCGATGGCTGCATGCGGCGACCGAGCGCTGGGGAGAGCCGACGGTCATCAACATCGAGCATGCGCGCGACGGCCTGGGGTCGGAGCGCGTGGCGCGCGAACTTATGCGCGAAAACGATAGGAGGCGCAGTGCAAATGCTGCGGCCGTTGCCGAGATGGCGGCACAGCTGAAGCTGTCCGGTCGGGTGCGTCGTTCCGACCAGATCCGCTATTTCGCGCTGCAGAGGCAAAACAATGAGTGTCTGTACTGTGGCACTGAAATCACGTTTACGACGGCGGAAATGGACCATATTGTTCCGCGTGCGGATGGGTCCTCGACGAACGATCGCTCCAACCTGGCTGCGGTGTGCCGTACGTGTAACCACAAGAAGGGGGCCATTCCCTTTGCGGCGTGGGCGTCATCCGATCAGGCGAATAAGGGCGTCTCCCTGAAGGGTGCTCTTGATCGTGTGAAGTTCTGGGTGCGCGATAACGGCATGTCGCCCAAGCAGTTCAAGCAGCTGCAGCGCGAGGTGTCTGCCCGTCTCAAGTCTCGTAAGCCGGATGAAGAGTTCGATGGTCGCTCCATGGAGTCCGTTGCATGGATGGCTGTTGAACTGAGGACTCGTATCGAGGGCTTCTACCGCACGCGCGACGAAGAATCGGTGCCCTCCGTGTGCGTTTACCGTGGTCAGCTGACGGCGGAGGCCCGAAAGGCCTCGGGCTTCGAGAGCCGAGTCAACTTGATTGGCGGCCGAGGTAAGACTCGTTTCGACAGGCGTCACCATGCAATGGACGCGCTCGTCATCGCGCTGATGAATCCGTCGGTGTCCCGCACGCTTGCCCTGCGCGTCAACATGCGCGATGCGCAGCGTATCGCAGGCCTCGAGGAGACATGGAAGAACTTCTATGGGAAGCCTGGCGAGGCTTCGAACCGCTTCGAGTCGTGGCGTGAGTCGATGCTGCGCGGGGTCGAGTTCTTCAATATTGCGTTGAGTGATAACGCGATTCCCTTTGTCGAGAATATTCGTCTGCGCGTTGGATCGAGTGTCATTCACGATGCGACGGTGCACTCATTCTGCCCCCCGAAGACGCCGGATGGCGAGCAGATCATCACGAAGGGCTACGGCGAGCAACACAGGCTTGGGGACGCTCTCCCCGTTGAACTGATCGACCGTGCTGAGACGCCCGCGCTATGGACAGCGCTCACGCGTTGCCCGGACTTCGATCCGAAGAAGGGGCTTCCTGAAAACCCGAATCGGACGATCTCCGTGAACGGTACGCGCGTCGGTCCGATGGAGTTGTTGAACTTCTTCGAGTATTCGAAGGAAGGAATTAAGGCATGTTTGAAGGTACGGGGCGGGTACGTTGAGCTCGGCAGCTCGATTCACCATGCCAGGATCTACCGCATTGATGGGAAGAAGACGGCGTACGCGATGGTCCGAGTCTTCCAGGTCGACCTGATGCGTATGAAAGACAGGGATGTATTCACCATGCCCTTGAAGTCATCAACGATCTCCATGCGGACTGCAGAGCCGAAGATTCGGCAAGCCCTAGCCAATGGCACTGCCGCCCAGATTGGATGGCTTGTCCGTGGAGATGAGCTTCTCGTTGATACTCTTGCCTACCCCGATGGCAAAATCGGTCGCGTAATGACGAAATATCCCGAAGCGATCCACTGGAAAGTAGCAGGATTTCCTGAGCCAAAGAAGATTAAGATGCGTCCTTATTTGCTGTCCAAGGAAGGTCTTAGTGAAGATATGGAGGAGTCGATTCGGACGGTGGTTGATACAAAAGGCTGGATTACTACGATTCAGAAGTTACTCGAGGCTGGTGAAGTACAGGTTATCCGTCGAAACTGCCTGGGTGAGGAGCGCTGGTGCTCATCGGTGTCATTGCCTGTATCGATGATACTGGAGTGATTTCTGATGGCAGAGCAGTGGCGTGTGATTGACCTGTGTGGTTTTGAGGGTGAGCTTCGATCGACGCGTGGTGGGGTCGAGGTGTGCTCTGAGGAGGGAACGCCAACGACTATTCCCGTCGCTGAGGTTGCTGTTTTCCTTGTGGGCATGAAGGTCAACTTGAGCGCCGCTGTTCTACATCGTTTAGCGGAGGCTGATGTCGCCGTCCTCTTCTGTGACTGGAGGGGTATTCCGGAGGGTGGCTGCTACTCGTGGTCAGATCATGGCCGAGTAGCAGCCCGCCACCGAGCGCAGGCGGAGGTCTCCCTCCCGCGTAAGAAGAACGCATGGGCGCGTCTGATCCGGGCAAAGATCGAGGGACAAGCCGCGGTTCTGGAGAACCTTAAGATTCGGGGCAGTGGCGAACTACTCGCGCTTGCGGATCAGGTTCGGTCGGGTGATCCAGGAAACGTTGAGGCCCAGGCCGCTCGTCTGTACTGGTCGCGTGCCCTCGGAAAGGGCGTAGGGCGTCAGCCTGCGGCGGGACAGCTCATCGGTGCGAATGCCTGTCTGGATTACGGGTACTCGGTGCTGCGTGGGCACCTGATGCGCGCTGTTCTGGCGGCGGGGCTGGCGCCAGCACTCGGAGTATTCCATCGAGGCCGAGGCAACGCCTTCGCCCTTGCCGACGATTTGATCGAACCATTTAGACCGGCGATCGATGAGGTCGCCCTGCAGCTCCCGCCCACGGCGTCTCCTTCTGATCGCCCGGTGAAGCAGCTTCTTGTGGCTGCCGCGTCGCAGCGCTTTGATGGAGGAGGGCATGGAATCCCGGCTGTTGCCGAGGCACTGGCCCAGTCATTCGGTCGCTACGTGGAGGGCGACATCGATCGCCTCAACGTGTTGTCGTGGCAGGGGCCGTCGTCCGTGGGTGCGGGGGATTGAAATGGCGGATGACGCGATGTGGTGCCTGGTGATGTTCGATCTCCCCGTGGAGACGAAGAAGCAGCGTCGCGAGGCAACGCGTTTTCGCAATGACCTGCTGGACTGGGGCTTCTGCATGGTCCAGTTCAGCGTGTATGTAAAGTACTGGCCGACCGGTGGTCAGGATCATGCGACGCTGCGGGCGATTAAGGCTGATCTGCCGGAGGGTGGGCAGGTGCGGGTGCTGGCGCTGACGGATAGGCAGTGGGCGACGGGGCTCCGTTTTGAGAACGCAAAGCCGCGGAAGGAGCGTGGCTCGCCGGAGCAGCTCATGATTTTCTAACGAAGATCCCCTGGTTTTCCGCTGCATTTCAGGGAAAACTAGGGGATCTAAGTATATCAAAGGGGATTGGTGATTGATTCCCAGCTCTACATCGGCAATGGTCTGCTCGCTCAAAGTATATCAAAGGGGATTGGTGATTGATTCCCAGCACCGCTACAGTGAGGATCCGGAGTTTCTAAGTATATCAAAGGGGATTGGTGATTGATTCCCAGCTCTGGGAGGGGCGCGTGTATCTGGTGGAAAGTATATCAAAGGGGATTGGTGATTGATTCCCAGCACCCCCACACGCTGAAGGCCCTCGTCCGAAGTATATCAAAGGGGATTGGTGATTGATTCCCAGCTCGATGTTGATCACGTCGACGTCGGTCGAAGTATATCAAAGGGGATTGGTGATTGATTCCCAGCGGCGGGGGGAGCGCAGGCCGGTCGCGGCAAGTATATCAAAGGGGATTGGTGATTGATTCCCAGCAGGCCGAAATCATCGACGAGCAGGCCCCAAGTATATCAAAGGGGATTGGTGATTGATTCCCAGCTCCTGGGCAGCATCGAGGAGGTGGCGGTAAGTATATCAAAGGGGATTGGTGATTGATTCCCAGCTTATGCGAGGCGAGTTAGGCGGGTAGTGAAGTATATCAAAGGGGATTGGTGATTGATTCCCAGCTTTCACCTCTGAGGGCACCAGCAAGCACAAGTATATCAAAGGGGATTGGTGATTGATTCCCAGCCGCTCAACCACATAATTGTCGATGGGATAAGTATATCAAAGGGGATTGGTGATTGATTCCCAGCGTGTATCACTCGAAGGACCTCGCGGGCGAAGTATATCAAAGGGGATTGGTGATTGATTCCCAGCGTAGTAATTGCGCAGCTCGTGTCAGTGTAAGTATATCAAAGGGGATTGGTGATTGATTCCCAGCCCCAGCTTCACGAACGCCGTGTTGAGCGAAGTATATCAAAGGGGATTGGTGATTGATTCCCAGCATAATCTGCCAGTCCATCCTAGCAAGAAAAGTATATCAAAGGGGATTGGTGATTGATTCCCAGCCAGCCTCGCGGGGCCCTTCTTTTCTTGTAAGTATATCAAAGGGGATTGGTGATTGATTCCCAGCACGGCTTCGCTTTCGACACGGGCTTCGAAAGTATATCAAAGGGGATTGGTGATTGATTCCCAGCTAGCCGTCGATTGCGGCCTTGATGGCGTAAGTATATCAAAGGGGATTGGTGATTGATTCCCAGCGCACCTGGCCGTGCGCGTCCAACGTCGAAAGTATATCAAAGGGGATTGGTGATTGATTCCCAGCGTGCAGGACATCGCCTGCCCGTCGTGCAAAGTATATCAAAGGGGATTGGTGATTGATTCCCAGCGTCAAACGCTAGCCGGTTGCGCGCCAGTAAGTATATCAAAGGGGATTGGTGATTGATTCCCAGCACACCGGCGGCGAATCCCGCGTCATCGGAAGTATATCAAAGGGGATTGGTGATTGATTCCCAGCGTGACCGCGCTAGGCAAAGCGCAGCGCCAAGTATATCAAAGGGGATTGGTGATTGATTCCCAGCGCGGAGGCCTGACGCAGCAGCAAAGTGAAAGTATATCAAAGGGGATTGGTGATTGATTCTCAGCGGAGCGGATGACGAGTCCGCGGCGTTCTAAGTATATCAAAGGGGATTGGTGATTGATTCCCAGCGAAGAACCAGCGCGGCCAGTGGGAACTCAAGTATATCAAAGGGGATTGGTGATTGATTCCCAGCGGACCACGCAGGAAGTCGATCGCGCAGCAAGTATATCAAAGGGGATTGGTGATTGATTCCCAGCCGCGCCGCCGAAGCCCTCATGACTGACCAAGTATATCAAAGGGGATTGGTGATTGATTCCCAGCTGACCTGCTATTCATGGGCACTAGCGAGAAGTATATCAAAGGGGATTGGTGATTGATTCCCAGCTGGACACCATCGCCGTCGCACTCATCAAAAGTATATCAAAGGGGATTGGTGATTGATTCCCAGCTTTTCTGGTGAGGGCATCGCGGGCGTTTAAGTATATCAAAGGGGATTGGTGATTGATTCCCAGCGAGGCCGTGAGGGCGTCCAGGTGCTTGGAAGTATATCAAAGGGGATTGGTGATTGATTCCCAGCGCGACATTCTCGTAGTCGCCCTCAGCCAAAGTATATCAAAGGGGATTGGTGATTGATTCCCAGCGACTCCTCTCGAAAGCCCGCGAGTCTTTAAGTATATCAAAGGGGATTGGTGATTGATTCCCAGCGGATGCGGCGGCGCGTTGTGCGGACGTGAAGTATATCAAAGGGGATTGGTGATTGATTCCCAGCATTCGGGCATCTACGCGCGCGTCTCCATAAGTATGTCAAAGGGGATTGGTGATTGATTCCCAGCGCCGGCGAACCTGACCGTCCCGCAGGGCAAGTATATCAAAGGGGATTGGTGATTGATTCCCAGCGCCCCAGTCGAGGGTCTCGTGGTCGCAGAAGTATATCAAAGGGGATTGGTGATTGATTCCCAGCTAGCGCGTCTGCGGGCTGGAATCGGTCGAAGTATATCAAAGGGGATTGGTGATTGATTCCCAGCCAACGGCGCTCGTGGTCGGCGATTTCACAAGTATATCAAAGGGGATTGGTGATTGATTCCCAGCGGACTGGACGCTCACCCCGCCTCCCGAGAAGTATATCAAAGGGGATTGGTGATTGATTCCCAGCTAGAAGCGCGCGACCAGAAGTAACCCGCAAGTATATCAAAGGGGATTGGTGATTGATTCCCAGCTGATCGTCGGTGCTGACGCGGGCATATCAAGTATATCAAAGGGGATTGGTGATTGATTCCCAGCCCCGATACATGCGCGCGACCGGACTCAAAAGTATATCAAAGGGGATTGGTGATTGATTCCCAGCTAGAAGCGCGCGACCAGAAGTAACCCGCAAGTATATCAAAGGGGATTGGTGATTGATTCCCAGCGTTGATAAGTCTGGTCGCGCGTGTGGGTAAGTATATCAAAGGGGATTGGTGATTGATTCCCAGCTGACTCCCGGCCGCGCCGCTTCGACTACAAGTGTATCAAAGGGCATTGGTAATAGTAGTTTCAATTGTGGACTTCTTTGATGTGTGTTGGGGAGTGATCGCGACATTTTGCTGCAAGAAGGGGGTATGAAGACGATCTGACCTCTTCTTGACGTTAGTTAATTTGCTTGCGAGTGACCGATTCGCCGCGCAAGTGGGCATGAGAAGTTATTGAAATCGTCATGCAATGTGCATGAGGGTGGCAGCCTGCCTGCCGGGAGCGATCCCCGGGCAGGTGGGCCACCCTTGTCGCGTAGTGGGTTTTCTTCGCCTGAACCTGGATTTGTGTCGGGATTCAAGTGTGAGTCCCAGGCCTGGCGTTGCTATGTGTGGAAGTCTCGCCGTGGGCGTGGTCGCAGCCCGGTGGAAGTGATGGGCGCTAGAAGTGGCTAGTCGCAGGTGACAATACAGACCCTTGCACTTCTTAGCATTCCTGCCGCATCCTACTCGGCTACCCGCAATCGGATGAAGAGAGGGCGAGGATATGAACGCGGCGCAGACGCAGATTCGCGCGCGCATCACGCACGTGGGCAGCGAGTATCGCAAGGCCGTCACCTCGGGCACCTGCGAGCTCTGCATCACCGACTGGAGCGCCCGCATCCGCGACATCTCATTCGAACTCACGGATGTTAACACTGGCGCCACGTGGCAGGTGACTACCCCTACCCTCCACGTCGGCTGATGGAACGACATCGGGGAGTTCCGCGTGAGCCCCTGGCACCTCTCCAAAGCCCTCGCCCACGTTACCCTCATTGTCGACACGGACCGCCTGAACGACGAAAATGGCGGCGCGCTCATCGCCCTCGGCATCCTCGAGGCCGTCGAAGCCTGCACCCGCACCTCCGAAATGGTCGAGCGCCTCGACGGTGCCTACATCCATGACGACGACTGGGACGAGGAGCAGTTCGTCCTCGAGCCCTGACGCATCGCGGGTGACTCCGACGAAGGGCGAACGATCCCTCGTTGACACCCGGACCATCCGAAAGGGCCGGCCGTTTCTGTCGAGAAAAGCGCGATGGGCAAGGCGAGAAAACGGCGAAAAACGATCAGCCAAACGCCCCCGCAAAAACTCGCTGCCTGTTACTCTGGTCACTGTTCCTCAGGAGTTCTCTATCTCTTGCTTCTGTGAAACATCCTGTGTAAACGGACGCGCCCACGCGACCGCTCGCCGCCGGTCTCCACCTCACTCTCCCGGCGATTACGAGCGCGCGTGGGCGCGTTCGCGTAAAACGCCAAACTGGGACACACCCAAGTAGCGACTTGAGCTGCTGCTCAGTGCATAACACGTGTTGCAACCACCCCTAGAATCTGCCGATGGCTGGCTGTGATGGGGGGTTGCACTACTTGAAGCCCTCTGTACGCGTGTCGCCGGCGTGTTGTGCCCCTAATGGTGCGATTCCCCCGATTGGCGGCAGTGAGGCCGCAATGTGAGGTGGTCTGCTGCCCAAACTGCAGACCACCTCGGCGGAAAACGCTAAAAATGGGCCGTTCAGGGCGAGGTGGTCTGCGTTTTGGGCTAAACGGTGCCGGTCATGGTGCGCGCAGGTGGGCTGATGCTCCGGTGGGTGAGTGCGCGCATCCTGGGGTTCGCGCCGACGTTACTCGCAGGCGACCCCGTCGTTGTCGCGGTCCAGATTCGAGCTGTACCCGGGATCTCCGCGGTAGAGAGGGGCTGCGCCTGCTTCACGGGCCTGCTTGCAGCTTGAGAAGCGGACGGGAGCTGGAGCCGGCTTGGGAGCCGGAGCTGGGGGAGCGGGCTCTTCAGCGGGTTCCTCCTCGGGCTCGACGACTGGCTCCTCTGCGACAGGCTCAGGCTCCGTCGTCTCCTCGGGGGTTGGGCTCGTGTCATCCGACGCCTCGGAAGGCGTCTCAGACGGAGTCGACACTAATCCTGCGATCTCGCTCTTGGTGACCGTCAGGGTGATCGTCTGTGTCGTTGGAATATCGCTGCCCTGAGCGTCCTGCTCCGTGACCTTGTAGCCGTCCTCGTAGTGCGACTCGGTGATCGACATTCCGTGGTCGTCGACGACCGCGAGTTCCTTGTATCCGGCATTCTCAAGACGCTCGACCGCCTTTGGTAGGGCATCGCCGACCACGTTGGGCACATATGGATCACAGGCGCTCAGTGCGCCCATTACTGCACATGTGCCAACGAGCATAGCCACGAGACGCTTCCATACCGACATTGGTACCCCTCCTATTGGGCAGGAAAATGTGTGCGACAACACGTATCGTTAGTCGGTATCCTATAGGAGTTGAGGGATTGGCGGGTAATTATGGGTGTGAGTGTCAACGATGTGCAGGCCTGAGGGCGATGCGCATTCGCGCCCACGGCTACCTCGCCGCGGGCAAAACAAAAACCCCGAAGCGAATGCTTCGGGGGCTTGCTGGTGGCTCCGACCGGCGTCGATCCGGTGACCTTTCGATTTTCAGT
>ERZ772928.868-NODE-868-length-13270-cov-19.825123_pt1 | contig 13270 bp, 10 predicted proteins | sample MGYA00511686_ERZ772928 | MGnify/ENA primary metagenome ERZ772928 (study PRJEB29015, sample SAMEA2738063) | human oral metagenome | biome: human oral; feature: human-associated habitat; material: saliva | place: China | collected 2219 ... | reverse complement strand
CCACCTTAACTTCTTCAAGCGGTGTTGTCAAGAGAGCCTGAAAAACCTTTTCCTTTGGCGGATAAATAGTCCCCTGAGCATAGACCTGATTCATAAACTGATTGATTTTCCCAAAATAACCCTCAGGTAATTGTTCCTTAATCAAAGCATGCCAAGACGAGTGTTCCATAGCCAACTCCTTCGTTTTTACTGCCTCTATTATAGCAAAAAGTGGCTTTCTAAACCACTTTTTACAGTATCTACAAACATTCGAGAAATTTTGTAAAAAATTTATAATAGAAGGCGTTTATTCATTACCTTATTGACGCTTGACTTAAACTCATCACTTGTTTTTTGTTTATAATAATCAACTCTTATAGAAGCCACGCTACAGCAAATCGACGAATCAGAAAGATAGCCAATAAATTTTAAAATACTATCATTATGCTTTTCAACATCAATAAACTATCTAACAATTAAATAATGTGCATCTTTTATCTTATAATTTTCTAGATTAATTACCGTTTGATTTTTATTAGCAATATTATATTTAACAAGAGAATCATTGAATAAAAAATAATAGAAGTTATCTTTAAATGTAAAATAAGGTGAAGTGTAATTTTCTGTACTAAAACCTTCCAGATGAATAATATCTTTTTCTAAATTATCTAAATTGACAGTAGTAAAGGAGAATTCGCCATTATTCAAACCATCATTCTCTATAATCAATTGATTATTTTTTAAATCATAGTGAATATTAGTTGGATACTTATCAGGAATATCGATATAATTCTTGTTTTGACTTTTTAAATCAAAAACCAATAATTTATTTCCTGACTGATATTCCCCATTAGAATTACGCCCACTAAGTGCTTCCACAATATACAAGACATCATCTACATTAACCATTCTCATATATGCAGATGGTTCGTCTAGATTATATTTTTCGACGATGTTGAATTCTTTATCCATTTTCCAAATTTCTGTATTAGGAACATGAGTTGATAAATCCAGTGTGCTTACAAGTAAGTATAAATAATTATCTACAATAACAAACTGTTGACTGGCATTTAGTTGATCATCATTTTTCACGGTAACATTAGTGACAACATCTAAATTATTATCATATTTATAAAATTCAATTCTATCTGTAAAGACAGCAGTTGCATATAAATAATCTCCATCAGTTATGGATGCATATGCATCATTCCCTTCTGCTACTTTAAATTTTTCACTTAAATTTTCCTTATTAATTCTAGATACATATCTTTTCAGATTTGGTGTATCTTTTGTTTTTGCAGTTGAATAAGACCCTGCTTCCGAAAAACTTTCTGCCCAATAGATGTATTTTTCTTTTCTAGCTATATTTCCATTGAACTCATTTAAATCATAATCATTAAATACAGCTATTTTATCGCTAGTCCAGATAGCCATTTTAAAATTATCTACTGAATTTTCCTTATTTAACTGACAGGCACTTAAACAAATAAGGTAGAAACAAGCACTTATTGCAATCAACAAAAGGCCCAAAGCTATCATTCTTTTTTTCAATTTCATACTCATTTATTCCTATATATCAATACTGTTTCACTCGATTTAAGTAGCTCAAACGGATGGATAGCATAACCCCAATCCCAAGTACCAATATCTACTCCTGTTACATCTTTATATCCTGCCCAAACTAACTGAGAACAATAAAATTTATTTCTAGTATTAATATTGAAAAATTCATGGTTGTAAGGTTTTCCGATTTGTCTAGCAGCCCAATATGCAACATTTTGATCATCTTGAATACTTGTTTTTTTAACACCTATTTGATAAACAGTACTACCGCTAAAACGATTTGTCCAATTCCCATATACAACTTGAACCCCTGTGCCTGGATTAGATTCAATCGTTGCATAATAGTAAGGGTCAGCTGCTACAATTCCAGCATGCCCATTATTAAAAAGAGGAGTTATCGCATATGAATCACTTATGCAAATAACACCATCTCTCCAGGTCCATCCTCCATGTGCAGCTCTATCCATTGTTTTCCAGTCACCTATGGGAGTTTCAGAATTTATATCTTCTAAAACAGATTTTTCCCAAACTCTCATTTCATTTTTATCTATAGATTCCTCCATAGCATATACATATTCGTTAAAACCACATAATGACAAAAAAATGACACCAATACTTAATTTTTTAGTTAATTTACTCATATTCTTTCTCCTAAATAAACCACAACTATTGGAATTAATATTCATAAATAACTCAACTGCACATGACAATCTCCTTCTTTCTGTTTATATTTTTATCTATATACAATTATAACTGAATAAATAAAATCTGTCAAATATATATAAAGCGTTTTCAAAAAAAGCCTTGTAATCTAAATTTCCATAATTTCAATACCACTCTACACTTTATTTTGACATGTTTAAAGTAGTTCCAAGCAATCCAACAAGTCTTGATAGGAATGGACTTCGTAGGTTGGCTGGGCTTGTGTGTGATTTTCGAGGTGATGAGGGTTGTACCAGATGGTGTCAATCCCAGCATTATTTCCACCTTGAATGTCGGCAGTTAGAGAATCTCCAACCATCAGTGTCTTTTCTTTACTAAAACCTGCAATTTGCTGGCCAATCTTTTCATAAAAGAGAGCATCAGGCTTTTGTGTTTGCAACTGTTCAGAGATAAAGACTTGATTGAAATAAGGTGCTAGACCAGATTGAGCCAAACGCCCTGTCTGAATGGCAGTAATGCCATTTGTCGCAGCATATAAGTCATAATCTCGCTCGATAAGGCTGTCTAAGAGTTCATGAGCACCCGAAAGAGTTTGTCCCTGCTGAGCGAGGTAAAATTGGTAACGCTGGGCTAGAAAACTACCGTCTTTTTCCTGTCCAAAATTAGAAAATAAACGAGAAAAGCGCGTGTTAACCAGCTCTTGTTTACTAATTTTCTTTTGCTCCAAGTCTTTCCAGAGAGCCTTGTTCATAGGAACATAATAGTCTTTATAAGCCTGAAGATCTGTAACTCCTTCTTCTTTTAGGAGTTGCGTCAAAGCCACATCCTCAGCAGCATCAAAATCAAGCAAGGTGTGGTCGAGATCGAAAAGTAGAAATTTGTAGGACAATTTGAGAGTTTTCCTTTCTGAAATAAATTGATATTCACGATAATAAAATAGTTGAATTAAGAATATCAGGATGAAAGCAAATTATTCAGACTTCAAAACCACCTTCAAGAATGAATCGCTTGAGTAAATCTGATGTTTTTACATTTACCTTAAACGGTATCAGTGTCTCTCCAGTTATATTTTCAAAATACGACTTAGCCTTCTGTTTATCAATAGAATTTTTTAAAGAATCAAAGCGACCAAATTCATTTAATGTTGTTTCAGTTAACTTCATAGACATCGTTTGTCTTAACAGTTCTTCATCAAGACCAAAGACATCACTCAAACGTTTAATTCGATCATAATGAATTTGAACCTGATAGTCATTAATGTAGTCACGAAGTGTCAGTGTACTGTCTACCTCTATCTCCCCATTTTGAATATCGTGTAAGATTAAATTTGCAATTTTTTGCTCTTCTTGTGTCAGGGTTGCAAAGGTTTTGTGTAGTTCATTCAAAAGACTTTCAGATTCCTCCGTTCCTAGAGCTTTAATATACTTTTGGAAACGAGAATTCATATAATCAGCATCAATCATTCCAGTATCTATTTCAATTATAGAGGTTGACAAATCAAATGGTACATCACCTGGACCTTTGCCTCCACCACCATTACTCATCAGTTCCTTATAGCGAATAACTAAAATGTTATACGTCGTCTCATCACATACTACATCCACAACTGACTTTTTCTTTCCAGCACCTTTAGAAATTTCGTAGTGTAGTTTAGACCATTTAAAGCCTTGAATCCGAGCCGATTCAAGATAATCGTTAAACGAATTAAATAGTTTAGCAAATTTTGCTTTTTCACTTCTCTCAGCAGGAAGTTTCTCAAAATTTTCTACACCAGAACTTTCAAAAATGTCCCGAATTTGATAAAAACGAGCATTTAGCATGACTAAATTCTGATCTAACTTATTGACAAAAAGCTCTACAGGACTGTCGCCTGAATAAAGCTGAACTGCATCTTCAATATTCCGTTCCATAGTGTGAGGTTTACGATAATAGCGGATGGTACCAAATGGTTTGTCCTCTCCAAAAATCCTATTGGTTCGAGAAAAGGCTTGGATAATCAGTTCATCCTTCATCAATTGGTCTACATAAAGAGTATTAACCCATTTAGAATCAAATCCTGTTAACATTTGATTTACAACGATAAGTAAGTCTAATTGCTTTTCTGGCTCTCTTTCAATCCATTTATGCTGGTGTTTGTGCGCCAAACGATTAGAAACATCCTTTTTGAAACGATCATGAGATGCCAAAGTGTAAAGCTGGCCATATTGTTTCTCATAATCAGTTAGAATCTCTACAAGAGCATCTTCTTTAAAATCAAAGCCGTCATTATTATCAACATTTGGATCAAATAACGCTGTTACTCTTAACTCAGGCTTTATTGCTTTCAGCAACCGATAATAAGAAATAGCTTCTTGGATACTGCTAGTCGCAAAAATAGCATGGAATTTTCCATTACGACTCAAGGTTAACCAGTTATCACAGATGTCCTTCACAACAGCTTTCTGATAGTCAGGTGTTAGATATTGATTTTTTGGTATGTAGTCTTCAATTCCTTTGATGTATTTCCCTTTTCTATTCATAAAGCCTGCCATCTTGACTTTTGAACCATCCATAAAGTGATAGTAGACTTTACTCTTTTCCAGCTTACTAACTGCTTCTTCTACACTAGAAGCTTTCGACTGATTTAGGGCTACTTTTTCTCTGATTTCACGATCCTTATAGATTAAGACTTTATAAGGATCAAATCCTAAAACATTTTTATCGCGAATTCCATCCGCGATAGTGTAATGATGTAATTCTTGACCAAAAATCGAAGTTGTTGTATTCTTTTTTCGCTCATTTTCCTTTTTAATAGGCGTACCAGTAAAACCGAAGAACAGAGCTTGAGGAAAGGTCTCTTTAATGGTAATCATCATCTCGCCAAAAGTAGAGCGATGAGCCTCATCGATGATAAACACAATCCTATTTTTTCTCATCTCTTCCAGCTCTGCATCGGTCATCCCATCCTCCTCTTTGATATTACTCATCTTTTGAATAGAGGTAACAATCAAAGTATTTTCGGGAGACTTACTTTTCAAGCGAGTCCTAAGCATAGTTGTATTTTTTGTTTCTTGAACTGATTCTCTCTCCTCTGCAAAACCTCGATATTCTTTTATAGACTGAGTTCCTAGTTCAATTCTATCCAATAAAAATATTACTTTATCTGCATCTTTTGAGTTAGCAATTAGCTGGGCAGCTTTAAAACTAGTCATGGTCTTGCCAGATCCTGTTGTATGCCAAATAAAACCACCAAGCTGATTGCGATCAGCCCACTTATTTTTAGCTACCCGGTCAGAAATTGCTGCAACTGCATAGTATTGGTAGCTACGTAAAACTTTTAAAATTCCATCCGACTGGTCAGCTATAGTGTAATAACCGATTAGCTGATGCGCCATCGGAATTGACAAAAGATAAACAGCAATATCTTTCCAGTTGTTGATTAACTCATTATTAAAATCTTCCCAATGGAAATAATAATCTGGATTAAAACGTCCATCCGGTCCTGGATTGGCAAAGTAGACAGTTTCATTAGGCTCCATGGCCACAAAGATTTGAACCAAAGAGAAGAGCCCTGTGAAAATGCCCTCTCTGGCATACTTTTCGATTTGTGCTGTGGCCTGACTTACTGGAACACCATTGCGTTTTAGCTCCAAGTGAAATACTGGCATTCCATTAATCAAAAGCATCAAATCGCCTCGTCTATCATGGAGAATGGGAGATTTTGTTGGAAATTGAGGTTGTCTTGCAATCTGATAGCGACTTGAACCTGCAGCAATCTCCTTACGGTTATAGATTTTGAGACTAATCTCTTTTCCGAAATGCTCAGGATCTGCTGGATTGTCTCTTTTGACTGAGACAGAACCTCCGTTGATGAAACCGTTCAGCTTTAGTGGTGTTCGGAGATTTTCAATCTGCTCCAAAATTTGAGCCATTTCACCGTCTGTTAAAGGCTGGTCATTGAGACGGTCGCGTTCACGGTTGTTATCAAAGAGAATCTTGGCCCAATTCTCAATCAGATCCTGCTCAGTTGGATAGTAGAGGATTTCTTTTTCCCAACCCTTTGTAAAAAGTACCTCTATCAAGGCCTGTTCAAAATCAGCTTCTTTGCTAAAAACGGTCATCTGTAACTCCTTTACATCATCATTTGTTCAAGTAAAGCTTTCTTCATATTCTGCAGTTTGTCTAGTCTACGCTGTTGAAGGATAATGAGCTGATCCAACTCTTGGAAGAAGGAACCGATGGCTCTTTGTTCGGGAAGAGAAGGAAGGAAAATTTTATAACTTCCTAACTGGGGGACGGTTAACTGGGGAACTCCCGTTGATTCAATTACAATATTTTTGGTATTTATAGCATTCTCTAAAAAAATAACATCATAATCTGATCTTAATGATAGAAGACGCACAACAGGAGTAAAATTTACGTTACGAGCTTTTGCTACTCCAACATTACCTCTGCCAGTTACTGTAACTGCAGGAGCCTCTATTCTATAGCTATCATTATAATACCCAATAATTCCATCATCTGTAAGAGCATTGGCAATCACCGGATATTTCCCATTATTCAATAATTTAGATTTATCAATATCTCCACCAGCAGATATTTCTGTGCACTCCTCCAACTTCCGCAGTTCCCAAACTTTCGCATTTTGACCTGAAAATTCTTTAAAACGAATAGCCGGAACAGTCTGTTCATTTTCTGGAAACATCTTTTGTAGCATGGCTATTTTGATTCGACGGCTTTTTTCTAGCTTACGCTGTTGAAGGGTAATGAGCTGATCCAACTCTTGGAAGAAGGAACCGATGGCCTTTTGTTCGGGGGAAGAGGGAATAAGAATCGTTGCAGATTTTATATCATTTGAGTTAATACTTTCAAAAGTGGAACCTGTACTTAACTTATTCCAGTACCCATTTTGGTTCATTTTAGAAAGTGTCTGAAAGATAAATTCGTTCCCCCTAATAGCAGCAACACCACGACCTAAAACAACATTATAGTCAGTTTTTCCTATATCACCAACAGGTGCTCGGACGCTTAAAATCAAGTCTCCCACTCTTCCTTGTTTTGTAACTTGAGTCGTCCATACCCTCGGAAAAACTTTACCATCTTTCATATCTGCATTACCTTGAACAAGAATATAATTAGAAGGATTATCGGTATAATTTTCACTCTTGGGAGACTGTCCCATAGTAATGTCAGCTACCTCCCCCAACTTCCGCTGTTCCCAAGCTTCCGCATTTTGACCTGAAAATTCTTTGAAACGAATAGCTGGTGCTTTTCTTTCTTCTGTCATCTTATTTTCTATTTAGGAGGTTTTGAAACTCCCGCAATCCTTTCATATCGAATTCTGGCCCATCCAACTGGTCAATCATATCAGAGAGACTTTGCTCTACAGCTACTAGCTCTTTGCTGACATCTTCAAAAGTTTCTGAGTATTTATCCGCTACTCCTGTGACATGTTTTATCAGCTGAGTAAATAAGACATCTGGTAATTGATTCAGCTGATCAACGACCGGAACAATCCATTTCTTCTCAAGCAGTTCATTTGCCTCCTCATCTGACAAGTTTTCAATAACTTGCTTCGTTTTCAAATGAAGCTCTTTCTCTGCTTTCTTAACTATAGCAGCTAGTTGCTTTTCTTCGTCTTGAAGTTTAATAACATTCTGTAAAGTAGCCTCAAAGCTTCCTTCCTCAAAAACTGTTTGACATTGCAACCACTGGATATAGCTTCTCACACTAACTACTCCGTAAGTTTTGTCTTTTAATGTCTCCATTGATGACCAGGATACTTCAGGGTGAGCAGCTATAAAATCTATTTTTTCTGCCTTCTTAGCTTTCCTATCTAACAGATCGAGATAAGTTCTTAGAGCCGAAATCTCCAAGCTATCCACTTCGGCATAAATATCCTCCAGCAACAGATTGACTTCCTTAGTGATAAAACCATCTTGCTCGTCATTTAAAATCTGAAGTTCTTTTTCTTCTTCAGAAAGATTATCAATCAATTGAACATATGTATCCTTAATATCCTGCAACCTAGCTTTTTGCGCTTTTATCTGCTCCAATTCTTCTGTAAGGTGTACTTCCTGAACCAACTCAAAAGGTAGTATTCGACCTATCCAGCCTTCCAGTTTTTCTTCTGGTTCTTTTCCCTTCTTTTTCTTTATGATAATATTTGGATCCACGCGCTTAACAGTTTGAAATCCTTCAGTCTGAATCATCTCCAAATCCTGAGAAATTTCCTGCCATCCATCGTCTAAAAGTTGATAGGCAGTGTAAGGATCAACTATGGGATAGTCATATAAATTCTTGAATAGCTGCTGACTAATCACAGACTCGGCCTGGGGTAAAGAAACAGATAAAGCCCGAACTACCAAATAATCATATAGGTATGCAGAAAATGATTCAAAGCTCTGATGATAATCGGATAAGAATTTTTTTATATCCTTATTATTTAAAATCACTTGTTTTAAGTCTGGACTTTTAAACTCGACATAAGGAGAACCATCGTCTTCAAAAAGGTCAGAAAATAAACTGGGGAAAGCGCACCAAAAAGGATCTAATTTGGCCAGCTCTGATTTAGGAATTCCTCCATACATAGAAGCATAAATATCCCAAGATTCCTGAGGTTCAGATGAATCAACATAACGTGGGATGTTAAGGTTATAGTCTTGCTGGCGAAGCTCTTCTTTTGATACCAGACGAGAATATCCCTCTATCGTTTCACGATTATTTACAATATCAACAATCTTCTTAATGTCAGAAGCACGAAGTTGGTTGTTTTTCCCAACTTTTACAAAGCCTTTAGAGGCATCTACAATCAAGATATCATCTCTATCTCTATGCTGTTTTAGCACCATAATAATCGTAGGAATCCCTGTACCAAAAAAGATATTTGAAGGCAAACCAATAATTGCATCAATCTTATTTTTTTCGATTAAATTCATACGAATTTTTCTTTCTTCGCCCCCTCGAAAAAGAACGCCATGAGGAAGAACAATAGCCATAATGCCATCCGGTTTTAAATGGTATAAATCATGAAGCAAAAATGCATAATCTGCTTTGGTTCGAGGAGCTAAACCAAAACCAAAGTAGCGGGGATCATCTTCTTTATGTTCAGAATCCCATTTCTGCGAATAAGGTGGATTTGAAACAACAGCATCAACGTAGAGTGGATTATAAGTATTAACAGGATCGTTTTCATTAAAATAAGGCCAGTCATCCTCCAAGGTATCCCCGTTTCGAGTGATAATATTGGATGGCAAAATCCCTCGCATAATCAAATTCATACGTGTCAGATTGTAGGTGTTGCTCTTTAATTCTTGGGCATAATATTGGATTTTATTTTCCCCTTGGATAAATTTTGAAGCCGATTGCCCGATGTTGATGAGCAAAGAGCCTGATCCACTAGTTGGATCATAAATTTTAATTTCATCTTTATCATGGAGATGATGGGCCACAATTTCAGAGATTAGTACAGATACTTCGTGAGGGGTATAAAACTCCCCTGCCTTTTTACCAGCATTTGCTGCAAACATACTAATCAGATATTCGTAAATGAAGCCCAAAACATCATAGTCTCTTCTCCCTTCCATAGGAATTGACTTAATTAATGTGAGAAGTCTGCTAATAGCTTTTGTCTGAGAAGCAGATGATTCTCCAAGCTTACTTAGGCCAGTTTGGAGAGTATCAAAGACACCATCAAAAACATGTTTATGCCCTTTACCAATTAATCTATTAAATGCTGACAAGGCATCTCGAACATTCGATACATCGAAATCAACCCCTTTTTTAATCCAAGTAGAAAAGAGATTATCATAACAGATAAAATAACCAATTTTTTCTTGTATATATTTTACAGTTTCTTCATCAGACTCTGACAAATCAGATAGATCGTCACCGTATCCTTCTTGAGAAAGGAATTGTTCTTCTTTATCTGATAAAAACTTGTAAAACATAAATCCTAGAATATAATCTTTATATTCGTTGGCTTCTATTTTAGAACGCATTTCATTGGCTGATTCCCAAATTTTTGCAGCTAATTGTTGCTTATTCATATTTGTATCCTATTAATCTAAAATATATTTACTTTCTATTATACCACAAGTAGCAAAAAGCAGTTCTTCATTTTACGAAAAACTGCTTTTACTGACTAGTTATTTTATGCTTATAGTCACTAGTTTACATATAAATCTCTAAAGCGACCATCTACTTCTGCTATCTGATAGAGCAAGTGGGCTAGTTCTTGGTAATCTTCTTTTAAACATGAAAGATGGGCTTGGCCAAATAAAGTAGCTAATTTCTCTTTTAATCCTGCACCTTCGGGATCATGGTCCTTTAAGAATTTACTGAGATAGAGATTTCGAACAGCAGCAAGTTTAAAGCTAAAATACTGATGCAATTGCTTTTGCTCCGTATTTAAGCCGTTTTCAGCAACTGCTTTTGCATAACATTCCAAGACATTACTTTGTCCATCCAGATATCTGTCCCTCATAATCCTTGCCGTTTCTTGATAGATTTGAGTTTGACTAGGACTCTTGTCCTTCCTAAAATTTCCCCACATGGAATAAGCTCCACGCTTATAGTCAATAGCCTCAGCCTTCCAGGCTTCTGAGATGTCATTAAAAGCAACCTTCATGCAGGCAAAACCAGCTGGATCATGCAAATAGAGATACTGACTATCAAGAGCATACACAGTTACAAAGTGATCCACACCATAAAGGATTGTGTGATTGGGATTGTAGGTCAGATGGCCCATATCAAGAGGCCCCAGTACGACAGGTCCATTGGACAGAAAGGTTTCCAACTTTCCTTTAATCTCTTCCAAATCTACTTCCGCGCCTTCTTTTAGATAGAAGTCCTCATAGTCAAAACCTAGTATTTTTAAGGAATGGGAGATGGAAAGGTCTGGCATTCCATTATCAAAGAATACTAGAGGGTGCTCCTCATCTTCCTTTACAATACTAGCGCCATTTCCCATCACCATAATTGCCTCTAAAAAGTCTGCTTTAAAGTCATAACCATAGCTATCCAGTGCCATTGCCAAGGAATAGCTATAGCAAAGTGACACATCTCCAAAATACATCTGCATATTCCTGCCTCCTTATCTTCTATGGGACTATTATACCGAGAAAACTATTCGCATGCCCCATAAAATCCAAACAAAAATTATGGTATGTTTGATTTATAGACATGAATTTCTTTATACTTAAACTTAAATTAAATTGTAATCCTTTTTTTCATAAGTTATTTTCAAATAAAGAAAAACCTCTGTAAAAGAAATCTTCTACAGAGGTTTGTTTGCATCTTTATAAAAAATCAGAAAATGATCTAGCCCCTGATCACTGGTATCCAGAGTTCCATTTGATAGTCTGGTGACGACATGTCTCCTTCAGTATAGACTTCAAAATCTGGCGCTCCTGAGTGGCGATAGCCAGTTTCTGGGAAAAAGACCTCCAAAACATATTTCCAAGCATTGTGAATGCTAGCTGGTATAGGACCTTTGACTGGGACGATAGCATATTCAGCCGCTGGTATATCTTTGATTGACAGATCTAGTTCTTCTGCTTTAGTTTTATCCGTCACATCATAAGCAGCCATATAGTTGATGATTTCGCCTTCTTTGATATCCGAGCAGACGCCAAAGTATTGGCCACTACCTAAACTTTCTAGGTTTTCAAAGCTGTGATGAGCATAGAGATACTCTCAAGCAGACGGGCATTTGCTATTGTCAATAGCTTCCAATCGGACGCCTGCCACGGAAAATGCAGGCTTCTTTTGAATCTTGATATCCATGTTCTTTCCTCCTGTAATTTTTAAGGATAATTGAAGCTTAGGAAAGACCCGATAAGGTTTTCCATTTCGAACTTCTGAGGGAGTTGCCCCATGGAATTTCTTGAAGGCTGCGCTGAAGGAATCCGCAGATTCGTAGCCGTACTTCATTGCTATGTCAATGATTTTGTCAGAGCTTTCCCGCAAGTCTGTCACAGCTTCTGATAGCCTGCGATTGCGCAAGTATTCTGCTAATGTCATATCTGCCAGGATAGAAAATAGCCTACTAAAGAGAGGGTAAGAATAGCCCGATAGCTGCTGAAATTTTTTCATATCCACTTCTTCAGTCAGTTGCTGCTTCAAATAATCCATTGTTTGATTGAATTGATGCATCATATTCTTTTTTTCTTACCTCCATAAGATACAAAGGCCGTTAAAAGCAAAGTGAAAATAGGAAAATTGACGCTGGAGCTTCTGATCCTAGGAAATTCTGTCTTTTTCGCATAGCTTTTAGGCCGTGTTCAATTCTAACTATATTCTAGCAAATACAAGATACTTCCGCCCTAGAATCTTTGTTCAAGATTTAAAATTATAAATCTCTATAACTTATCCTTTAATTTCTCAACAAAGAGGTAGGCTGCCGGACAGGTCAAAGTATTCTTAATCGTCAAATGGTTGATTTGATGGATCTTTTTGCGATCTGTATGGGGGAACTCTCGACAGGCCTTGGGACGAACATCATAGATGGAACAGAGATTATCTCCTCCTAGAAAGGGACAAGGCATGGATTTAAAAACCTTATCACCATCTTCATCTACCTGCAGAAACTCCGCTTCAAAAGCTGGTAATTTCATCTTAAAATACTTGGCGATTCGTGTAATATCCGCTTCTTTAAAGTCAGGTCCCAATGTCTTGCAACAGTTGGCACAGGCAGTGCAATCAATCTCCTCAAAAACTTCTTGGTGAATCTGTTGAGCTATCTTATCTAGATTTTTTGGTGGTTTTTTCTTTAGATTTGCTAAAATTTTACGGTGCTCCTTTTGCTTTTGCAAGGCTAGCTGGTGGTAATACTCAATATCAATTTCTTTAGACATAATTTCTTTCTAATTCACGTATTTTTGTCTATTATACCATAAACACTGCCCCTTTTTTGCCCCCTGAACAGAAAAAAGCCCTTCGGATAAAATCCGAGGGGCTTAAAACGTTGTTAAATCAACGGTCGAACTTTTGAATTTCAAGGTTCGGGATAAAATAGTTCACTGAACTATTTTATTTTTTCAAGTTGTAGAATGATTTCAATCCACGGTATTCAGCTACTTCACCA
>ERZ772928.867-NODE-867-length-13272-cov-3.872891_pt1 | contig 13272 bp, 9 predicted proteins | sample MGYA00511686_ERZ772928 | MGnify/ENA primary metagenome ERZ772928 (study PRJEB29015, sample SAMEA2738063) | human oral metagenome | biome: human oral; feature: human-associated habitat; material: saliva | place: China | collected 2219 ... | reverse complement strand
GTCCTCCTGAAAGACTATTAGGATAAACATCTTTTTTATCTTCTAATCCTACACGTTTTAGCAACTCAATTGCCTTTTTCTCAATGTTTTCAGCAGTGTCATCACCAAATGTTTTTGGAGCAAGTGTAATATTTTCTAATACACTCATATTTGGGAATAGGTTAAAGTTTTGGAATACCATTCCTACTTTTTTTCTATATTTATTGATATTTTGTTTAGTAATATCTTCCCCATTGTATAAAATTTGTCCACTCGTTGGAGTTTCTAATAAGTTTACACAACGTAATGCCGTACTTTTTCCACTTCCACTTTCACCAACTATTGAAATAATTTGATTATCTTCCAATGTTAGACTAATATTTTTTACAGCTTTTATAGAATTTTTATAGTTGATATTCAAATTTTTAATTTCTAATAGAGGTTTCATAAAATCACTTTCCTATTTTGTTATTTTTGTATCTGCTGTCAAGAAATAATAGTCTATCGGGAAATTATGCATATTTTCCACTTTATTATTTGAAACATTTACGTTAGCTTGACTCACTATATATGTTCCATAAGCTTCATCTATTATTAGTTGACTAGCTTCTTTTGTTATTTTTTGACGTTCTTTTACATCAAATGTAGTAGTAAGTTTATTGATTAGGTCATCTAATTCTTTGTTACTATATTTACCATAGTTTCCACTTCCATCAGTCTTGAAAGCATTATCTAGGAACCATTGAGAATCTCCAGTTGAAACTGTTTGCCAGTTTTGGAATAAAAGATCAAATTCTAAATTCTTTTTAATATCTTCAAGATTTTCAGCAATTTTAATATTAGCTTTTATTCCAGCTGTTTTTAGTTGAGATTCTAAAAGTTCAGCTACAGTTGAGTTTGCTCTAGTATTTCCACCAGCAGTTCCATAGATATTTAGTTCAAGATTTTTTCCATCTTTATCAACATAACCATCATTATCTGTATCTTTATATCCAGCTTCTGCTAAAAGAGTTTTAGCTTTTTCTAAATTAAAAGTTTGTTTATTAAGTTCATCATAACCATAAGGTTCACTAGCTGGGAAAGGGGCTCTTGCTGCTACTGCTCCTCCACCAACAACTTTTGCAATAGTATCATAATCTACTGCTGAGTTAACAGCTAAACGAAGATTTTTATCACTTAGAACAGATTTTACTGTATTCATTGTCAAAAATTCAATACGAGTTCCAGTTGTAGTCTTAACAATGTAGTCTTTATTATCAGTAAATAAAGCTATATCTCCAGCTCTTATACCTTGAGCCATATCAACATCACCTGATTGTAATGCAAGAGCTCTTGTATTATCATCTTCTATATCAAATACAGTTACACTATCAAGTGCAGGTTTTCCTCCCCAATAGTTTTCATAAGCAACAAGTTCAAATGAAGTAGCAGGTTTAAACGAAGTTACCATATATGGACCTGTACAAACTGGTGTTTCTTTAAATTTAGAAGTATCAACACTAGTGTCAACAATTATAAACATAGGATCAGATATGTTTGCTAAAAATGCACCATAAGGTTCTTTTGTTTTTATAATAACATATTCTCCATCAACATCTATACTAGCTAGCTTTAATGCAGATTCTCCTCTTTCATTTATTTTTACTGTTCTTTCTATAGAAGCTTTAACTGCTTCTGGAGTTAGAGGATTTCCATTTTGGAAAGTTACTCCTTGACGAATATGAAATTTCCAAGTTGTTTCATCAACGTTTTCCCAAGAATCAGCTAATTGGCCAACTAATTGTAAATTTTCATCAACAGTTACTAATGTTTCACCCACAGCAGCTCTTGTCAATGTCCAACCATCCCAGTCTAATGCTGGATCTAATGTTTCTCCAAACCAATAAAGAGCAATATTCATATGTCCACCAGTAGCTTGAGCTTCTGTTGTCACTGCTTCTTTTTCTTTTTCAGTTCCACAACTTGTTAAAATTCCAACTGAAATAAGAGCCAAAAAAATTCCTAATAATACTTTTTTCTTCACAACTTCCTCCTGTACATAAAATTAAAATTATAACTAAACTTTACTTAAATTTATTTTTAATATCTCCTATTACATCATTTAATAATGACTCACTTCTAGTATCATACCAAACCCCATTCATTTTATTTCTAAACCATGTTAATTGACGTTTAGCATAACGACGTGAATTTTGAGAAATTGCTGAAATAGTTTCTTCTTTTGATACATCACCCTTTAAATAAGGTAACATTTCTTTATAACCTATCGCTCCCAAAGCTTGTAATTCAGTTCCATAATCATTAATAATGCCCTTTACTTCATCTTCAAGCCCTTGTTCAAACATAAGTTCAACTCGCTTATTAATTCGATTATAAAGTACTTCTCTTTCAGTATTTAAAACAATTAAATAAGGATTGTATTTTTCTAAAATAGTATCTCCATTATTATTTGTCGTTACAGATTTCTGTTCGTTCATTACATAATTATAAGCATTAATTACACGTCGATGATTATCTAAGTCAATATTATTATATGTATCAATATAATTTTCCTTCAAATATTGTTTAGCTTTCTCAACATCTATATCATAAGTCTTTTCTTCTAAATTTGTAAACTCATAATTATTTAATACTGCATTCATGTAAAAACCTGTACCACCAATTAACAAAGGCATTTTCCCTCTACTATGAATATCATCAATTTTATCACGAGCTAATTTTTGAAAATCATAAACGGAACACGTAGCATTTGGTTCAAGTTCATCTATTAAATGATGAACTACCCCATTCATTTCTTCCGGAGTAACTTTTGCAGAACCTATATCAAATCTTTTATATATTTGAACACTATCTATAGAAATAATCTCACAATCGAATTTTTTAGCAAGTTCAATACTTAAGGCTGTCTTACCAACAGCCGTAGGACCTACTATTGCAATTAAAGATATTTTTTCCATATTGTCTCCTAAACTATTCGCTTAAACATTTTTTCTAAGTCTTTTTTCTCCATTTTTGTAATAATAGGTCTTCCATGTGGACACGTAAATGGATTCTTACACTCATAAAGATCACTTATTACTTTATTCATTTCAACTTCATTGAGTATTTGATTTGCCTTTATAGACATTTTACAGCTAGCCATAGCTATTGCATCATTTCTCAATTCATTAAATGTAATATTATTATTTTTCAAAACTTTTTCAACAATAATTTTTATCATCTCTTCTTCATCTTCTTCTATCCAACCAGGAAATTCACGAACAACGTAAGAATTATCTCCAAATTCTTCAAAAACTATACCTAGCTCTTCAAATTTTTCTAAATTATTTCTAACTTCTGCCGCTTCTTCTACAGAAAAATCAAACATAAGTGGAATTAACATTTGTTTTTTGTAATTTTTTCTTTCGCTAAATTCACGTTGTAACTTTTCATAGTTATATCGTTCAGCTGCAGCGTGTTGGTCAATAAGATATAGTTTATTATCCGCTTCTGAGAGGATGTATGTTTTAAATATTTGAGCAAGAACTTTTAAGTCTGGTAATGTTCTTACCTTAGTTTCATCATCTTGAACTATTTTAGCATTTTTTATTTCATTGAAATGACTATTATCTAATTCAGAATCAGAGCCTAAAATTACTTTGTTCTCAGTATATTCAATTTCATCTCGTTTAGAGAAATTCATAAAATTCTCTATTTCTTTTTTAGTTGGTTTCTCTCCAAATCTATTTCGATTATCCTTTGGATGTGGACTATAACTTAAATTGGGTAAGTCACTTTTAACTCGATTTGTCTTACGAGAATAACTATTATCATTATTTTCATTTTTATCATTAACAGAAATATTTTTTTCTGAAGATAAATTGTCTTCACCGAAAATAAAATCATCTTCATTTATTATTTTATCTTCTAATTGTTTTTTAGAAATGTCCTCATCCTCTTCTATACCAAATTTAGTATCTAATTCAGATAAGAAGTCTAGTTTTTCTATACGTGATTTTTCTTTTTTAGTAAGAACATTATTCATACCTTGAGGAATATATGTATAGTTACTAAGTCTTTCAGCTATTATTTCTTTAATGAGTCTTATTAGTTCTGCTTCTTTTGACAATCTTACTTCTTGTTTTGTCGGATGAACATTTACATCCAGTAAGATTGGATCCATTTCTATGTTTATAACACATAATGGATATCTATTTTTCATAAGTAACGTTCCGTAGGCATCAATAATTGAATTTTGTATCACGTAGTTTTTAATATAACGTCCATTAATAAATATATGAATGTAATTTTTACTTGCTCTAGTTTCCTCAGGAACTGAAATAAAACCATAAACTTTATAGTCATCATTACTACCACTAAAATCTATCATATTCTTAGCTACACTCATATTATAGATTTTTGATAATATTTTATGAACATCCCCATCTCCATATGTTTTAAAGGTTATTTTACCATCAACATGCAGTTCAAATGAGATATTTGGATAAGATAAGGCAAACTTATGAATTACATTCGTTATATTTGCTTGTTCTGTATGTGGATTTCGTAAATATTTTAATCTTGCAGGAGTATTATAGAATAAGTTCTCTACACTAAGATCTGTTCCTTTAATAGGAGCATAAAATTCTGATTGTACTACTTTTCCACCTTCCAATATTAACATTTTCCCTTGAGCTTCACCTGAACAACTTTTGATTATAACTTTACTCACTGATGAAATACTCGCTAAGGCCTCTCCTCTAAACCCTAGTGTTTCTATATGGAATAAATCATAATCTGCACTTATTTTACTAGTAGCATGTCTAAGAAATGCTCTTTCTAAATCATCATTTGAAATACCACTACCATTATCTATTATTCTTATTTGTTTAATTCCAAATTCTTGAATTATTATCTTAATATTTGTACTACCTGCATCGATTGAATTCTCAACTAACTCTTTTACAACAGATGAAGGTCTCTCTACTACTTCTCCAGCTGCAATTTTATTAGATAATTCTGCAGATAATATATTTATTTTTCCCATTTAATTTATTTCACATCCTCGTTTAATTTTTGCTGAATTTCATAAAGAAGATTAAATGCCTGCATAGGTGTTGTTTCAAGGAAGTTAATACTACCTATTTGTTCTTTGATATAATCAAACTTCTCATTGTTACCATCAAAGTCCAATTGTTGTTTTGCATAATGTTTTGCTTTTTCTTCTTTTACTTCTTTTTTCTTTTGTTTTTTAAGCTTTTCTTCTAATTCTACTTGTACTTCTCTTCGTATTTTCTCTTCTAGTTCTTTTGTATTTGTAAGAACATTATTATAGCTTTCACTGTTTACTAAATCTTCACTACCCTTATTACCATTTTCTAACTCTTTAAGAATTTTATTAGCTCCATTTATTACATCATTTGGTAAGTGAGCTAACTGTGCTACATGAATACCATAACTTTTCTCTATTGGACCTTCATTTATCTTGTATAGGAATATCAATTTACCATGATCTTCTTTAGCAGATACGTGGATATTTTTTATTCCCTCGGTAATATTTTCAAGTTTTGTAAGTTCATGATAGTGAGTAGAGAATAATGTTTTACATTTAATAGTATTGTTTATATATTCTAATATTGATTGTGCTAAGGCAATACCATCATATGTAGATGTTCCTCGACCTATTTCATCGAATATTAATAATGAATTAGCTGTTGATTCTACTAAGGCATTTTTCGCTTCAATCATTTCAACCATAAAGGTTGATTTCCCACCAGCTAAATCATCACTAGCACCAATACGTGTGAAAATCTTATCAAAGATTGGTAGACTAGCTGACGAAGCAGGAACAAATGAACCTATTTGGGCCAGAATAACTATTAGTGCAAGCTGTCTCATATATGTAGACTTCCCAGACATATTTGGTCCTGTTATTAAAAGAATATTCTCATCTTTTTCAACCTTACAATCATTACTAATATAGCTATCTGCGCTTACATTACGTTCTACTATTGGATGTCTACCATCCACAATATTTATTACATTATTATCGTTAAAGTCAGGTTTAACATAACCGTATTCTTCTGCCACATCAGATAATGAAACAAAAACATCAATATCACTTAAAGTATTTGCAACTCTTTGCAGACGTGGTATATATTCATGAATTTTAATTTTAACATCTTGGAAAAGTTGTAACTCTAATTCTTCTATCTTTGTTTTTGAGTTAACTATATGTTCTTCAACCTGTTTTAATTCTTCAGATATAAATCTCTCGCAATTAGAAAGTGTTTGTTTTCGGTGATACCCTAGTTCAGTTGGGTCTACACTCTTAAGTCCAACTTTAGAAATCTCGATAAAGTAACCAAAAATCTTATTGTAACCTACTTTTAAGTTTTTAATACCAGTTCTATTTTTTTCACGTTCTTCTATTTCTAATAGTACCTTATTTCCATTTTTACTAGCATTCTTATAACTATCTAATTCCTCGTTGAATCCTAATTTTATAACATTTCCATCTTTTACTGTTTGACCAGCTTCTTCATGAATAGTTTTTTCAAGGAAATCATGAAGATCTTCTAATTCATCAATATTATTAGCGATATCTACTAGTTTTTCTGAATCAAAGCCTTTTAGAATATTCTTAATTTGCGGTATTTGCTTTAATGTTTTCTTTAAATTAAGAAGTTCTTTAGGACTTACAATATTATATGACACCTTAGTTGAAATTCTTTCTAGGTCATACACTTCTTTTAAACTAGTTTTAACGTCTGATTTTTCAAAATAATGTTTAACAAAATCTCCTACTATTTCTTGACGTTTTTTTATTTCATTAATATCAAGTAATGGATTTTCTAACCAGTTTTTTAATTTTCTAGAACCCGCTGCTGTAGAAGTTTTATCCACTATGCTTAGTAAAGAACCCTTTTTACTACCATTAGCCATATTTTGCGTCACTTCAAGATTACGAATAGAATAGTTAGTCATATACACAAATTTATCTTTAAAGTAAACTTCGAAATCTTTTAAACTAGAGATATCTTTATTTTGTGTTTTCTCAATATAATCTAGTAGAATATCTGCACATAATTTTAAATTTTTATCTTTTAAATTATTAGTTTTATCTTTTGAAAGATTATCACTTTCTTGTACTTCAGTTATATATGCACTTATATCTAGCTTTTGACCTTCTATACTAATAACTTCTTTTATATTATTTTTTAATACTTCATCTTGAAGATCTTCCATTGTTTTTAAAATTGTACAACGGCTGTCTCCTGTCATAATATCACAAAAGGCAAAATAGATATTATTATCCTTTATATATGCACTACCTAGAAAATTATTTTCATCATAGTTTTTATAGTTCATATATGTACCCGGTGTTATAACTTGAACTACTTTTCGTTCAACAATTTTTCCTTGTCCCGGTTCAGATACTTGTTCACATATTGCAACTTTATGTCCATTATTAACTAATGTATCTATATAACCTGCTGATGAATGAAATGGTACTCCACACATTGGAATCTTTTCTGCTCCACCATCACGAGCAGTTAATGTAATTTCTAAAATTTTCGATGCACGAACAGCATCTTCGAAAAACATTTCATAAAAATCGCCTAAGCGATAAAATAAAAACATATCTTGATATTCTTTTTTAATTTTCAAATACTGTTCTATCATTGGAGTATATTTCATATCTTTTAACCTTTCTTATTTTAATTAAATTTTATCTTTAAGTATTAATATTTTATTGGTAATTTAAATATAATATAAAATTATCTTTAACAACATTTAGATTTGCTAAACTTTATTTGTTATTGTATAATTACAGCAAAGGAGTTGAATTATGTTAAATTTTATAAAAAACAAAGTTAATTTATCAATACTAATTTTTTATTTTATGTTTGCTTTTTCAAGCCTTGTTCTTATTGCTTTAGCAGAATATAACAATGGACTTACGCCAACTTTATTCTTAAAGCAATTTATTTTTTACCTAATTGGTTTTGGAATAATATATATACTACAAAAAATACCAGTTGATCTTATAGAAAGATTCACCATAGGTATATATTTATTTTCTCTAGTTTTACTAGTTGGAATATTTTTAGTTCCTAATAGCATGGCTCCTATTGTTAATGGAGCACGCAGTTGGTATAACTTTGGATTATTCACAATCCAACCATCAGAGTTTGCTAAAGTAGCAACTATTGCTATGATTAGTTTATTAATTAAAGAACAAAGCTTTAGAGATAATAGTGATCCTGTAAAACTTTTAAAAATATTACTTATAGTTTCAATTCCGTTCATTTTAGTATTAAAAGAAAATGACTTAGGAAATGGGTTATTCTTTGTATATTTATTCTTAGGTTTAGTATTTCTTGTTAGTACTCATAAAAAAACTTTACTTAATATTTACTCGGTAGTACTAGTCGTACTAGCTACTATCATTTTAGGAGCATTATACTTCCCTAGTCTACTTTCACTAGTGGGACTTAAGGGATATCAACTGAAACGTATCTTATCTTGGTTAAATCCCGAAGCTTATTCGTTAGATTATTCTTATCAAATTACTCAAGTTTTAAGCGAAATAAAAACTGGTGGTTTAACTGGAACATTTGTTAAAAATAAAACTTATATCGATGAGCAGTTTAATGACTTCATCTTCTCAATAGTTGCTAAAAACTTTGGATTTATCGGAGCATTTTTCTTCTTGATACTATTCTTTATTTTTATACTAAGACTATTTAATATTGTAAAAAAATGTGAACAAGGTAATTATAGTTATTACTTTATACTACTTGCTATTTGTAGTTTTTGTTTCTCTTTCTTCATCAATATTTTTTCTACTCTTAGCATAATCCCAGTAATCGGTATTAGTATGCCATTCATAAGCTATGGTGGAAGTTCACTCATGGCTAATAGTATATTACTAGGTATTATTATAAAAATAAATGCTACTATCCATGAAGAATACCTTGAAGATGAGTATTATGAATACGATAATAATGACTATAATAATTATGATAATCAATTTAACGATTATAGTGAAAATTATGATTATAATGATAATTACGACGATAATCCAAATAGATATCGCCGCAGTAAACGAAAAAACAATTATCGATAAAAAAATTCAATAATTAATTAAGAGCGAGGATCAGACTATCTGTCCTCGCTTATTTTTATTATTTTCTAACGTCTTCTATGAATTTTTCATCAATAGTTTCAATTAATTTTCCTAAAATAGCTTTAGCTGCATAATAATCGCGAATATCAAAAATAGCATTATGAGTGTGGATATATCGACCACTAATACCAATAACAGCTGTTGGTACACCATTTACCGCTTGGTGAATATTACCCGCATCAGTTCCTCCTGGTGAAGTATAATATTGATATTTTATTTCATTTTCTTCAGCAAGGTTAACAAGTTTTTCTCTCATATTTGGACGTAGTACCATAGTTCTATCAACTAGTCTTACTAAGAATCCTTCCCCTAGACGCCCATTACTTGTTTTTGATCCATCCATATCATTTGCAGGACTACAGTCTACAACAAAACATACATCTGGTTTAATCATATTTGCTGCTGCACTTGCTCCTCTAAGTCCAACTTCTTCTTGAACTGTAGCACAAACTACTAAATTAATATCTAAATCTACATTTGCAAATTGTTCAAAGATTTCTGTAATAATAACACAACCATATCTGTTATCTACAGCTTTTGTCATAAATCTGTGTTCTGTAAGTTGTTCAAATGATGTTTTAGGAGTTACAAAAGCTCCTTCACGAATTCCCATAGCTAGAACTTCTTCTCTAGAAGAAGCTCCTAGGTCTATAGTCATATCACTAATTTTTACATTTTGAGCTACTCCTGCTGTAAAGTGTTTTGGTATTGAACCAATTACTCCAGTAAATTTTTTACCTTCATAAGATGTAATAGTGTAAGTTTGAGCCAATAGAACATCTTCTCTGAATCCACCTAATGTTTCAAATTTTAAAAATCCATTTGGTAAGATTTTAGTTACTACAAAACCTACTTCATCCATATGTGCCGCTATCATTACTGTTTTAGCATTTGGATTTTTAGATTTTTTTATTGCATAAATCCCACCAAGATTATCATACTTAATTTCATCAGCATATGGAGATAGATTTTTTTCTAAATAGCTAGAAATTTCTCCTTCAAATCCTGATGCACCATCTAACATAGTTAATTCTTTAAATCTTTCTACTGATTTGCTCATATTCTTATACCTCTTTTATATATTGTATTGTTTCAGTTTCTTTTATATATTTAACTTCATACTCAACACCATCATCTTCAAAATAGAACATTAAGTATGGATTTTCTATTAGGTTTAGTGTGTAACTATCCTTTACATTATATCCTTCAGCAATAATTTTATTGCGACATCTATCGATGTGATCATTATCTAATTCTTGTTCTTCTGATTTCTTAAAAAGATAATATCCAATTCCCGCCGCAGCCAAAGGTGCTACTATTTTTTTGATTTTCATATGTTCACCTCTTATCTGAATTCATCACATAATGAATTAAACATTTCCTCATCAAAAGTCAGGTCTTGGTGAGCAATAGGTTCATCACGCTTATAATTTTTTAACGTGTCTTCATAATGCTTTTTATTAGTATTTTTATAAATTACTCCTGTAACTAAGTCGTTGTACTCTTCTAAAATACGGTATGCTTCAAGTTTATTTGTGTTATCATAACCTTCAATATCTGATAATTTTGTAAGGTTTTCTTTGTACCATGCTGGTGTATTTTTGTAGTTATATGTTTTACATGGACTAAATACATTAACAAGTGCAAAGCCATCATGTTGAACAGCCTCTTCAAAAACTTGCATCATTTCTTTCATATCACCTGTGAATACTTGAGCTAAAAATGTTACTTCACATGATAGTGCAATTTTCATAGCTGATAAAGGTTGTTCCATTACCCCATCTAAAGTTGTAGTAGTTACTAAACCTTCATCTGATTTAGGAGACATTTGACCTTTTGTTAAGGCATAAAGTTGGTTATCCATTACTACATAGGTCATATTTACATTACGTTTCATAGCATGAACTGCATGTCCTATACCAATGGCATATCCATCACCATCCCCACCCATCGCAAAAACTGTTAAATCTTGATTTGCAAGTTTAATTCCTTGTGCTACAGGTAATGAACGCCCGTGTAATCCTTGTACACCATACGCTTTAGTATAACCACTAATTTTACCAGAACATCCAATTCCTGCAGAAATTACTACATTTTCAGGTTTAAGTCCTAAATTTACTACAGCTCTATTTATTCCTGCCAATACAGAGAAGTCTCCGCAACCAGCACACCAATCAGGTTTTACATCATTTTTATAATCTTTTAATGTGACTTTCAAATTACTTCTCCTCCTCTAATAGTTGTGCTACAAGTTGATGAGTATAATAAATATCCCCATCATATTTTAGTAAGCTTCCTAATTTATCTGAATTATGGTACTTACTTGCTATTACTGTACGAAGTTGTTTATTGTGATTGTGCTCTACAATATAAACTTTTCTATACTTATCAAATGTATCACGAATTTCTTGAGCTACTGGGTAAATTTGACGTATTTGCATAGTGTCAATTTTCATACCTTGCTCTTTTAATTGCTTTGCAGCTTTATTTAATACTCCATATGTTGAATTAACACCAACTAGTAATATATCTTTCTCATCGTTGTATTCATGTAATACGAATGGTCTATCAACTAAGGCACTTTCGATTTTATTAGCACGTTTTTCTTTTTGACGAGCTGTATTTCGTTTAACCTCTGATGGTAATCCAACTACTGAGTGTTCATAACTGTTCGCATTATGAATTCCACCTTTTTGTCCAGGGATAGTTCTTTCAGAAACTAATACATCAGTCGTATAACGTTTGAAGTAAATAATATCACTTTCTGTTATTTCTTCTTGTTTTAATAAACGACCTCGATCTATTTGTACTTTACTAAAGTCAAAGTTAGAAACAGTTTCCTTATTCATACCTAATTGTAAATCCATTAATACAATTACAGGTGTTTGATATTTTTCTGCCATATTAAATGCATCTATCATAGTGTAGAAACAGTCTTCTACAGATATAGGTGCTAATACTACACGCGTAGCATCTCCTGTTCCTCCATAAACTGCATGGAAAATATCAGATTGTTCTGTTTTTGTAGGAAGTCCTGATGATGGTCCACCGCGTTGAACATCGACTATAACTACAGGTTGCTCAGCCATAACACCCATACCTAAAAATTCAGTCATAAGTGAAATACCAGGTCCTGAAGTAGCAGTCATCGCTCTAACTCCAGCAAAGTTCGCTCCTATAGCAACACCTAATGCAGCAATCTCATCTTCAGTTTGTATATAAGCACCTTTTACCGTTGGTAATTTATCAAATAAATATTCCATAATTTCAGTTGCTGGTGTTATCGGGTATCCTGCATATAATCTGCATCCAGCAACTAATGCACCTAACCCCGCAGCATGGTTACCTACTAACCACATATTCGATTTTTCTTTTGGTTCTAATTTTTTTAAGTAATATTTATTACCAATATTATGTTCATTCATAAAATCAGTCATTATCTCATGACCTTTATCGAATGCTTGAATATTCATATTTACTATTTCTTCACCCTTGCTAGAGAACTTAGATTCAATCATTTCATAGAAAATCTTTCCATCTATATCTAGTAATGCAGAGCATATACCTAATGTAATAATATTCTTAATAATAGGTGTTGAGATTTCTTTAGCTAACGTTGTTATCGGGAAAACTGCAACAAGTCCTTTTATTTCTTCAGATATTTCTGGTTTAATTTTTTCATCAGCAATAACTATACTATTTTCATCTAGTTCATTAATATAATCATCTAATGTTGCCTGATCAAAAGCGATTAGTATATCTGTTTTATAATCAATAACATTTATTTTTTCTTCAGATATACAAATTTTACTATTACTGTGGCCACCCTTAATTCTACTTGCAAAATCACGAGTAGAATACATATGGTATCCTAATTTATTAATAACTGTAGAGAAAATCTCAGCTGTACTTTCAAGTCCTTCACCTTGTTCTCCACCTATTTTCCATCCTAGTTTATTTATCATACAATCTCCTTCAATCTCTTTCATGAGAAATTTTATTCGTTGATTTCTTAATACTTTATTTTATCATATTTAAAAAAATTTTTCCATCCTATAATATTTATTTTTGTTGTAATAAATCCTTATTTTTTACAAGTTCTAATAGATTAAAAATTTTAT
>ERZ772928.866-NODE-866-length-13277-cov-3.249887_pt1 | contig 13277 bp, 10 predicted proteins | sample MGYA00511686_ERZ772928 | MGnify/ENA primary metagenome ERZ772928 (study PRJEB29015, sample SAMEA2738063) | human oral metagenome | biome: human oral; feature: human-associated habitat; material: saliva | place: China | collected 2219 ... | reverse complement strand
TGATGTCTAAGTAAAAAACGTGCGATAAACCGACCACACTTTGATCTGCACCTTACACATTGACGCTGAGCCAAGCTGTGTAAGGTGCAGATTTTTTTATGCGTATTTTGTCTGCCGGAGGGGGCGGAATCTATAATGAACTTCAGAATGCTTCTTTTCGGCATCCCAAAAATCGCCATATTCCAACGGCAATGAAGGTGGCGGTGAGGTAAACTGTGAGATAGTCAAAGGCATGCGCGAGGCGGAGGGAGACAAAGCCTGCTAGGTAGGCGCCGAAGAGGGCGACGGAGAATTGCAATGCGCTGTCGAGCGTGGCGTAAGTTTGAGTGGATTTGTCCATAATCATGGCGAGCAAGCACGGCACAAGTAATGCGTAAGTCATACTTAATAATAAGATTGGTACGGCGATAAGATAAGGAAAATCCGTGCCGACATATTCAAATAAAATAAATAAGCAGAAGGCAAAAATTTGGCTAAATAATACCCATTGGGTGACAGAAACCCGAGAATATTTTTTGAGTAATAGACCACTTAGCGGCGCAAAGGCGATAGCACAAAGGGGTTCGAATACTGAAAGTAATAGCCCAATGTGTTGGCTGCTCCAGCCCAAGGCATTTAGACGCGGAATGAAACTACTGACCACCATGCCGCTGGGAATAAACACAAATAACAATAAAATCAACCAACGAAATGAAATGTGCGGTTGTTGCCAAAAGTGGAAAAAGCGTGTGAATAAAAAACGCAATGGCGGATTTTGCGGTTCAGCGGCAACTGTAGGTTCGGAATATAGGCTGATTTGTAGAATCAATAGTAGTGCAAAAACACTGATTAAATCCACCGCACTTTGCCAGCCGTAATGATGATAAATCAGTAACACCAAACCGCCGCCAAGCATTTTACCCACGCGTCCTGCGATCACCTGAATGACACCGCCAAAGCCACGTTGCTCAAAAGGCAGGATGGCACAGGTTAATCCTAGCGTTGCACAACCGAAAAATAGACTGCTTAGGTTCAATAGCACACACGCCACCATAAGCAGTGTAAAATCCCGTTGCGGTTGGATGAAATGCAACATAAATAAGGCAATAAAAATGATTAGCGAGGAAAGGCATAGCCAACCGCGAAATTGCCCGATACGCTTGAGACGATAGCGTTCAATTAACGGTGAAACGATGAATTTCGCCATTTCCATTCCACCAAGCAAATAGAACCAACTAAGCTGTTTAAGATCGAACCCCATCTCTTTTAACATGGTGATGAGACCAATCATATAAAATGCCACTATGCAGAATTTAAAACCGGCAGTCGTGGCAAGGATTGCCCAATCCTGCTTAGTGAGTGATGTTGCCTTGTTGGCATTGCCAAAACGCTGCATAACGTCCTTTTTGTTCTAAGAGTGTTTGATGCGTGCCTTGTTCGGCAATGCTGCCGTTTTCCAACACATAAATGCAATGCGCGCCCACAATGGTGGAAAGTCGGTGAGCGATAATCAACACGGTTTTGTCTTTAACCAGCTGATCCAGCGCTTTTTGTACTGCCAGCTCATTGCGGGTATCCAGCGATGCCGTCGGTTCATCTAAAATGAGAATCGGCGCATCTTTTAAAATTGCGCGGGCAATCGCAAGTCGTTGCTTTTCACCGCCGGAAAAATTACTCCCAATTTCATTAACTTGCGTTTGATAGCCTTGTGGTAATGCCTGAATAAAATCATGGCATTGGGCAAGTTTACAGGCGTGAATCACCTCTTCATCGGTGGCATTGGGTTTTGCCATTCGGATGTTATTTAATACGCTGTCTTGGAATAAATACACGTCTTGAAACACCACAGAAATTAAGCGCATGAGCTGTTCTTGGCTAACATCCCGAATATCGATACCGCCGATCGTAATTCGCCCTGATTGCGGATCGGCATAACGCAACAACAAGCGGAGTAATGTTGTTTTACCACAACCGCTGGTGCCCACAAAAGCATTGAGGCTGTTAGGTTTTATGTCCAGATTAATGTCGTTTAGGATGGTTTTTTCGGCATTGTAACCAAAGCGGACATGCTCATAGCGAATGCGATAATCTGTGGGTAATCTGCTGCCATGATTTTCCGCCAATTCAGGCAATGCCATCAGTTTTTCAAATTTTTCACAGCTAATCACAAAAATTTCTAAGAGCGAAGACATTTGCACAAAGAAGTTCAATACATCTGAAATTCGCGCAATTAAAATCAGCACCGTGGCTAACAATACCCAATGGGCGCTACCGGAAATCACCCAAAATGTGCCAACAATTAATACCGCGATAAGACTTAATTGAATGCTTGAGGTAATAATCAAATTCGGACGTTCGCTTTTTTTTGTGCCAATGCGTTGAATGTTTGCCACATCTTCAATCACACGGTTGAAAATATGTTGTTTGTTTTCAGTCTGCCCTGTTGATTTCAGAATTTCCAAGCCCTGCACAAACTCAATGGTTTCGCCTTTAAGTCGCTGATTAGCTTCTGCCAAAATACTAAATCCACGACGGAAAGCTTTTCTCCGCCATAAATAAAGTGGCACGATAAGCGGAAAAATAATGAAGATCAGCAGCCCAAAGCGGTAATCAAAGAAACAAAGACAAAGGGCGGCAGACACCGGTGTTACGATGCCGTAAATTAGAATACTGATTAAACTGAAAGCGTAATTCGTCGCTTCATTAATACTTTGGATGGCAACGGCACTGAGTTCGCCTGCACGAAATCCACTGAGGACGGCAAGAGATACGCGGCGGAGTTTTTCGCCCAGTTGACGTCTTAATTGATATGTCGCCAAAAATGAATCGCCTTTGGTGTCATAATATTCCGCCCAAATGCGGAAAAGGAGGCTGACGATTAAAAGCACGCCACATAAAACACTCCAAAAAATGACCGCACTTTGCCCTGCTTCAGTTTGTTCTAATGCCAAAAGCAGCGGATACAGCAAGCCGATAGCCACGCCGAATAAGGTTGCAGACAGTGCTGCAAAAGCGAGACAGCGTAAGAATGCGCTTTGTTGCTGTTGGGCGGCGGCAAATAAGGCGTGATAAGTTTGCCACAGGCTTTTTACGCGTTGAGTTTCAGGATTAAAGTAAGATTGCATAACATTCTCTAATGTATCGTCCAAGATTTTGCCTGTTGATATTCTGCCCAAAGGGTTTGATAGGCGACATTGGTTTGCAACAAGGCTTGGTGATTTCCTTGAGCAATGATTTTGCCGTTCTCTAAATAAATAATTTGATCGGCTTGGGTAATGCTAGACAGGCGATGCGCCACCATGATCACTGTTTTATTTTGCATCAGCGCATGAAATGCCTGCATTAAATCCGCCTCGTTTTTTGCATCGGAAAAAGCCGTGGGTTCGTCTAGCAATAAAATCGGGCGATTTTGTAAAAAGGCGCGGGCTATACTGATACGTTGTTTTTGTCCGCCTGACAATAATTGTCCGCGTTCACCCACTTTTGTTTGATATTGCTCCGGCAAGGTCATAATAAAGTCGTGAATACGGGCTTGTTTGGCGGCATTGATAATCGCTTCCTCCGTTACATTTTCTATGCCATAAGCAATATTTTCGGCAATAGAGCAAGAAAATAAGAAATTATCCTGAAATACGACCGAACAATATTTCATGAGTTGATCCTGTTCCATATGACGAATATCTGCACCACCTAAGGTGATTTTTCCGCTATCGACATCCCAAAAGCGCAACAGCAAATTGAGTAAGGTGGTTTTGCCGGAGCCTGAAGTGCCAATAATCGCGGTAAAACTATTTTGCGGCACGCTGAAGTCGATATTTTTCAGCGTCGCTTTGTCGGCATCATAGCTGAAATTGACCTGTTCAAATTGAACCGCATACCCCTTCGGCGTTTGTAACGGCAAAAGTGCGGTGGCATTTTCCAGCGTTTTTATTTCGTTAATGCGTTCAATGGCGGCGCGGGAGCGTTCCAACAAATGAAACAGTCCCATGTACGGATGCATGGTTTCAATTAACCCAGCGGCTAACACTAAAAAGGCAAAAAAGCCAAAGGTGGAAAGCAGCGCAAGCGAGTGTAAATACACGCCTAACACGATCAAAAACAACATGATCGGCATTGGCGTAAAGAGCGAACGGGCAAGACGTGTTGGTGCGCCCACTTTGGCTAAAAAAGCGAAGATGACCTGATTAAAATTTTCCAATGCGGTGCTAAAACGGCTGTACGAACTTTGTCCCGCATCAAAGGTGCGAATCGTGCTCATACCTTGAATATATTCAATAATAGCGCTATTGATTCGGCTCACGGCAGCACCGTAATCACGATAATTCAACCGACTTTTTTGCATTAAACGTTGCAGAATCGTAAACAACACGACAAGGAAAATCAGCACAGCCAATGCCATGGGCCAATTTAACCAAAACAATGCCGCCAACACGAAAATCGGTGTGGAATAAGCCTCCGCTTTAAGAGGGGGCGCATCGGCAACAAAGGTGTGCAATTCGTTTACGTCATCGCACAGCACTTTCGTTAAACCGCCTGAACCGATTTCATTGACTTTGCCTAACGATAATTGACTGATTTTTTTCTCAAGCTGTTGGCGTAGCATTTTTTCCAATTCAAAGGCCGCATAATGAGATTTGTCGTGCGCTTTAATTTTGCAGGTGTAATACAAAATGGAAATGGCAAGCAGCGCAAAAATCTGCCAATAAGGAAACGTAAGAGATTGGCTGACGGTGAACACAATGTGGATCATCAAAAGCCAAATCCCGATTTTTAAGCCTTGTGCGAAGGTTGCCAACCACATTGAGGCGCGTAATTGCGCGGCAACAGGTTGGCAAATTTGTTGGTGTTGCTGACTCATTGCTTAGAATCTTAACTCGGTAGAAAGTCCAATTTGACGTTCCGGCTGACGAGTAATGTCGCCAGAGCGCGGTACGAGTAAGATATCTTTGCGTGAGTTAAGCACGTTGTCGGCATAAAGCGTGATTCTGGCATGCTTAAAGTCGTACGCTAAATAAACATCAAGTTGGTCATAATGCCCTACTTTACCATTGGCTAAGTTGTCGGCAGTGGAATAATAACTACTGTTATAGCTGTAATTGGTGCCAATTTCTAGGTGGTCAAGAAGACGATAATTGGCCCCCACTTTTCCGCTGAAACTCGGTGCGCGAGCAAGTTTATTCCCTTCAATGCCGCTGTTTGGATAACGTTTGATATCGGTTTTTAGCATCCCGATGCCCGCATTAAGTACCAGTTTCTCCGTGGCCTGCCATTCGGTATTGATTTCCGCACCATAGGTGACGACTTTATCGGCATTGCGGATCACGATGGAATTTGGACCAAGGGTAAACGGTAACTGCATGTCTTTGTAGTCGTTATAGAATAGGTTGCTGTTAATGCGTAGGCGTTTATCTGCGGATGTCCAACGATGATAAAGTTCGTAGTTCCAGACATATTCCGCGTCATATTCATAGCTGGTGTACGGCACACCGAAAGTCACACCGGCACCACCCGGGTTGTAACCTTTGCCTACTTTAAAGCCTAAGCGTTGATCATCGTTAATTTTCCATGCAATGTCTGCTTTTGGCAGGAAGACATTGTATTTTTTATCCCGGTTGATGGAAAACATCGCACTTTTGCCTTTACGCTGATGATGTTCCTGTTCATAGCGAGCAGAAAGCGTCAATTCAAACGGAATATCAGGCGTAAAGGTAATTTCACCAAAGGCCGCCTTGGTTTTCGTTTTATCATTAAAATTTGTCGTAATCGGCGTGCGAGCAATGCGTCCGTTGAGCATCGTAACACTTTCATCTTGTTTCGCATTGAAATAGAACAAACCGAATAAACCACGGTATTTTTCGCTTTCGTATTTTACAATGGGTTCAATTTGGAATTCATTGCCATCAACACGAGCCGGAACACCTCGACGATTTGGCGGCAATGCGGTGTTAAATGGTGAGGTCGTTTTTCTATCGTGAATAAAGTGGGTATAAACCAATTTATTTTCCCATTTCCAATGCTCTGAGAGTTGATAGCCAATGTCCCAAATGGTGCTGGCAGAGCGAGTTTGGAATACCGGGCGTTCCGGCGTGTAACGTGGTGAATTAGGTTGTAATTCCGTTTCACTTTGTGGCGCTCTTGCGTTTAAATGATTGAACGTTAAACGGCTATAGAGATCCGGCAAGGCAGACGGCGTCCACAATAATTTGGCGCGGGTATTGGTGGCTTTAAACCAACGTGGGTTACCAACGGGATCATAATGCGGTAAATCCACAGCAGTTTCTCGTTGTTGATGATCTACGCTTAAACGAAACGCTAATTCGTCTTTCACCACAGGGCCTGAAATCAGGGCTGCCGTTTGTGCCAATCGATGATTTCCCATATTTAATTTCGCAGCGCCTTCCCATTCTTGCGTTGGGTCATTGCTGGTCATGACCACTGCACCGGCAATGGCATTACGCCCTTGGGCATAGCTTTGCGCCCCACGGTAGATTTCCACCTGTTTCATATCCCAGAGGGATTTTGTACCGAATGCCAATTCGTTATAGCTGGAGGTTCTGCCGTCAATTTGCATATTCAAACGTGGGCGTGAACCGGCAAAAAATGCCACCGCACCTACTGCTGGACCGGATCCGTCAACGCCACGCACAGTAGGTAAGTCATTGCCCAAGCCGGTGTCTAAAATATTCACATCGCGTTTTAATAATTGGGTCGCAGACAGTAAATTGGCTTCTCGTTTGAGTTGTTCGGCGGTTACCACGGAGGTACTTGAACCGGTAGAGGATTGACTACGCTCGAATTTTTCACCGGTGACAGTGATTTCGTCTAGTACCGTGGTCTGTTTACTTTCTTCGGCATGGCTAGAAACAGAATAGGCACTCATCAGGCAAAGGCTAATGAGGCTGAGTCGTGGGGATAACTTGTTCATGGGTTCTCCTAGGCTTCATTTTAGTTTAAAGTTTACACTTTTTGCATTAACTGATTAATAATGTAAACCTAACACAATCACAATACGAAAGTAAATAAGAATTTTTCTCAAATTTTACATTTGACAATTAAAGGCTTTCGGCTATGTTATTGCCCCTTAAGGAGCGAACCATGAAAAAAGATATTTTTTTGAAACAGGTTGCCACTGAACTGTTTTATCAACAAGGCTGGAGATTAACCTCTGTCGCAGAAATTTGTCGGGCGGCGGGGGTGAGTCGGGTGACGTTTTATAAATATTTCCCTACCAAGCAAGATTTAGTGAAATGTATTTTTGAAGAACAAAAAAATAATATGCGGCGGGAATTTGACAGACTGTTAGCCACGGAGGCAGATTTAACCACGGTGATTCAGCAAATTTTGACGATGCAGCAAGAATCCATGGCAACGTTGTATTCCACCGCCGTATTACATGATTTAAATCATGATCAAGATGAAACCTTACAGGCTTTTTTTCGGCAAATGGCACAGGAAAAATATCTCTATATGCACTATTTTTTCAGTACGTTACAACAACGCAAAAGCGTACGTGATGATTTTCCTGTGATTTTAATTGATGTGTTGATTCAAAAAATGGATGAAATGATTCATTCTTCGGTCTTACAACAACATTATGCCGGCAAAGAACAGCAACTCTTTAAAGATGTGTTACAGCTTTTTATGCATGGCATTGCTTATCAGAAAAATGCCGCCTGATTCTTTGAGTAAAAACATTTCAAAAACAGACCGCACTTAGCATGGAAGATGACGGCATCAGGCATCGTTCGCCATGATTTCTGGTTATAACATATAAAAAACCGTTCTTTCCTTAAAAAATTGTCTTCTTTTTATAATGCACGAAAATCTTGTTTCGTTTTGAATTAAATATGAATTGGCAATATATCTGGAACACATTACCACGTTTTATTGATGCGACTTGGATAACGTTGCAGCTTTCTTTTTGGGCGATTGTCCTTTCGTTGTTCATCGGTTTTTTCTGCGCTATTGTGACGACATATAAAGTGCGTATGCTCAACCCCATTGTGAAATTTTATATTGAACTTTCCCGCAACACGCCTTTGTTGATTCAGGTTTTTTTCCTGTATTTCGGCTTATCTAAGGTGGGTATCAAATTAGACGGCTTTACTTGTGCTGTGATTGGTCTTGCGTTTTTAGGGGGAAGTTATATGTCAGAAGCCATTCGAGGTGGTTTGGAGGCGATTCCCCGTGCTCAGTTGGAATCAGCGTTAAGTTTAGGGTTGACGCCGGCACAAGCCTTTCGTTATGTCTTATTCCCCCAAGCCTTTGCGGTTGCTGCACCGGCGATCGGCGCTAACAGTTTATTTTTAATGAAAGAAACCTCGGTGGTCAGCGCGATTGCCATTGCGGAGTTAATGTTTATGGCAAAAGAGATTATCGGTATGGATTACAAAACGAATGAAGCGCTCTTTTTATTAGTGGTGTTTTATTTGTTGATTTTATTGCCGGTGTCATTGTTTATCACTTACTTGGAACGTCGTACACGGAGAGCAAAATATGGGGCTTAATGTGTTATTTGAAGGGAGCAATTTTGAACGGTTGTTGGGTGGTCTCTGGGTAACAGCAAAAATTGCCTTTGTCTCCGTTTTCTTCGCCTGCATTCTCGGTATTTTTCTCGGCTTGTTGATGACAAGCAAAAATCGCCTGATTCGTGCTGTTTGCCGTTTTTATTTGGAATTTGTCCGCATTATTCCTTTGTTGGTCCTACTTTTTATTACCTATTTTGGCGTGGCGAAATGGTTCAATACGCATATTGATGGCGTTACCGTATGTATTTGGGTCTTCATTTTTTGGGGAACGGCGGAAATGGGAGATTTAGTGCGTGGTGCCTTGACGTCTATTGAAAAACATCAAACAGAATCTGCTTACGCCTTGGGTTTAACGTCGCTACAGACTTTTCGTTATATTTTATTGCCACAAAGTTTAAAACGTGTCACACCAAGTGCGATCAACTTATTTACACGCATGGTGAAAACCAGCTCGCTTGCTATGTTAATCGGTGTATTGGAAGTGATTAAAGTCGGGCAGCAGATTATTGAAACCTCTCTGTTTACGGAACCCTCCGCTGCCTTGTGGATTTATGGTGTGATTTTCTTGTTATATTTTGTGATTTGCTATCCGTTATCTTTATTTTCACGTTATTTAGAAACCTATTGGGAAAAATAGAAGGTGTGTATGCCCTTATTAGAAATTAAAAATTTAGTGAAATATTACGGCGAAACCCTTGCCTTAAATGGAATTAATTTATCCGTTGAAAAAGGCGAAGTGGTGGTAATTTTAGGCCCATCCGGCTGCGGTAAAAGTACGCTCTTACGTTGTATTAACGGCTTAGAAGAGATAAAGAGCGGTCAATTAATTTTGCAAAATGAAGGCGTATTGGGCAAAGATTTGCCTTGGGTGAAGGCGCGACAACACATTGGCATGGTGTTCCAAAGCTATGAATTATTTCCACATATGTCGGTCATCGACAATATTTTGCTCGGACCACTCAAAGTGCAGAAACGCCAACGTGCTGAAGTAGAAGCTCAAGCCGATATATTACTGAAACGGGTTGGATTGTTTGAGCGTAAAAATGCCTATCCGCGCGAATTATCAGGCGGTCAGAAACAACGTATTGCCATCGTCCGTTCTTTGTGTATGAATCCCGATATTATGCTGTTTGACGAAGTCACTACCGCACTTGACCCGGAAATGGTGCGTGAAGTGTTGGATGTGATTTTAGGCTTGGCGAAAGACGGCATGACGATGCTTATCGTGACCCATGAAATGTCTTTTGCCCGCCAAGTGGCGAATCGCATTGTGTTTATGGATAAAGGACAAATCGTTGAACAGGCTTCGCCATCGGATTTCTTCACCAACCCGCAAACCGACCGTGCGAAAACCTTTCTTAACATTTTAAATTACGAACCAAGAGGAGTTAACTATGAACAAAACATTTAAAAAAGTGACCGCACTTTTCGCCACCGCATTATTGGCAATGGGCTTAACTGCCTGCAATGATAAAGAAGGCAAAACGGAATCGGCGACCTCGTCAACGATTGAGCAACTCAAACAAGCCGGCAAAGTGCGTATCGGCGTATTCAGCGACAAACCGCCATTCGGCTATGTGGACAGTCAAGGCAAAAGCCAAGGATTTGACGTAGAAATCGCCAAAGCCATCACCAAAGATTTATTGGGCGATGAAAATAAAGCGGAATATGTGTTAGTTGAAGCGGCTAACCGCGTGGAATATCTCACCTCCAATAAAGTGGACATTATCCTTGCCAACTTCACCGTCACGCCTGCCCGTGCCGAAGTGGTGGATTTCGCGAAACCTTACATGAAAGTGGCATTGGGTGTGGTCTCGAAAGATGGCGCAGTGATTACCGATGTAAATCAATTAAAAGGCAAAACCTTGTTAATCAATAAAGGTACCACCGCAGACGCGTATTTCACTAAAAATTATCCTGATATCAAACTGTTGAAATTCGAGCAAAATACGGAAACCTTCGAAGCTTTACGTGACGGTCGTGGTGATGCGCTTGCCCATGACAACACATTATTGTTCGCGTGGGCGAAAGAAAATCCGGGCTTTACAGTGGGCGTGAAAAATTTAGGTGATCAAGATTTCATTGCGCCTGCAGTGAGAAAAGGGGATACCGAATTGTTGAACTGGTTAAATGCTGAAATTGAAAAATTAGGTAAACAAGGCGTGTTAAAACAAGCCTACGAAAAAACTTTAAAGCCAATTTATGGTGATGCCATTACGGAAGCAGATGTGGTGGTGGAGTATAAATAACTAAACGCCTTCATGAAAACGCCCTGTTATGTGAAAACAGGGCGTTGTTGTTTGTTTAAGTGTAACAACCTTTTGGGTATAAATTTTAGCGATTTAATTACAGTCGTTTTTTATTCTGAACGCCCTTTTACGTTTATTTTTCCTTCTGCCAATTCATCCCCAAATTCATCCAACACTGACCGCACTTCGGTCGCGCAGCTACAACAGTATTTACGGTGTTAGGTGTTTTTTGCGGTTGTGTTTGGTGAGCGGTGATCTTCATACTACAAACCAGGCGAGTGAGATTGATATATCGCTTGCCTTTTACCCCGCGCTTAATTTCTTTTACAATAACCCCGCTAATTACCTAACAGGAGGCATTTATTATGATGAACAGAAGACGTTTTATTCAAATCGGTGCGACCAGCGTGTTGGCGCTTAGTTGCCATCGCATGGCGTTCGCGAAAAGCGATAACCAAGTCGATTTACGCATTGTCGGTACTACCGATATTCACAGTTTTTTGACGGATTTTGACTATTACAAAGATGCACCGACAGAGAAATTCGGTTTTACCCGTGCGGCAAGTTTGATTCGCCAAGCCCGTGCAGAAGTGAAAAACAGCGTGTTGGTGGATAACGGCGATTTGATTCAAGGCAACCCGATTGCTGATTATCAAGCGGCAGTGGGCTATAAAGAAGGCAAATCAAACCCGGCGGTGGATTGCTTAAATGCTATGCATTATGAAGTGGGGACATTGGGTAACCACGAGTTTAACTACGGCTTGGATTATTTAGCCGATGCCATCAAACAGGCGAAGTTCCCGATTGTGAACGCCAATGTGGTGAAAGCGGGAACTGAGGAGCCTTATTACACACCTTACGTGATTCAGGAAAAAACGGTGGTGGACAATAAAGGCAAGTCTCATAAGCTAAAAATCGGTTATATCGGTTTTGTGCCGCCACAAATTATGGTGTGGGATAAAGCCAATTTAACGGGCAAAGTGGAAACCCGCGATATTGTAAAAAGTGCGCAAAAATATGTGCCGGAAATGAAGAAAAAAGGCGCGGATATTATCGTTGCATTAGCACATACCGGCCCATCCGACGAGCCGTACCATGAAGGCGCAGAAAATTCTGCGTTCTATCTTGCCGATGTGCCGCACATTGATGCGGTGATTTTCGGTCACTCCCACCGCTTGTTCCCGAATAAAGAATTTGCCAAATCACCGAACGCAGATATTGCTAAAGGCACCGTAAAAGGCGTGCCGGAAAGTATGGCGGGCTATTGGGCGAACAATATCAGTGTTGTGGATTTGGTGTTGAGCGAGCATAACGGCAAATGGATTGTGACCGACGGCAAAGCAGTATTACGTCCGATTTATGATGCGGAAAACAAAAAGGCGTTGGCAGAAAATGACCCAGAAATGACCGCACTTTTAAAAGAAACCCATGAAGCGACCCGTAAATTCGTATCACAGCCGATTGGTAAAGCCACCGACAATATGTATAGCTATTTGGCATTGGTGCAAGACGACCCGACCATTCAAATTGTTAACCAAGCGCAAAAAGCTTATGTGGAAAAAGTCGCCCCAAGCGTACCGGCCATGGCTGGCTTGCCAATTTTAAGTGCGGGCGCACCGTTTAAAGCGGGCGGACGTAAAAACGATCCGACAGGCTACACCGAAGTGAACAAAGGCGAGTTAACGTTCCGCAATGCGGCAGATTTGTATTTGTATCCAAATACCTTGGTGGTTGTGAAAGTCAGTGGCGAGCAATTGAAAGAATGGTTGGAATGCAGCGCGGGGATGTTTAAGCAAATCGATCCGGCGAGTGATAAACCACAATCTTTATTGGATTGGGATGGCTTCCGCACCTATAACTTCGATGTGATCGACGGTGTCAATTATGAATACGATTTAACCCAACCGCCACGTTATGACGGCGAGTGCAAGTTAATCAATCCGGATGCACACCGTGTAGTGAATCTGACTTACCAAGGCAAACCGGTGGATCCGAAAGCGGAATTCTTAATCGCGACCAATAACTACCGTGCTTACGGTAATAAATTCCCGGGCACAGGCGACAAGCACATTGTTTACGCGTCACCGGATGAAAACCGTCAAGTGTTGGCAGATTACATCAAAGCCACCAGTGAAAAAGACGGCGCAGTGAACCCACGTGCCGACAAAAACTGGCGCTTTGTGCCAATTAAAGGCAATGATAAATTAGATGTGCGCTTTGAAACGTCACCAAGTGAACAGGCGGCACAATTTATTAAAGAAAATGCGCAATACCCGATGAAACAGGTGGGTACTGATGAAGTGGGATTTGCTGTGTATCAAATTGATTTATCCGGCAAATAATTCACTCCAAAATAAAAGGCATCCCATGGATGCCTTTTTTATTGTTAAAGTGCGGTAGTTTTTTCACACGTTTTTTTGAACCGTTTGATTTATTCCGCCGGGAACACAAACGGATTCAAACCGCTTTTCATAAAGCCTTTTTTCTCCATTTCCATATCTAAAAAGATAGACGCCAAATC
>ERZ772928.863-NODE-863-length-13285-cov-7.724641_pt1 | contig 13285 bp, 7 predicted proteins | sample MGYA00511686_ERZ772928 | MGnify/ENA primary metagenome ERZ772928 (study PRJEB29015, sample SAMEA2738063) | human oral metagenome | biome: human oral; feature: human-associated habitat; material: saliva | place: China | collected 2219 ... | reverse complement strand
CACAGCACGTGTCGGGAACAGATGCCCCACCGAAGGCCAGGGCTGAAGCCAGCGGAGCCGCCGCCCATGGCCGGCCTCCGGTCACGAGTGGCATCACCCCACCCGGCAGCGCCGAACCGGACTCGGGCGATCCCGGTGAGGATCCCTCGGCGCGGCGCAGCGCCGTCGTCGAGGCCGCCGAGCTGCTCGTGGACCTGCTGAGCGTGGGCGCCCGGGCGCTGGTGTTCGTGCGCTCGCGTCGCTCGGCGGAGGTCGTGGCCGAGCGGGCCCGCCACACGCTGGGGCTCTCGCTGCCCGAGCTCGTCGGCACGGTGTCGGCCTACCGCGGCGGCTACCTGCCCGAGGAGCGCCGGGCCCTGGAGGCCGACCTGCGCTCGGGCCGGCTGCGGGCCCTGGCCACCACCAACGCCCTGGAGCTGGGCATCGACGTCACCGGCCTGGACGCGGTCCTCATCGCCGGATGGCCGGGCACGCGCGTCTCGCTGGGGCAGCAGGCGGGCCGGGCCGGACGCGCCGGTGGCCGCGGCCTCGCCGTCCTCATCGCCTCCGACAACCCGCTGGACGCCTACCTGGTGCACCACCCCGAGGCGGTCTTCGCCGCCCCCGAGGCCACGGTCTTCGACCCGGCCAACCCCTACGTGCTCGCGCCGCACCTGTGCGCCGCCGCCTCCGAGGCTCCCCTGAGGGCCGAGGACCTGGCCCTGTTCGGCCTGCCCGATGACGCCCTGCTGCGCGAGCTGGAGGGCCGGGGCGCGCTGCGGCGTCGGCCCACGGGCTGGTTCTGGAACGTCAACCTGCCCGGGCGACCCCAGGACCTCACCTCCCTGCGCGGCGACGGGCCGCCCGAGGTGCCGGTGGTGGAGGCCGACACGGGCGTCGTCATCGGCACGGTGGACGGCGCGGCCGCCGACTCCACCGTCCACGAGGGCGCGGTCTACGTCCACCAGGGGCGCGTCTACGTGGTCGAGGAGCTGGCCGACGACGTCGCACTCGTGCGGCAGCGGGCGGCGGTCGGCTACCGCACGCGGGCCCGGTCGCGCTCGAGCGTGCGCATCATCGCCGAGCGCGAGCAGCAGGTCTGGGGCCGGCCGGTTGGGGGCGGGGATCGGCTCGACGACGTCCCTGAGCCATCAGCGCACACGGCCGACGACGGGCAGGAGGCTCCCGGAGCTGCGGCGATCACCTGGTCCTTCGGGTCAGTGGAGGTCACCAGCCAGGTGACCGGCTACCAGCGGATGGCGCTGCCCGGCGGGGAGGTCGTCTCCCAGCACGCCCTGGAGATGGACGAGCACGTGCTGCCCACCGCCGCCGTGTGGTGGACGATCCCGCAGGAGGTCTGTGAGGCGGCGGGCCTGGAGCCCACCGACCTGCCCGGGGCCCTGCACGCGGCCGAGCACGCGAGCATCGGGATGCTGCCGCTGCTGGCCACCTGCGACCGCTGGGACATCGGCGGGCTGTCGACGGCGATGCACCCGCAGACGGGGGCGCCCACGGTCTTCGTCCACGACGGGCACGCCGGCGGGGCGGGCTTCGCCGAGCGCGGCTACCGGGCCGGGCGCGACTGGCTGGAGGCGACGCTGGCCGTCATCGAGGGCTGCGGCTGCGCGAGCGGCTGCCCCTCCTGCGTGCAGTCGCCCAAGTGCGGCAACAACAACGAGCCCCTGGACAAGGCCGGGGCGGCCGCCCTGCTGCAGCTCCTGCTCGAGGCGGCGCCGGCCACCGGCCCTTACGCACCATGAGGCTGCTCAGTGCTCGGGCATGAACGTAAATTCATAAGACACTCGCCTTCGTATTCATGAGATGCTCGCCCTCACGTAGCGTGAGCCTGATACGTTCCCAGCATGCTCGTTCGATTACTGCGCAGGCACCTGCGACCGTATACGGGACTGCTTCTGTGCGTTCTGGTGCTTCAGTTCGCCCAGGTGATGGCCTCTCTGTACCTTCCCACCCTCAACGCCGACATCATCGACAAGGGTGTGGCCACCGGGGACACCGGTTACATCTGGCGGATGGGCGCGTTCATGCTGGGGGTCAGCCTGGCCCAGGGCGTGTGCACGGTGCTGGCGACCTACCTGGCGGCGCGCGCGGCGATGAGCATGGGCCGGGACCTGCGCGGCGAGGTCTTCGACCGGGTCAGCGGCTTCTCCGAGCGGGAGATCTCCGCCTTCGGGGCGGGCTCGCTCATCACCCGCAACACCAACGACGTCCAGCAGGTCCAGATGCTGGTGATGATGAGTGCCACGATGCTGGTGACGGCGCCGGTCATGGCGGTGGGCGGCATCGTCATGGCGGTCACGCGCGCCCCGGGCCTGTCGTGGCTGATCGGGGTGTCGGTGCCGATCCTGCTCGTGGCGGTGGGCCTCATCGTGGGCCGGATGCTGCCCCTGTTCCGCTCCTACCAGGACAAGCTCGACGCCATCAACCGGGTGATGCGCGAGCAGCTCACCGGCATCCGGGTCATCCGCGCCTTCGTGCGCGAGGAGGCCGAGACCGAGCGCTTCGGGGACGCCAACACCGATATCGCCCGGGTCGGCGAGCGCGTGGGGCAGCTCTTCGTCCTGCTGTTCCCACTGGTGATGCTGGTGCTGGACGTGACGATCGTCGGCGTCATCTGGTTCGGCGGCCACCGGGTCGGTGACGGCGACGTGGAGGTCGGCACCCTCATCGCCTTCATGTCCTACCTCATGCAGATCCTCATGGGCATCGTCATGGCGAGCTTCATGACGATCATGATCCCGCGCGCCGCGGTGTGCGCCGAGCGCATCAGCGAGGTGCTGGCAACGTCGCCGACCATCACCTCCTCCCCCGACGCCGTCGACACCTTCCCGGCTCCCGGAACGGTCGAGATGCGGGACGTCACCTTCGTCTACCCCGACGCCGACGCCCGCGTCCTGGCGGAGGTGAGCTTCACCGTCCAGCCCGGGACGACGACGGCGATCGTCGGCTCGACGGCGTCGGGCAAGTCCACGGTGGTGCGGCTGCTGGCCCGGCTGCTGGAGGCCAGCAGCGGGCAGGTGCTCATCGGCGGCACCGACGTGCGCGAGGCCGACCCCGAGGCGCTGTGGGCCCAGATGGGGCTCGTGCCCCAGCAGCCCTTCCTGTTCGCCGGGACCGTGGCCTCCAACCTGCGCCTGGGGCGCGAGGAGGCCACCGACGACGAGCTGTGGGAGGCCCTGGAGGTCGCCCAGGCCAAGGACTTCGTCTCCAAGATGGACGGGGGCCTTGAGGCGCCCATCGCCCAGGGCGGCACGAATGTCTCGGGTGGTCAGCGTCAGCGCCTGGCCATCGCCCGGGCCCTGGTGCGCCGACCCGACATCCTCATCTTCGACGACTCCTTCTCGGCCCTGGACGTGTCCACTGACGCGCGGCTACGCGAGGCCATGGGGCCGGCCACGGCCGGCATCACGAAGGTGATCGTGGCCCAGCGCGTCTCCACGATCACCGAGGCCGACCAGATCCTCGTCCTGGACGGCGGCCACCTGGTGGGCAGCGGCACGCACACCGAGCTGCTGGCCACCTGCGCCGTCTACCGCGAGATCGTCACCTCCCAGCTCGGAGCGGAGGCCGCAGCATGAGCAGGAACGCGAGCAGCCACATGGGCAAGAAGGCCGGCAGGAACACCGGCGAGAAGGCCGGGAACAGCGCGCGTAGCACCGCGAGCGCCGTCGTCGGCCCCGATGAGCTCAGCGAGGAGGACCTCAAGCTGGCCGCTGAGGCGCAGGCCGCCTCGGGCGACTGGCACGACGGTCCGCCCCCGGGCAAGGCCGAGGCCTTCTGGCCCTCCTTCAAGCGGATGGTCGGGCTGCTGGGCGCCTACCGGGTCTCCCTGGTGGTCGTGGCCCTGGCCGCCGTGGGCACGGTCGTGCTGGCCGTGGCGGCCCCCAAGGTGCTGGGCCAGGCCACCAACGTCATCTTCGAGGGCGTGGTCTCCACGATGCTGCCGGCCGGCACCACCAAGGCCCAGGCCATCGAGGCCCTGCGGGCACGGGGGATGGATGACTTCGCCACGATGCTCTCGGCGATGGACGTCATTCCCGGCGCGGGCATCGACTACACCCGCCTGGGCCGGATCCTGACGGTGGTGCTGGCCCTGTACGTGGGCTCGGGTCTGCTCAACTGGCTCCAGGGCTGGCTCATCAACCGCATCACCATCAAGGCCCTCTACCGGCTGCGCGCCCAGGTGGAGGACAAGGTCCACCGCCTGCCGCTGAGCTACTTCGACACCGTCCAGCGCGGTGAGCTGCTCAGCCGCCTGACCAACGACGTCGACAACGTCACCAACACCCTCCAGCAGTCCCTGTCCGGCGCCCTGACGGCGATCCTCACGGTGGTGGGCGTGCTGGGGATGATGTTCTCCATCTCCTGGAAGCTGGCGCTGGTGGCGCTCATCATGTTCCCGCTCATGGGCGTGGTCTTCGGGGTGATCGGGCCGCGCTCGCAGAAGGCCTTCACCCACCAGTGGGCGCGCACCGGCAAGATCAACACCCGGGTGGAGGAGTCCTTCTCCGGGCACGCCCTGGTGCAGGTCTACGGGCGCACGGACTCGGTGCGCGAGGCCTTCGCCGCCGAGAACGAGGAGCTCTTCCGGGCCTCGCTGCGCGCCCAGTTCCTCTCCGGGATCATGATGCCGATCATGCTGGTCATCGGGAACATCAACTATGTGGCCATCGCGGTGGTCGGCGGCGCCATGGTCGCCTCCGGGTCGCTGCGCCTGGGCGACGTGCAGGCCTTCATCCAGTACTCCCAGCAGTTCTCCCAGCCCCTGGGCCAGCTCGGCGGCATGGCCACGGCCGTGCAGTCCGGGACCGCGAGCGCCGAGCGGATCTTCGAGCTGCTCGACGCCGAGGAGGAGCGTCCCGACGACGTCGCACCGGGGAGCGCCGGGGCCGCGGGGGCTTCGCCGAAGAGCCCGGCGGGCCCGGGCGTCATCGAGATGGAGCACGTGCGCTTCTCCTACAGCCCGGAGGTCGAGCTCATCCGGGACCTGTCGCTGCGGGTCGACCCCGGGCACACGGTCGCGATCGTGGGGCCCACGGGAGCGGGCAAGACCACCCTGGTCAACCTGCTCATGCGCTTCTACGAGCTCGACGGGGGACGCATCCTCATCGACGGGCGCGACATCGCCACCATGACGCGCCACGACGTGCGGCGCCGCACCGGCATGGTCCTGCAGGACCCGTGGCTGTTCGCCGGCACGATCCGCGAGAACATCCGCTACGGGCGGCCCGGGGCCAGTGATGAGGAGGTCGAGGCCGCCGCGAGGGCGTGCTTCGTCGACCACATCATCAAGGCCCTGCCGCAGGGCTACGACACGGTTCTGGAGGAGGACGCCGCCAACATCTCCGCCGGCGAGCGCCAGCTGCTCACGATCGCGCGGGCCTTCGTGGCCAACCCGGCCGTGCTCATCCTCGATGAGGCCACCAGCACCGTGGACACCCGCACCGAGCTGCTGGTCCAGCAGGCGATGAACGCGCTGCGCGAGGGCCGCACGAGCTTCATCATCGCCCACCGCCTGTCCACGATCCGCGACGCCGACACCATCCTGGTCATGGAGCACGGCGACATCGTCGAGCAGGGCAGCCACGATGAGCTCATCGCGGCGGGCGGCGCCTACGCGCGCCTCCACGCGGCCCAGTTCGCGGGCGGCGCCACCGTCGCCGTCGAGGACTGAGGCCCGAGAGCCCGGGCGCACCGTCTCAACGACCGGGTTCGGGCCGGTTCACGGCTTGGGCGGGGCGTCGACGGGGCCGGCGCGGGCCTGGGCGGTGGCCTGGCGGGGGCGACCGAGGATCGTCGTCGGGACGACGACGCTGACGGTGACGTCCTCGCCGGCCACGGAGCAGGCGCTCACCGAGGCGCCATTGGCGGCGGCGACGCGCTGCGCCATGGCGCAGGGGTCGCCGGGGGCGATGACCGAGGACAGGACCGTGGCACCGGAGATGGCCGCGAGGTCGGCGGCGGCCCGGGCCCGGCCGGTGGCGCTCTGGGCCTGGATGAGGCCCGCGATACCGACCGCCGCCGCCAGCAGCACCGCGATGATGCCCAGCGCGTAGACGGTCCCCGAGCCGCGCTCGTCCCTCCGTGGGCGGTTCATGGGCTGCTCGGTTCGGTGTAGGTGCAGGCGCGGGCCCGGGCTGTCAGACCCAGCCCGCCCAGGGGGCCGGGGACGGGTCGGGCGGCGGTGACGCAGGTGAGCTCGCCCTGCTCGACGCCGAGGCTCATCCCTCCGGCCACGCGCTGGGCGGCGCCGGCGTAGTCCTCCTGGCCGATGGCGGCCTGACGGGCGGCGGTGCGGGCGGCGTCGGCCACCCGCAGCTGAGTGACTCCGGCGCTGACCGCCGCCAGCACCATCAGCAGGACGAGGACGACGGCAGGCAGTGACAACGCCGTCTCAGCCGTCACCATCCCCTCCTCCCCTCCTGCGGTGCACCCGCCCTGGTCGTCGACCCCGCGGCCTCGTCGGGGCCGGCGACCAGGTGAGGGATGCGGTTCCACGCGGCCGGAAGGCCTGCGGGAAGCGGGACCCGGGCGGCGACGTCGGCCACCGCCGGGCGACCGGGCCACTCGGGGGCGAGCGCGCCCACCTGCTGCGATAACGGCGCACATCACACCGAGAGCGCCGACTCGATGATGGACTGCAACGCCCCGCTCAGGCTGCCCGAGCGCATGAGCGCCAGCAGCAGGCCGGCGAAGGCCGCGGCCGCCAAGGTCCCGATGGCGTACTCGGCGGTGGCCATGCCCTCCTCCTTGGACGTCAGGCGCCGCAGGACAGCCGGCAGCGCTGACGCGTCACCCTGGCGGGCCGGCATCACACCGGTGCGCAGAGCGCGCAGGGTGGTCCTGGTGGGTCTCCTCATGGTGGTTCTCCTCTGGTTTGGCGGGGACCAGCACGCGGCTGCTCCCCAGCGGGCACCGTGCCCGCTCAACCAGAATCAGCCCGCACCGCGGCCCTGCGCTCACGGGTTCCTCAGCCCTGTGGAGACCAGATGCAGTCCCGGGCCTGTGGCACCGGGGACCGCGCGAACTTCAGCCGATCTGCTGAACTGCGCGAGCTGCCCTCACAGACGGGGACATTCTGCGCGGCCGGGTGCAGGCCGCTCCGGGCGGGGACATCCGGCGCGTACGGGTGCCGGATTCCTGTCCCCGTACGCGCAGACGGCACCCTCCGGCATCGAGCGCCTCAGCCCTCGATGAGCTCGCGGATCTCGGCGGCGGTCAGGGCCGCCGGACTGAGTCCGCCCGAGCCCGCCGTACCGGCGCCACCCGCACCGGCACCCGCAGCACCCTCGCCGCCGGCCTCAGCCTCACCGGCCCCCTCGACGACCCGGGCGAAGAGCTCGGCCTTCTTCTCCTTGAGGGCCATGACCTTCTCCTCGATGGTGTCGGCCGAGACGAGCCGGTAGACCATGACCGGCTTGTCCTGGCCGATCCGGTGGGTGCGGTCGACGGCCTGCTCCTCGGCCTGCGGGTTCCACCACGGGTCCAGCAGGAAGACGTAGTCGGCCTCGGTGAGCGTGAGCCCGAAGCCGCCGGCCTTGAGGGAGATGAGGAAGACGTCGGCCTCACCGGCCCGGAAGGCGTCGATGACCTTCTGCCGGTCGGGGGTGGAGCCGTCCATGTATGCGGTTCGCACACCGGTGGCCTCCAGATGCTCGCGCACGCCGGAGAGGTAGCGCGTGAACTGGGAGAAGACGAGGGCGCGGTGCCCCTCGGAGAGGATCGGCCCCAGGTGCTCGACCAGCACCTCGACCTTGGCCGACGGGCTCGGCCGCCGGCCCGGCCTGGGGCCCGTCGCGGGAGCCTCGGGCTCGGTCCCGTCCCCGCCGTCGACGAGCGCCGGGTCGAGCGCCATCTGCCGCAGGGTGGTGAGCGCCTTGAGCGCGATGAAGCGCGACTGGGCGGTGTCCTCCTCCAGCAGCCCGAGGATCCTCTGCCGCTCGCGGGCCAGGCGCTGGTCGTAGGCCTTGCGGTGCTTGGCGCCCAGCTCGACGGCCAGGACCTGCTCGGTCTTGGCGGGCAGGTCCGCGGCCACCTGCTCCTTGGTGCGCCGCAGCAGGAAGGGCCGCATCCTGCGCCGCAGCCGCCCCAGCGCCTCGGTGTCCCCGCGGTCGATCGGCTTGCGGTAGACCTGCCCGAAGCGCTCCGGGTCGGGCAGCAGCCCCGGCGCCGCGATGCTCATGAGCGCCCACAGGTCCATGAGCGAGTTCTCCAGCGGCGTGCCCGTGATCGCGATGGTCGACGGCGACCGCAGCCGCCGCACGGCCTTGTAGGTGGCCGAGGTGTGGTTCTTGACGAACTGGGCCTCGTCGCACACCACCCAGGCCCAGTCCTGGGCGATGAACTCCTCCTCGCACAGGCGCACGATCGTGTAGGAGGTGACGACGACGTCGCAGCCCTCCACGATCTGCGCCACAGTCTCCTCGCGCTTGGCGGCGGTCCGCCTCACGGCCCGCACCCGCAGCCCCGGGCAGAAGCGCTCGGCCTGCTCCACCCAGGAGCCGACGACGGAGGTCGGCGCGATGACGAGCACCGGCCCGGTCCCCTCCGGCTCAGCGGCGTCACCGGAGCTGGCCGACTCGCTCCCCTGAGCCTCCTCGCGCTGCTCGATGAGGCGCTGGACGGCGGCGAGCACCTGGACGGTCTTGCCCAGTCCCATGTCGTCGGCCAGGACCCCGCCGAGGCCCGCCTGGCGCAGGAAGTCCAGCCACCGGTAGCCCTCGAGCTGGTAGGGGCGCAGCGTCGCCCGCATCCCCTCGGGCACGGCCGCCCCGCCGGCCCCTTCACCGGTCCTCCCACTGGTGCCGCCCGCGTCGTCGCCTCCGACAGGCCGTCCACCGGAGGGCTCGGCCGCGGCCTCGGCGGCGCGCGCCCGCTCCAGCAGCCGCCCGACCCGCTCCTTCCAGCGGGCCGTGGCCCGCCCGATGACGCCGAGGGACTCCAGGACCTCGTAGTAGCCGGCGTGCAGGGCGCTGACCCGCAGCTCGCCGTGCGCCTGCGGGTCGGCCAGCTCGCGGCCCTCCTCCATGAGGCGGGCCAGGGCCTCGATCTCCGGGCGGTCGATGCTCACCCACGTGCCCGACTCCAGGAGCACCTCGGGCTCACCGGTGGCCACGGCCGCCATGAGCGGCGCCAGAGGGATCTCCTCCTCACCCACGTGGACGCGCACGGACAGGGAGAACCAGTCGGGGCGGTCCTCGTCGTCGCTGACGCTGGTGGTGATGACCGGGGCGTCGGCGGCCTCGCGGTAGTCGGGGACGTCGTCGTCGACCTCGACGTCGAAGGCCTCCAGCTCGCGCAGGACCGGCAGCGTCTCGGTCATGAAGCGGGCCGTGGCCATGCCGCGCAGGTCCAGGGGGTGCCAGACGGCCGGGTGCTGGACGGCCAGGGGCAGCAGGCGGTTGAGGACCTCGCGGGCCAGGCGGGTCTCCCCCTGGAGGTCCCGGCCGGCGGTCTCGCCCTCGATGCGGCCCTCGGCCGCCGCGGACAGGTCGGGCAGGGCGTGACTGCTCCGGACCTCGCCGTCCTCGCCGACGTAGCGGATGAACCACTCGGTGCTCAGGTGGTGCTCGGCGGTATCGACGTGGACCGCGAGCGCGGCGCGCAGCGTCGTGGGCCGGGGCAGGCGGATGGAGGCGTCGGCGGACAGGACCGGCAGCGCCCGGGTGAGGGCCTCGAGGTGCTCGGTCTCGAAGCGCGCGACGTCCCCGGCCGGGATGGTGATGGCCTCGCCGTCGCCCAGCAGCACCCGGGAGAGGGCCTCGGTGGGGCGCGGCTCGAGCGGCATGAGGAGCAGCTCGCGCCCGGGCATCCACGTGTAGAAGCCGTGAACCGGGTCCCCGATCGGCATGAGGGAGAAGTTCAGGCGCAGTCCGGGGACCTGGAGGCGGCGCAGCTCCTCGACGTCGTCGATCTCCAGGGCGGGGGTGATGGCGATGTCGCCGTCGCCCTCCCGGGTGAGGTGGATGCCGCCGCGCAGCCCGTCGGCGAGGTAGACGGGCATGCCGTGGCGCTGGGCGGTGGTGAGGGTCAGGCCGGCCGCCACCCCGCGGCGCAGCACGTCCCAGACGTGGGCGGGCGCAGTCGTCAGGGAGAGGCGGTCGTCGGCGTAGTAGAAGCCGTAGCCGCCGGCCATGCCGGCCAGCTCGCGCAGGACGCCCATGACGGTGGGGTCGACGTCGTCGTCCAGGCCCCCGGAGGAGATCTGGCTCCAGGCGGCGCCCTGCCGGTTCCAGCCGCGCTTGCCCTCGATGAGCGGCAGCATGGACAGGCCGGCAGGGGTGCCCCACATGCTGCCGGGGTCGTCGATGATCTCCAGGGCCATCCGACGGCGCGGCGTGCGCTCCAGCCGCAGCAGGCCGGCCAGACGGCTCTCCCAGGGGGCGACCTGCCCGGCCGGGGCTGCGACGTGGGGCTCCTCCTGCGCCAGGGAACGCGCCGTGATGAGCAGGGCGGCCACGTGCTTGCAGTTGGCGCCCACCGGGCACGAGCAGTTGCCGACCCAGGCCTCCGGGCCCCTCTGGTCGTGCTGCTTGCGGAAGACCATGGTCTGGTAGGTGTGCGCGCCCGAGCCCTTGGACTGGGCGCTGATGATGTCCCCGTCCCCGGCGACGCCGACGCCGCGCACCCGCCCCTTGCGCGCGTAGTCCAGGCCGCGCTGAAAGGCCCGGTGGCCGACCCGGCTGATGATCTGGTCATCAGTGAGCTCCACCGGCCAGTCGTCATGCCGAATCGCGCGAGCCATGGCCCCAGGTTAGACGCGGGGTACGACACCTTCGGGCGCCGTCCGGCCGCTGATCGCACGCTGGGCGCGAACGGCGCCGGTCTCGCACCCGGTCGCGTGGAGCCGGTCTCGCACCCGGTCGCGTGGGGCCGGGTGCCGGGCGGGGTGAGGGACCGGCCGTAGCCCGGTCGGATGGGCGGGTGGGTACCTCCCCCGTGAGGAGGAGCCGCCCCGGACCCGGATCTCGCACCCCGGGTGGATCACATTTCGATGACGGTGCGTTGTACTGGATCCATGAACGCGATGCTGACCTGTGAAGAACTGTTCCTGCTGCTGACCAAGGATTCAGGCAAGCCGGAGAGCCGCATGGCGCACTCGTCCTACGGGCTCACCGGGGCACTGCTCACCGACCTGCTGCTGGCCGGCCGCATCAGCCTGACCGAGGAGCGCAGCCCCCGCATCTACATCGTCAGCTCCGAGCCGACCGGGAACCCCGTGCTGGACCGGGCCCTGGAGATCCTGCCTACCAAGGACGGCAAGCGATTCTCCTCCCTGGTGGCCTGGGGCAAGCTCAACCCCACCCGTCACATCGCCGAGTCCTTGGAGGCGGCCGGGGTGGTGCGCATCCACACCGGCGGGCTGTTCGGTTCGCTGAACCCCAGTTACCCCACGCTCGATCCCCTCCCCGAGCGGCAGCTGCGTGCACGCATCGACGCCGCCCTGCGCGGGGTGCAGCCGCCGACTGCCTCCGATGTCGCCCTGCTGTCGATCCTGCAGGCGCTTAGTGTCGCACCGACCGTCCTGCCGCAGCAGGAGACCGGTCTCAGCCGCGGAGAGCTCAAGCGCCGGATCAAGGAGCTCGCGGGGGAGAGCCCCGTGGGGCGTGCGGTGCAGCGGGCCGTGGAGGCCGTGACGATGGCCATCGTGAGCACCGCGAGCACCGGGGCACTGGCCTCGTCCAGCTGATCGGGGAGCCGCCCCACCAGGAATCGCCGGGGGCATTCTGCACGGTCGGGGACAAAACTCGCCCGGTGGGGACCTTCGACGCCGTCGGGAACAGGAATCCTGTCCCCGACGGCGCAACATGTCCCCACTGGAGTGGAGCGTCCCCGACCGCGGGAGATGCCCCCGTCGGCGAGAGCGCCGTCTACTCGCCGCGGGGCCGACGACGCCGGGCCGCCCGGGAGGTGCCGCCGTGTCTGCGCAGGTGGTGCCAGCGCTCGCGCCACAGGGCGTGATCCTGCTCGATCTCGGCCAGGCGCGCGGCCAGGCGGTGCGACTCCTCCAGCGACAGCCCCCGGGCGTGCATCCCCAGCTCGGCCAGGCGCGCCATCGCCGGTGTCGCCTGCTCGCGCAGGTCGGGCAGGCCCACCAGGTCGGGCTGCGTCGGCCGCCTCACTCCCGTCGCCGGGGTGCGCTCCCCCACCGGCAGCCTGATGCCGTTGGGCGGCGACGCCGGTCGGCGCGGCTCCGAGACCTGCTCGCCGACCGGGGCCGTGGCCTCCTCCGGGGTGCGTCCGTCGGGGGCGGCCGGCCCCTGGACCACGCGCATCACCTCGTTGGCCGGAACGTGGTCGCTCCTGCGCCCCAGCCCCAGCCCCGCCGCCGGCAGGACGAGCACCGAGAGCACCCCGGCCAGCACGAGCGTGGAGGCGAAGGAGGTCGACATGGCCTCGGCGCTGACCGCCACCTGGGTGACGGCCACGATGATGGGCAGGGCCGTCGTCGAGTAGACGGCGATCTGGAGGCTCTGGCGCATTGAGTAGGCGCGCGAGCCGTCCCTGCGGCGCTCCGCCCGGGAGGCCAGCCACACCGGCACGCCCCGCACGAGCACCAGCAGCACGAAGAAGGCCAGGAGGTTGACCAGGTCCCCGGCGTCGAGCCCGGCCTCGATGCCCATGCCGGAGGTGACGAAGAAGATCGGGACGAAGAACCCGTAGGCCAGCCCGTCGAGCTTCTCCTCGAACTCGGCGTCCCCCTCGGGCAGGGCGTGACGCAGGACGAAGCCGGCGGCGAAGGCCCCCAGGATGACGTCGAGGTCGAAGATGGCGGCGATGGCGCACAGCCCCACCAGGAGCAGGACGGTGGCGCGGATGGTGGTCTGCGCCGTCGTCGAGGCCCCCAGGTGGATGGCCTCGACCAGGCGGCGCCCCACGCGCTTGACGCGGCTGGTGAAGCGGACGATGAGCAGGGTGATGATGAGGAAGACGCCCAGGATCGCCATGCTCGCCCAGGTGGAGCGCGATCCCAGCAGCAGCGCCATGACGAGGATCGGCCCGACCTCACCGACGGCGCCGTGGTTGAGGATCGAGGCCCCCACCGCCGTGGGAAGCAGGCCGCGGTCGCGCAGGATCGGCAGGATCGTGCCGATGGCCGTGGAGGTCATGGCGGTGGCGATGGCGATGCCGTTGGCCGACGCCGCCCCTCCGGTCACCCCGATGACGCTGACCGCGCCGAAGGCCAGCCCCAGCGAGAGCAGCCAGGCGACGGCGGCGTGGCGCCCGCCCGCCCCGCGCAGCTCGTTGACGTCGATCTCGTAGCCGGCCATGAGGAAGAGGAAGGCGA
>ERZ772928.862-NODE-862-length-13310-cov-12.064957_pt1 | contig 13310 bp, 8 predicted proteins | sample MGYA00511686_ERZ772928 | MGnify/ENA primary metagenome ERZ772928 (study PRJEB29015, sample SAMEA2738063) | human oral metagenome | biome: human oral; feature: human-associated habitat; material: saliva | place: China | collected 2219 ... | reverse complement strand
CTGCCATGATGGTGAAGCCCAGGAGCATCACAAACGCAACAGCCTGTACCCAGCCTTTTCCGGCATAGGCACCGACCGTGTCTGAGCGGCGGGCAATCTTTGCTGCCTGCGCACGCGAGACGGGTTTTGTAGCCATAGTGTATGTCTCCAGTGTGCGTGGAATTTGTATGTGGAGTGGCTCCGACGCACATCCGCTGGAGGGGCGGCTCACTATGTTCGGGGTGAATCGTCCTTGAGGGAGGTGCGACAGCCCACCCTGCCTTTTATTCTTGCATATTAAATACGCATTTACGAAACTTTGCTGACGTAGCGTCACAATGTGACGCGGTTACTTTGCCGGAAAATCTGCAATCACACGGCGGAAAACCTGAAATATTACGTTGAGGTTGAATCCTTAGCTTCCGTGCTGCCTTCCCGCCTGTAACGGGGGAGCTTCGGGGCGGAAGCTGGGCAGGCTCCCTCAAGCGGGGCTTTTGCTCGGGTTCCTGTTCGAGCTCCTACCTGAGCTCCTATCGGGGCTCTCGCTGGAATCATTGATGGCGGGCGCATCCCAGCATGTGGAAGGGGAGCGCGGCACCCCTCACGTGCCTACACTCGGGTGTGGAATAATAAAACCCGACGCTACTAAACACAGTACAAATTTTTTGCGGCACAGGTTACCGCAGTACAGATTTTGTGCTCTTTGGCGGCGTATATTCTGAAGGGGTCGCTCACCCCGCATCCACGGCGGTCCGCCGCCACAGCCCGCAATCTATCGGCACATCAGGAGAGTTCACGTGCTTCTCTACAAATCCACCCAGAAAGCAGTCACCGGAATCCTACGCACCGTCTTCCGCGCCCGCGTGACCGGACTCGAAAACTTCCCCGCCACCGGCCCGGTGATTGTCGCCTCCAACCACCTGTCCTTCCTGGACTCCATCATTATTTCCGCCATGATGCCGCGCCGCGTGGCGTTCCTCGCCAAGGCTGAGTACGTGAACACCCCCGGCCCGCGCGGCAAGATGATGAAGGCATTCTTCGAAGCCGTGGACATCATTCCCGTGAACCGCTCCGACCGTTCCGAATCGCTCAAGGCGCTCGACATTGCCCTGGAGAAGCTGCAGGAGGGTAAGGTCTTTGGCATTTACCCCGAGGGCACCCGCTCCCGCGACGGCTACCTGTACCGCGGCAAGATTGGTGTGGCGTGGCTGGCGCACATGACCGGCGCGCCCGTGGTTCCGGTCGGTCTGATTGGTACCGACCGCCTGCAGAAGCCCGGTTCGAACATGATTTACCCGCGCCGCTTCACGATTCGTGTGGGTAAGCCGCTCAACTTTGAGAAGACCGGCGAGAGGATGACCGGCAAGCAGCGCCGCGTCACCACCGACGTGATCATGGATGAGATTGCTCAGCTGTCCGGTCAGGCACGAAAGCACGAATACAACGTTTCGCCCTCAGCCGCACGTGACGCAGGCTAGGGCACGCGCCGCCTATACCGCGTAGACTTAAACCGCGCATTCACGCACCGACCCCCGCGCTTTGGGGGAGATTGGTGCAGGATGCGCGGTTTGTCGTATGCGCGAGTCTGAGAGGCCTCCGGCAGTCCTGCAGAGAACCGCTACAGAGAATCGCGGCAAAGAACCGTCGTAAAGCCCAGTAGAGCGAGGAGAAAGTACCCATGGCAGAGCCTTCCAGCTACCGCCCCGCCCCCGGCGAAATCCCCACCGACCCGGGCGTTTACCGTTTTCGTGATGCCGATGGCCGCGTCATCTACGTGGGTAAGGCAAAGAACCTGCGCAACCGCCTCAACAGCTATTTTGCGTCCCCGCAGACGCTGAGCCCGAAGACCTACGCGATGGTGCATACGGCGGCGAGCGTGGAGTGGACCGTGGTGGCGAGCGAGATGGAATCGCTGCAGCTCGAATACACATGGATTAAGGAGTTTTCGCCGCGGTTCAACATTGCGTTCCGTGACGATAAGTCGTACCCGTACCTGGCGATTACGGTTAATGACGTGTACCCGCGCGCGATGGTGACTCGCGGTGAGCGCCGTAAGGGCGTGCGCTATTTTGGCCCGTATTCGCAGGCGTGGGCGATTCGTGAAACCCTGGATGCGCTGCTGCGCGTGTTCCCGGTGCGCACCTGCACGAACGGCGTGTTTAACCGCGCGAAGAATAGTGGCCGCCCGTGCCTGCTCGGTTATATCGATAAGTGTGCGGCGCCGTGCGTGGGCAAGATTAGCGCCGAGGAGCACCGCGAGTTGGCGCGCGGGCTGACCCGGTTCATGGCGGGTGGTGCTGAGAAGCATATCGCCCAGTTGACCGCGGAAATGAAGGCCGCCGCAGCTGATATGGATTTTGAGCGCGCCGCTATTCTTCGCGACGATATTGCCGCCCTGACTAAGGCGTTTGAACGTAATGCCGTGGTGCTCGGGGCGACCGTGGATGCCGACCTGTTCGCCTACGCTGAGGACGACCTGGAGGCATCCGTGCAGGTGTTCTTTGTGCGCGGCGGCAGGATCCGCGGCCAGCGCGGCTGGATCGTGGAGAAGGTCAACGACAGCACCGACGCGCAGCTCATTGAGCAGCTCATCGCGCAGGTGTACAGCGATATTGCGGCGAGCCTCGCCTCCCAGAAGGACACCGAGAAGAGCCTGAACAGCTACGATATTCCGCGCTCCGTGCTGGTGCCGGTGGAGCCTGAGAATAAGGAGCAGTTGGCGTCCTGGCTGGCGGAGGTTCGCGGTGGTCCCGTGGAAATTAGCGTCCCGCAGCGCGGCGACAAGGCAGAACTCATGAAGACGGTTGCCGAGAATGCGCGCCAGTCGCTGACCCTGCACAAGAGCCGCCGTGCCAGTGATTTGACCACCCGTAGCGCCTCCCTCGTGGAGCTGCAGGAGGCGCTGGAACTGCCCGACCCGCTGCTGCGCATCGAGTGTTACGACATTTCGCATGTGCAGGGTACGAACGTGGTCGCGTCCATGGTGGTCTTTGAGGACGGCATGCCCGCGAAGAACGCCTACCGCACCTACAGCATTACCGGCGACGCCGCGCGTGACGATACCGCCAGCATGTACGACGTCATTACGCGCCGCTTCAAGAGGCACCTGGCGCAGCAGGCAGAACGCGAAGCCGCGCCCGTGCACTCCGGCGAGATTGACGCCTCCACGCCCGAGCCGGCGAAGTTCGCCTACCCGCCAAACCTCGTGCTCGTGGACGGCGGCCCGCCTCAGGTGGCTGCCGCCTCCGCCGCGCTGAGCGACCTGGGCATTACGGACGTGTACGTTGCCGGCATCGCTAAGCGCCTGGAGGAACTGTGGCTACCGGACGACGACTACCCGGTCGTGCTGCCGCGCACCTCGCAGGCACTGTACCTGGTGCAGCGCATCCGCGATGAGGCGCACCGTTTCGCTATCACCTTCCACCGTTCTAAGCGCGGTAAGGCGATGGTCGCCTCCGCCCTGGATGAGGTGCCCGGTCTGGGCGAGGTGAAACGCGCCGCGCTGATTAAGCACTTCGGGTCGGTGGCTCAGATTAAGCAGGCGAGCGCCGAGGAACTGACGGCGGTGCCGGGTATTGGTCCGGCGTTGGCTCAGAAGATTCTGGCGGCGCTGACCTAAGCGGTGCTGACCTAAGCACCCGGTGGTGCCGGGTGAAAGCCCGCCCGGGGTGTGAACGCAGCGCCCCGCCTCGTAATAGCGCTTAACAAACGTGTCATAATTGAAGGAAACCGTCATCATTACGAGCGCGCTATCTTCGCGCGCCCTCAACCAGTAGAGTGGAAACCGTGAGTACTAACCATCTGCGCCTATTCACCAGCGAGTCGGTGACTGAAGGCCACCCCGATAAGATTTGTGACCAGATTTCTGACGCCATCCTTGACGGCATCATTGCCCAGGATCCCGCAGCGAACGTTGCTGTGGAGACCATGGTAACCACCGGTCAGGTGCATGTTGCTGGTGAGGTGACCACCTCCAGCTACGTCGAAATCCCCTCCATCGTGCGCGAGACCATTCTGGGTATCGGCTACGATTCCTCTACCCGCGGCTTCGACGGCGAGTTCTGCGGCGTGTCTGTCTCCATTGGCGAGCAGTCCCCGGACATTAACGCCGGCGTGTACGAGTCCCTCGAGGTTCGTCAGGGCATCGCTGCTGACGAGTACGACCGCCAGGGTGCGGGCGACCAGGGCATCATGTTCGGTTACGCATCCAACGAGACGAACGTGCTGATGCCCGCCCCGATTTGGCTGGCGCACCGCCTCTCTGAGCGTCTGACCAAGGTCCGTAAGGACGGCCTGCTGACCGAGCTGCGCCCCGACGGCAAGACCCAGGTGACCCTCGGCTACGATTCGAACAACGTTCCCGTCTCCGTGGACACCGTGGTTGTTTCGAGCCAGCACACCGCAAGCTACGACCTGGCTGACCTGCGTGCAGACATTGAGAAGCACGTGATCGCACCGGTTCTGGGCAGCGTCGATCTGGATTCCTCCAACGCTAAGTTCATTGTGAACCCCGCTGGCCGCTTCGTTCAGGGTGGTCCCGTGGGTGACGCGGGCCTGACCGGCCGCAAGATTATTGTGGATACCTACGGCGGTTCGGCTCGTCACGGTGGTGGCGCGTTCTCCGGTAAGGACCCGTCTAAGGTGGACCGTTCCGCAGCGTACGCAATGCGTTGGGTTGCGAAGAACATTGTGGGTGCCGGTCTTGCCGACCGCGCCGAGGTTCAGGTTGCGTACGCTATCGGCCAGGCAGCGCCGGTCGGTCTGTACGTTGAAACCTTCGGCACCGAGAAGGTCGACCCGATCAAGATTGAGAAGGCTGTGCGTGAGGTCTTCGACCTGCGCCCGCTGGCAATTATTAACGAACTGGATCTGCGCCGCCCGATCTACAAGAAGACCGCAGCTCACGGCCACTTCGGTCGTACCGAGCCGGAATTCACCTGGGAGCGCCTGAACCGCGTGGATGCACTGCGTTCGGCTGTGTCCTCTTCCTAATATCTGTCAGGGTAGAGGAGCACGCTGATTCGGGTGACTCAGAGCAGTTCTGAATCGAACTCTTCGGCACCGTTGGGTGCTCAGCAGGAATCCCTGCAACAGCTTGACCTGTTGCAGGGATTTCCTGCTCTTCGTGATGCCCTGATTCCGGCTGCCCCGGAGCCGGTGAATGTTGCCGCTGAGCTGGAGGCGAGCGGCGTGCCGAACCCTGTGGCGCGTGTGCGCGTGGATAGCACCCTGCCGCAGGTGGACCGCACGTTTGATTACCGTGTGCCCGCCGAGCTGAGTGAGGATGCGGTGCCCGGCGCCCGCGTGCGCGTGCTGTTCAACGGTCACGAGCTGACCGGTTACATTGAGGAGCGCGCCGCCACGACCGATTGGACGCGCACCTCGCTGCTGCCGCTCAAGTCGGTGCTGTCGCGTGTGCCGTCTGTTGCGCCCGAAATTTTTGCGCTCGCCGAGGCGCTTGCCGACCGTTACGCCTCCACGGTGGCGAACGTGCTGCGCCTGGCAGTGCCGCCGCGCATTGCCGCGCTGGATAAGAAGTACGCGCCTCTTCTGCCGGGTTACGAGTCAGCGTATTTGGGTGATTCTGCCCCGGAATCTGAACATGTGGAATCTGAGCACGCGGCTCTCGGGCATGCGGAACCCGAGCCTTCTGCCGCCTCCGTTGCCTCCACCCATGCCGACCCGTACGCCTGGCTCGCCACCCCCGGCGCGCCCGCGCCCTTCGTGCTGGACCCACCTGCGCTGAACCCGGACGCCCCCGATGCCGCCTCCGTCTTCTCCGATTACGAGAACGGTGCGGAGTTCATTGAGGATGTTGCCGCCGGTGCCGCGACCCGCGCCGTGATGACGGTTCTTCCCGGCCACCTGGAGCACACCTGGGCGGATGTTGTGGCGACCGCACTCGCGACGGCCGCTGCGAGTGGTCGCGGCGCTATTGCGGTGGTTCCGACCGCTAAGAATCTGGATCTTCTGGAGGCGGCGCTCGCCGAGCGTCTGCCCGCCGACTCGTTTGTGCGTTTGAGTTCTGATTCGACTCCGCATACTCGCTATCACGGTTTTGTGAAGGCGCGTTTGGGGCGGGTTCCGGTGGTGATTGGTACCCGCGCGGCAGCGTACGCGCCGGTGGCGAACCTGGGCCTGGTGGTGTGCTGGGATGACGGCGATTCTTCGCTGGTGGAGCGGCGCGCCCCTTATTGTCATGCCCGTGATGTGTTGCTTCTGCGTGCTTCTGCTGAGAATACTGCGGCGCTGTTTGCCGGGTTCAGCATGAGTAGTGAGGCGGCGCGTCTGGTGCGTACCCGCTGGGCGTCTCATGTGCGTGCGCCGCGTGCGCTGGTGCGTGATTATTCGCCGCGTATTTTTTCGACGGGTTCGGAGTTTGAGTTGGCGCGTGACCCGTTGGCGGCGATGGCGCGTATTCCTCACCTGGCGTTTGAGCATGCTCGTCGGGCGTTGGCGCGTGGTCCCGTGTTGGTGCAGGTGGCGCGTAGCGGTTATATTCCGTCGTTTTCGTGTGAGCGTTGCCGCATGCCGGCGCGTTGTGGCGAGTGTAGCGGGCCCCTGTCGGTGGCTTCGGGTTCGTCGGTTCCGTCGTGTTCGTGGTGCGGTCATTTGGCGCAGCAGTGGCGTTGTTCTGAATGCGGTTTTACGCATTGGCGTTATTCGGCGGCGGGTGCGACTCGTACTGCTGAGGAGCTGGGTCGTGCGTTCCCGAATGTTCCGGTGATTTCTTCGGCGGGTGACCATGTGCGGGCGTCGGTTGGTCCTGAGCCTGCGTTGGTGGTGGCGACTCCGGGTGCTGAGCCGGTGGCTTTTGGCGGCTATGCGGCGGCGCTTCTTCTGGATGCCGATAAGATGCTTCGTTTTGATTCGTTGCGTGCCCCGGAGGCGGCGTTGCGTCGCTGGTTGAATGCGGCGGCGTTGGTTCGTCCGGCGGCTCTTGAGGGTACGGTGGTGACGACTGCTTCGCCGTCGCCGGTGGAGCAGGCGCTGGTGCGTTGGGATCCGGCGTGGTTTGCTCGTCAGGAGCTGGAGGAGCGTGCTCAGACGGGTCTGCCTCCGGCGGTTCGTACGGCTGCGGTGACCGGTGCGGAGGCGGATGTTCGCGCCTTCATGGAGGAGTTCTTGGGCTCTTCTGCGCTGTCAGAGCGGGTGCGTGAGCAGTTGCGTATTGTGGGTCCGGTTCCTCTGGACCAGGGGTATTTTGCCTGGTCGGAGTCTCTTGTGGAGGATTCTGAGGAGGCGCCGGTTCAGGGCGATTGGCGTACCCTGATGTTCTTCTCGTACGGCATTGCCCAGCAGGTGACCCGCGAGTTGCGTGCGACGCGTGCAACGATTGCGGCGTTGAAGAAGAACGTGGGGGAGCGGCCGGTTCAGATTCGCTGTGACGGCCTGGACGTGCTGTAATTTTCTAGTCGTGCTGTAGTGTTCTAGTAAGGGGCGGTTTTGCCCCTGAACGCGGTGCTGACGGCGTGGGTTGTGTCTGTGGGGTCAGCGCAGAGGCGAGGAGGTGAGAGGCATGTCTAAGGTGCCTCATTTGCTGAAGGGTAGTGCGCTGCCTGATGGTGAGCAGCGGCGGCTGGCTGAGTATGTTTCTGTGCATCCGAAGAGTGCCCTGCACCGCAAGGGTAAGCACCATGATGCGGCGGTGCTGCTGGTTCACGGTATCGGCTACCAGAATCACGGCGAGACGCTCGCGTATTTTGGCAAGCCGGTGGCGCATAGTGTGCAGACTCTGCTGGCGTTGAACACGGGTGCGGATTCTGCTGCCCTTTCCTCTGCCGCCCCCTCCGAAGAGAACCCCGAGGCGGAGGCTTCTGCGCGGGTTCGTGTTGAGCTGATTCCTGACGGCGATACCCTCCCGCCTGCCGCTGAGGTGAACCCGCTGAGCCACCACAGCGAGCTGACGTATTCGTTGACGATTGAGCGCACGGAGTACCCCGCCGACCCGGTCGAGGAAAGCCCGGAGGTTGAGGAGAACCCCCGTTCAGGAAGAAACCGCCTCGTCTTCTGCAGCTGAGGAACGGACTCTTCTGGAGCAGAATCTTCTGGAGCGCACTCTGGACTCTGCGCGTAAGTACCGCCTGCGTAGGTGGGCTGTATTGCGCCCCGCGTTTGATGTGAGTGTGCTGGGTCTTCCGGTGTTTGAGGGTGCCCCGGCGGAGGAGCTGCCCGCGCCGGAAGGTATCGGTTTTAATCTCGCTAGTTTTGAGTTGCCCAAGGTTGAACTGCCCAAGGTAGAGCTCCCGAACATCGAACTACCCAATATTGAGCTTCCTAATCTTGAATTTCCGCGCCTGCCTCAGCCGAAGCCGCGCCCGGTGCGCACGGTCACTCGCCGTAGCCTCCTCTTTCAGGAGGGCTTCTGGCGACCCAGGCATTACCGCCCGTTGAAGGAACATTTGCCCTGGTTGGCGTCGGTTTTGCCGCTGTTTTTGATGTTCTGCTTCTACTATGAGCGCCCCGGCGTGACCTGGCGTGAACGCGCCGGGCACCTATTGCGTTCTACGGCGCGGTTCATGAACGTGGCGCTGTGGCTGGTGCTGGCGGCGATGACTGTGATGACCTTCCGTGATGCTTTTGTGGCGTCCCTGGGCACTCCGCAGGGTGCGTTTACGGGTCTTGCGGCGGTGCTCGGCCTGGGTATTGTGGGCTGGGTTTTGGCTCGTCGTGCCCGTGAGCTGTGGGTGCTGGTGAAGGCTATTCCTACGCAGTTGATTCAGACGGCGACCAGTCCGGAGTCGCGCGATTTGGAGCGTATTTATGCGCGTCTGGATCGTCAGCTGGACGATTTGAGTTCCCGTAGCGATGCGGTGGGTATTATCGCCCATTCGCAGGGCGGGTATTTGGGCTATGAGCTTCTGCGTCGTCGTGCGGCGGCGGGAAAGAAGCCGATTCGTTTCTTCTACGGCCTGGGTAGCGGCGTGGTCCCGATTAGCATTATTGCTAGTGACCGCAACGATATTCCGGGGCACCTGGACGCAGCCGGTAGTTACCGTAACCGCGCCATGCTGCTGTGGGTGAGCGTGGTCGCGGCGTTCTCGTGGCTGGTGGAGGCGTCCCTGCTGTTTGGCCCGTACCGTTCGCTGCTGCACTATGCGATGCTGGTGCCCCTGGCGTTGAGCGCGGTACCGGTTGCGGCGAGTATGTGGAGCACGACGCGGGGTAGGGCGCGTATTGTCCGCAAGAGCGCCGGGGAAAACGCTGAGGAAAGCCGGGAAAGCACCTCCGCAAAAATCTCTGCAACTTCCTCCGCGAAGAGTCCGGCTGATGTGCGTCTGGCGGATGCTCGCCTGGTGAACCCGTACGGCACGCGCGCCTACGTGAAGTGGCTGATTCCGCTGCTCTTCGTGCACGGCGTTTTCATACTGTACGCGGTGTTCATGCTACTGCTAGCTCAGCTGCGTGCTGAGGGTGCTGCCCCTGAGTTGACCGCCGCCTCCGTGGCGTTTTGGTGCGTGCTGATTCTGGTGCTCATGATGTCGGTGCGTAGCGCCTGTCACCTGTATGTGCGCGCCTACGCGCCGATGCTGCAGGAGCTTGACGTGGCTGACCGGTGCGAGATTTCCGCTCGTGGAGACAGTATCGGCAGGTCGAATATTACTCAGCCCGCCGGTGTGGATGTCAGCTTTGTGACCCTGCCGGGCCCGTCGGTGAATAGCCACATGCAGTATTTTGATGCGTGCTCGCCGGTGCCGTTGATGCTTTCGCATCGCCTGGTGCCGCACATGATGCCGGCGGGTGAGCAGGCGCAGAAGGCGGCGGCTTTCACCGATATTGGTGCGGAACTGAACCGCGGTTTTGCGCGGGTGAAGAAGTGGATGCGCACCATGCATTACGGGCTGTATGCGGTGCTTCTGCTGATGCTGTCGGTGCTGCTGAATGTGGCGTCGCCGGTGAGCCTGTCCGCGTTGACGGGGCTGGATACCTCGCACCTGCATTCGGAGGGCTTCGATCGTCTGGCGGCGGATGCTCAGCAGCTGCGTGAGCAGGCGGGTTCTTCGGATCTGCTGCTGTGGATTCTGGTCGGCATTTTTGCGGTGGAGACGCTGCTGATGTTGGTGCTTTCGCCGTGGACTCAGCGGCGTTTGCAGCGTGCGTTCATGATGCGCAAGGTGGACCGCACGGGTCAGCTGAGTGAGTTCAATCCTCTGCCGATGGTGACGGCTCTTCTGGGTCTTGACGGTGAGGATGAAGACGCTGAGGATGCAGAGGAACATGACCTCGCAGGGGAGAAAAAGCAGGAGAGTAAAGCAGGGCAGAGCGCTGTAGTTTAGGGCGCTCCTAAGGAAAGGTACTCACCGTTGAGCTTCACCAATATTGCCTATGATTACGAGCCGGAATTTGGCGATTCGGCACCGAGCCGCGACAACGGCATTACTCACCCGAACCCTGTGCTGCTGTCCTCGATGACGAAGGCTCAGCATGGCGCGGTGTGCCGTTACCTGGCTCGTTTTGCTGAGCTGGATGACGCGAAGATTTTCTACGCGTACGGTCATGCAGATGAGCTGGCTGCGAAGGAAGCAGCTCGTACTGGTAGCTTTGCTACGGTCTAAGGATTCCTGCTCCGGTTTGATTCTGTGGCGGTTCGCTACACACTTCCTCCGCGCCTACGCAGGGAACCCGCCCTCGCTTCGCTTCGGGCACCCTGAGGGCGCATCCGGAAGGTGCAGCCTCGCCGCCCCTGTGTAGAACGCGTACCGCTTTGCGTCCACGAATTGAATATGAGAATGCCGTCGCACCCTCCCGAGTTTCGGGGGAGTGCGGCGGCATTTCTGTGTTCGCCGTAGGGAAGGGGTTGATTACTTTTTGGGCTTTTGAATGTGGGCTGATAAGGCTTTATGACCGTTTTTGCTTCACATTTTTATATAATGGGTGAGGCTGGCCGCAGAAGGTCAGTGCCATTGTATGACGACACACGTACATCTAGTTTCAAGGAGGAAGACTATGGCAGAAGAATCGCCACAGAATTCATCAGGATATCAAGAGCCGTCGGAAGGTCCCGACGTCAATGCGGGAGCACAAACGGTTAACTCAGCGGAGGATACTGCGGTAGCGCAGGGAAATCAGAGCGATCAAGCTCATGCTAGTCAGAAGAATAAAAAATATGATTTGGGTGTTCTGTTTGTGCATGGAATTGGATTCCAGAACCGTGGGGATACATTCAAAGCTATCTATCCTTCTATAAAGAATGAATTTGAATCCAATGAGGCTTATAGATACAAGGAAGTGGTGCTGTCTAATAATGGTGTCCCTGAAATAGAAGCTAAAATTACATGCGATGGGCAAGTAAAAGATGTATTTTTTTGCGAATCAAACTGGCACGGCTCTAGTGCTACGTATGGGAATGAACCAGTTTGTAAAATTTTGAAGCGCTGGATATCAAACCTTCAAGCTATTTTATGGCTTATATACTTTATAGGTTTAAGGATTTCTCACGCGCGAATTTTCGGATTTTTATTTTCCGTAAGCATGGTATTTTTGTACACGTTGTTGCATAGCAAATGGCAGGAAATTGAATCTAATTTATATGATATTAGCAACAAGGGAATGAATATTAGGATTAGCCTCCTTTGGAGTATTATGAATCTAGTTATTCCTTTTATTGTGATTTTACTTGTCTGGGAATACTTTGCAGGAAAAACCAGAAAAGAAACCGTGAAAAAGACCAGGGATCGGCCTTGGCGGCGGCACTGCCCGAAGAGAATACGGGAGGGTATACAGGACGGCGTAAAATATATAAATCCATATAGTGTGATTAAGAAAGCGTTTTATGCATTCTCCTGTTTATTGATAATCTTTATTTTTATTGTGGCGCCAAAGACTTTAGAAATATTTATTGTAAGTTTAGTCTTTGTCGGTTTAGGTTGCTTGGTTTTTTCAATTTTTAGTAGTGCTAGAATTGCAGAATTATGGAATCAAATTAATGAATCAGCTGATTTTGTAAGAACGGGCGAAGAATTTCAATATATTCGATCTCTCGAGCATGATATTGATAAGTTAGATAGAAAGTGTAATAAGATTATTGTAATTGCCCATTCTATGGGAGAGTATCTTTCATATAATTCCATAAGAAGGAGTATGAAGAATTTTAAAGGAAAAGAAGTTCAATTGATTAGTGTCGGCGGCGGTCTTGGTCTTGTTTCCCTAATTGGAGATTTAAGATTGAGTAACAAGAAAAATAAATTTTCTGGGCGTAAGTCGGCAATTTTGTCTTTCGGTGCGGCGGTGCAGGCGTTTATCTTGGCAACAGGAAATATTTTTTCATGGTGCGGTATAGCATTTGATATTTATAGGGCAAGTCAGGCTATTCTTGGAAGTGTTAGCTGGGATTCTACTCTTACAGGGGCGTTGCCTAATCCGATTTTCCCATTTGAGACTGAAAATTGGAATTTTAATGTTGGAATCCATTTTGCTCTTCTAGTATTTTTTGCCGTAACTGGGATGTATGTTGAAAAAATTAGCGGTATAAAAATGATTGGATTCAACAATTTTAAATTCTTTAGATACTCTCATTTTTGGGATCCAGTAGGGAACTCTGCTGGGTTTTATTATGGTCGTGGTGTAGAGCAGACAATTACTCCTTATGGGGGATTTGGGCATGCTATTCGAACCTACTATACGGGTAAAAATATTAAATCTGTGAAGGTGATTTATGATAAGGATATATATATTCCCAAGCGAACTGTCCAGCATATCGCATCTACAGTATACGGTAACTCTTCACTCCTGCATAAAAAAACAAAACCTGCCTTGAGCGCCTTGTCGGGAATAATTTCCTGGATTGCTTCTTGTTTTATTCTTTTCTTCCTACTGGGAGTTGATGCTAAATTTATTATCACATTTCTACCTCTTTTTTGTGGTTTTAATTATATAATAACTTCTTTAATATTGTGGGTTTGGGTTGTGTTGGATATTCTCCGAGATTACCCTACACCTATTAATAATCAGAAAATCTGGAAGCATATATTGCAAAGTGTATGTTGGATAGTTTTCTCTACAATTTTATGTGCATTAACAGATTTGTTTGTAGTGTTGTCTGTTATTAATATTATGGAAATTAAAGTATAATTTGATATCATTGACTAGATGTATGTCGATATATTATTTTAGATAGGTGTTATAAGGGTATAAGGGATAGGATTTCATTAACTTGTAATGTAATCCCATCATACCTTTCTAATGTGGTTTACCGAGTATCGTATTTTTATATAAAAAAGGGGTAAATAACCTATGGTGAGGTGTATACGGCACTGCCCCAATGAAAGGTGCTCACCGATGAGTTTCACCAATATTGCCTATGATTACGAGCCGGAATTTGGCGAATCGGC
>ERZ772928.857-NODE-857-length-13342-cov-15.794385_pt1 | contig 13342 bp, 9 predicted proteins | sample MGYA00511686_ERZ772928 | MGnify/ENA primary metagenome ERZ772928 (study PRJEB29015, sample SAMEA2738063) | human oral metagenome | biome: human oral; feature: human-associated habitat; material: saliva | place: China | collected 2219 ... | reverse complement strand
GCATGCAGAAGTACAACTTCTCTGAGGCTCGCCCGGTGCTGGAGCGCGCCTCCGCTCGTGAGACTGCGACCCGCGTGGCGCTCGGTGTGGTTGCCGCCCAGATTTTGAAGGCTCTGGGTGTTGAGCTGGTTTCTCACACCGTGGCTGTGGGTGGCGTGTACGCTCCCGAGGGTGCCCCGGTGCCTTCGCCTCGCAACGTTGATCAGCTGGACGCTGACCCGCTGCGCTGCTTCGATAAGGCGACCTCCGACGCGATGGTTCAGCGTGTGGACGAGGCACACAAGGACGGTGAGACTCTCGGCGGCGTGGTTGAGGTGCTCGCGTACGGTATGCCTCCCGGACTGGGTTCGTACGTGCACTGGGACCGCCGCCTGGACGCGCGCCTTGCCGCAGCGCTGATGGGTATTCAGGCGATTAAGGGCGTTGAGGTTGGTGACGGTTTCGCGACCGCTGACCGCCCGGGCACTGCCGCTCACGACGAGATTTCCATTGGCGAAAACGGTGTTACCCGCGATACCAACCGTGCAGGTGGTATTGAGGGCGGCATGAGCATCGGCGACCTGTTGCGTGTGCGCGCGGCAATGAAGCCCATTGCGACCGTGCCGAAGGCTCTGAAGACCATTGACACTTCCACCGGTGAAGAGGCTCGCGCCCACCACCAGCGTTCGGATGTGTGTGCTGTTCCCGCCGCCGGCGTGGTGGCGGAGGCTATGGTCGCCCTGGTGCTCGCTGAGGCTGCACTGGAGAAATTTGGTGGCGACTCGATTGGTGAGACTCGCCGCAACATGGATTCCTACCTGGACGCTATCCCGGCGTCTCTGGCGTGGGAGTCTAACGTGGCTGGTTGGGACGCGTAGTGCCCCTTCCGGCAGAGTCTGAGGGCCGCGGCGCGGAAGGTCGCGGTTCCGGGGAGGTTTCTGTGAAGCAGGGTGTTCGCCCGGTCGCTTCGAGCCCCCTTGCGCGTATTGCTGCGGCAACGCAGCGTGCGCGAGGGGGCGCTTCGCCGCGCCCGGAACCCGTATCTGCTGCGGCTGAGCAGGCTGTTGAGGCTGCGGGCGCTGGGGCACGTGAAGCTGTTGCGCGTGAGGCTGCCGCGTCGGTTTCTTCTGCCCGCCCGGCGTCTCGCGTGCCCACCCCGGCTGACCTGATGCGTTCTGGCACCCGCCCCCTGCCCGCCGCCGCGGCGAGCACGCAGGGTGTGCGCCTGTACGCCTCCTCAGTGTCTGAGGACGCCGACCCGGCGCTCGGCCTGGACGAGGACCTACGCCTGAAGCTGCTCAGCGCCCTGCAGGGCATGGGCACCGCGGCAGAGGAACTCGGCAAGGAACCCGCGAAGGCGGAAGCGCCCAAGCCGACTGCGCCTAAGCCTGCACCTGCCAAGCCTGCTGCACCCAAGCCTGCCGCGCCCAAGCCAGCGCCTCCCAAACCGGCACCTCCGAAGCAGGCTCAGCCTGTAGAGGCGGCGGGGGAGAACGCTACCGTTCCTGCTCCCGCAGCCCCCGTAGCCGCAGCCCCCGCAACTCCCATAGCTGTGCCTGCGGCTGAACCCGCCAAGCCGGTTCGTCCGACCCCGGCGCTGTTCGGTAAGGTTCAGGTTGCCGCACCCGCAGATATTTCCGCACCCGCTGAAGCTTGCGCGCCGGAAGAAACGCCCGCATCGGAAGAACCCGCTGCTCTGGAGAAAATCCCCGCAGAAACCTCCGCGGAAATCCCCGCAGAGGCGCTCGCAGAAGACGAGTCCGCCGGCGCTCGCATCCACCCGCAGCAGGTGCGTGAAATGCACGAGAACTTCGCGGAACGCTCCCGCCCCATCGTGCTCATCGGCCCCATGGCGGCAGGTAAGACCTACATTGGTACGCACCTGGCGCGTTTTTACGGCTACGAGTTCCTCGACGCCGACCAGCTCATCGTGGAACGCTACGGCGAAGTTTCCGAAATCTTCGAGATTTTCGGTGAGGCGCACTTCCGCGAGCTCGAACGCAAAACCATCGAAGAGGTCCTCACCTCGCCCGTGTACCGCAACACGGTGTTCTCCCTGGGCGGTGGTGCGCCCATGACCGACTCGGTTGCGGAGCTGCTCAAGGACGAATGCGTGGTGTACATCCTCGTTGATGCTGACACCGTCACCCCGCGCATTACCGGCAACAAGACCCGCCCGCTGCTGCAACCGAACCCGGTCGAGCGGTGGACCGAAATTTTTGAGCGTCGCCGCAGCCGATACGAAGAGCTGGCGCACTTCACCCTGGATGCACGAGGCGGCCGCCCCATCACCGAGATGACCGCCAAAATCCAGGCGTACGTGACCGCAACCCGTGCCTCCCGCGCGCAGCGCCCCCAAGCATAACCCCTCACCTGTGAAAGGACACATGATGAGCACTCAGCCCACCCCCACTTTCGGTGCCTCCGGCGCGGAAGATATTACCCGCATCCCGGTGACCGGCAGCTCCCCGCGTGAGAACTATGAGGTTCTCATCGGCCACAACCTGCTCGGTAAAATCCCCGAAATTCTGGGCAACCGCACCAAGAAGGTGCTCGTGATTCACCCGCGTGCCCTGCGTTCCACCGGTGAGCTGGTCATGGAAGACCTGCGCGCCATGGGCTACGAATCGTTCAGCGCCGAAATCCCGGACGCTGAGGAGGCGAAGCACTACCAGGTGGCGGCGTTCTGCTGGCAGGTGCTCGGTCAGAACGACTTCACCCGCACCGACGCGATCATCTCCGTTGGCGGCGGCGCTATTACCGACGTTGCCGGCTTCGTCGCGGCAACCTGGCTGCGCGGCGTGCGCGTCATCCACATCCCGACCACCCTGCTCGGCATGGTGGACGCTGCCGTGGGCGGTAAGACCGGCATCAACACCGCCGAGGGTAAGAACCTGGTCGGCGCGTTCTGGCCGCCCGCCGCGGTGCTCTGCGAAATCGGCACCCTGCGCACCCTGCCCGAGCATGAGCTGCTGACCGGCATGGGTGAGGTCGTCAAGTGCGGCTTCATCGCAGACCCCGAAATCCTCGACCTGATCGAGGCGAACCCGAACGCCGTACGCGACTCGCAGTCCGCCGTGATGCGTGAACTCATCGAGCGTAGCGTGCGCGTGAAGGCGGAGGTCGTCTCCGAGGACCTGCGCGAATCCGGCCGCCGCGAAATCCTGAACTACGGCCACACCCTCGCCCACGCCATCGAGCGCAACGAACGCTACCAGTGGCGTCACGGCGCGGCAGTGTCCGTCGGCATGGTCTACGCCGCCGAACTGGCGCTGGCAACCGGCCACGCCGACGAAGAACTCGTGGCACGCACCCGCCGCATCCTCGAATCCCTGGGCCTGCCCACCTCCTACAAGGCAGACGCATGGCCCCAGCTGCTCGAAGCAATGCGCCGCGACAAGAAGGCACGCGGCAACCTGCTGCGCTTCATCATTCTTGACGGTTTGGCTCGCCCGCGCGTCTACGAGGTGCCGGACGACTCGATCCTGTACATGACCTACCAGGAAATTACCGAGTAGGTGATGAGTCCCGTACATTCACCGGACGCACCCGGCACGTACCTGCCAGCACATGACAGTCAGTACGCGCCAGCCAGCGGGGTGCCGCAGAATCTGTGGCACCCCTGCTAGGCAAATTCGTGCGCATCCTGTAGAATGTACGGGACATATTTTTGCTCATTGAAAACTTAGCGCCGCGCCGGGTACCACTACGGCGTGAGCGTCGATGACACGAAGGAGAGCCCCATGGCATCCACTACCGATATTAAGAACGGCGCCGTCCTGAAGATTGACGGCAACCTCTGGTCCGTCGTAGAGTTCCAGCACGTTAAGCCCGGCAAGGGCGGCGCATTCGTCCGCACCAAGCTGCGCAACGTTACCTCCGGCAAGGTCGTCGACCGCACCTTCAACGCTGGCGCTAAGATCGAAACCGCAACCGTTGACCGCTCCGACTACCAGTACCTGTACCAGGACGGCGACGACTACGTCTTCATGGACATGAAGACCTACGACCAGATCAACGTTCCCGCAACCGTTGTCGGCGACGCAGCAAACTACATGCTCGAGTCCCAGACCGCAACCATCGCAATGCACGAGGGCAACCCCCTGTACATCGAGCTGCCCGCATCCGTGGTCCTCGAAATCACCTACACCGAGCCCGGCCTGCAGGGTGACCGCTCCACCGGCGGCACCAAGCCCGCAACCGTTGAGACCGGCTACGAGATCCAGGTTCCCCTGTTCCTGGAGACCGGCACCAAGGTCAAGGTTGACACCCGCACCGGTGAGTACCTCGGTCGCGTGAACGACTAATGAATTCGCGTACGAAAGCCCGATTGCGCGCCCTCGAAGTGCTCTTCGAGGCGGATCAGCGCAACGAAGATTATATTGAGGTACTCCGCCGCCGCCGACTGTACACGGTAGCGCAGATTTCTGCATACTCTGAGGAAATCATTCGTGGCGTCCGCGACCACGACGAAGAAATCCGCGAGTTTGTGGAGACTTACGCCCGTGACTGGTCCTTCGAGCGTATGCCCGCCGTGGACCGTGCCGTGCTGCGTATTGGCACTTGGGAGCTTCTGTACAATGACGAAGTTCCGGATGCTGTCGCAATTTCTGAGGCTGTCGGTCTGGCGCGTGTGCTGTCCACGAATGAATCTCCGAAGTTCGTGAACGGTCTGCTGGATAAGCTCCGTCAGGTGAAGCCGACCCTGCTCGCGTAAGACGTCCCGCCGCGGCCTGCTGGCTTGGCTTATAGCTGGTTGCCGCTGTTGAGGATGCACCCGCAGGGGAGCGTACGTGAAACCCCCGCCGTACTGTAGTTCGCTACAGGACGGCGGGGGGTTTTCTGTGTCTACGCTTCTTCGGTTGGTGCGGATGCGCTCGCAGGGTTTGTTAGCAATAGTTGAGGCTTCACCGGACAACGCGGGCGGGGGAGTGCCCCCTCTGCGGCGCTGAGCGCCTTGAGGACGGAGCCCCCGCCCCGCGTGCCCGGTATGCGCCTCATCTTGACAGCCCCCTCACCGTGAGCGGTCTCTCGCCGAACCTGAACGTAGCCTGTGAACTGTGGTACCCTACTAGAAGCACAAAACCTTTAAATCCGTCCCGTGAGGCGGGGAAGGAGACGGCTATGCCTGGGTCAACTGTACCCACATCCGGCGCGAATCAGGGGCGAAACGTAACCGCAGCCCCCCATTCGGCAACCCCTCAAGACACTTCCGAGGACGCGACCACCGTCGGCCGCACCATCCTCAGCGAGGACGAAATCCGCCGCGCCCTCACCCGCATCGCCTACGAAATTATTGAAACCAATAAAGGCGTAGAAAACCTCGTACTCATCGGCATCCGCTCCCGCGGCGTGCCCCTTGCCGTACGACTCGCCGCCCGCATCCAAGCCATCGAGCCGAACTTCAACGCAGAAACACGACTCGGCGCCCTGGACATCACCGCCTACCGCGACGACCAGCCCGTCTCGCCCAACGGCACCACCTCCCCAGATACCGTAGGGGAGAGCATCATGCCCAGCATCGGCATTGAAGGTAAAACCGTAGTCCTCGTTGACGACGTCCTCTACTCCGGCCGCACCGTACGCGCCGCCCTCGACGCACTCAACGCCCACGGACGACCCGCCCTCGTACGCCTGGCAGTCCTCGTAGACCGCGGACACCGGCAACTACCCATCCGCGCCGACCACGTGGGCAAAAACCTGCCCACCAGCGCCAGCGAAACCGTGCGCGTCGTACTAACCGAAACCGACAACGCAACAGACCGAGTTGACATTATCCAGCTGGGAGGGCTCTCATGAAGCATCTGCTCGACACCCGCGAACTAACCCGCGAAGAAGCCATCGAAATCCTTGACGTCGCCGACTACATGGCGCAGGTCAAAGCCGAAAACCGCACCCTGAACGTGCTCAACGGCAAGACCGTCGTCAACCTCTTCTTCGAGGACTCCACCCGTACCCGCCTCTCCTTCGAAGCCGCGGAGAAGCGCCTGGGCGCCGCCGTCACCAACTTCTCCGCTTCTGGCTCCTCCCTGTCTAAGGGCGAGTCGCTCAAGGACACCGCGCAGACCCTCAAGGCGATTGCCGCGGATGCGTTCGTGATCCGCCACTCGGCATCCGGCGCACCGCAGCGCCTCGCCGAAGCAGGCTGGACCGACATCCCCGTGCTCAACGCGGGTGACGGCACCCACGCGCACCCCACCCAGGCACTGCTCGACGCCGTGTCCCTGCGCCAGTACAAGGCAGAACGCGACGGCCTCGACAGCCCCCGCGGCACCGACCTGTCCGGCATGCGCGTGCTCATCGTCGGCGACATCCTGCACTCGCGCGTGGCACGCTCCAACCTCTGGCTGCTGACCACCCTCGGTGCGCAGGTCGTCTTCGTCGCGCCGCCGACCCTGCTGCCGCTGAACACCGCCTCCTGGGTTGAAGAAGCAGGCGTAGAAATCTTCCACGACTTCGACGAAGCCATCGCCACCAACCCGGACGCCGTCATGCTGCTGCGCATCCAGAAGGAACGCATGAACGCCGCGTACTTCCCCTCCGCAGAGGAGTACACCGACCTGTGGGGCCTGACCGCCGAACGCTTCGCAACCCTGCAGGCGCAGCCGCAGCCGGTCGCAATCCTGCACCCGGGCCCCATGAACCGCGGCCTGGAAATCTGCACCGAAGCCGCCGACGCCACCAACTCCTGGGTCTTGCGCCAGGTCAGCAACGGCGTGGCGCTGCGCATGGCGGTGCTCTACCTGCTTCTGACCGACGGCTCCAGCGCCAAGCTCTACGCCGGCGACGAATCCTAAACGACCTTCCTAACGAGAGGAACCAACACCATGAGCAAGTACCTGATTAAGGGCGCAAGCCTCTACGGCGAAAAGGTCGCCGACATCCTCATCGAGGACGGCGTGATTAGCCGCATCGCAGAGAACATTGACGCCGCAGACGCACAGGTCGTCGAGGCGGCAGGCCAGGTGGCGCTGCCCGGCCTGGTCGACATCCACACCCACCTGCGCCAGCCCGGCTACGAGGCATCCGAAACCGTTGAGACCGGCACCCGCGCAGCAGCCCTGGGCGGCTACACCGCAGTGTTCGCCATGGCAAACTCCATGCCCGTGGCAGACACCGCCGCAGTCGTTGAGCAGGTTGACCGCCTCGGCAAGGAATCCGCATGGTGCCGCGTGCAGCCCATCGGCGCAGTGACCGTGGGCCTGAAGGGCGAGCGCCTCTCCGACATTGGCGGCATGGCGAACTCCACCGCAAACGTGCGCGTGTTCTCCGACGACGGCATGTGCGTGTACGACCCCGCCGTGATGCGCCGCGCCCTCGAATACGTCAAGACCTTCGACGGCGTCATTGCGCAGCACGCGCAGGAGCCGCGCCTGACCGAAGGCGCCCAGATGAACGAAGGTAAGGTGTCCGCTGACCTGGGTCTGACCGGTTGGCCCGCCGTCGCTGAAGAGGCAATCATTGCCCGCGACGTGCTGCTGGCTGAGCACCTGGACTCCAAGCTGCACATCTGCCACCTGTCCACCAAGGGCTCCATTGAGGTTGTGCGCTGGGCTAAGTCCCGCGGCGTGAAGGTGACCGCGGAGGCAACCCCGCACCACCTGCTGCTCACCGACGAGACCGCACGCACCTACGACCCGGTCTTCAAGGTGAACCCGCCGCTGCGCACCGAAGAGGACGTCATGGCGCTGCGTCAGGCAGTTGCTGACGGCATCATCGACGTGATCGGTACCGACCACGCACCGCACCCGGCAGAGACCAAGGAATGCGAGTGGGCGTGCGCCGCAAACGGTATGACCGGCCTGGAGCAGGCACTGTCCATCATCCAGATGACCCTGGTTGACACCGGCATGATTACCTGGCGCGATGTGGCACGCATCCTCTCTGAGGAGCCCGCGAAGATTGGTCGCCTAGACCACGAGCAGGGCCGCCCGCTTGCCGAAGGCGAACCGGCAAACATCGTGCTGGTCGACCCCAAGGCAACCCGCGTGATCAAGCCGGAGGAGCAGGCAACCAAGGGTAAGAACAACCCCTACCGCGACATGGAGGTGCCCGGCTCGATTCGTGCAACCTTCTACGCTGGCCACCCGACCGTGCTGAACGGCGAGCTGGCAACCCCGCGCCGCTAACCCGCGAGGCGAATGTACGTGGTGACCGTGCTTGGCGGTGGTAGGTTCGCGCCTGCCACCGCCTTGCGGGGAGCACCGCCTCCAACCCCACCAACCTAGACCCACCAGCCCAGACCCGCCAGCCCAAATCCGAGGCCCCGACCTGAGGCCCCAACCGAAAGAGAGAACCTTCGTGGGAAAGTTCCTGACCGCCGTCATCTGCATCGCCCTGGTTGCCCTGTGCATCTACGGCATGTGGCACGGATGGCGCTCGCGCCTGGCACGCCAGGCGAACATGTTCGGCTCCCTCAAGGAAGTTCCCGAACGCTACGAGGGCATGACCGCTGACGCCGCTTTCGAGGGCGAGTACGTCAGCACCACGATCTTCGGTAACTGGCTGGACCGCGTGGGTTTCGACTCGCTCGGTTTCAAGAGCAAGTCCACCCTGCTGATTTACCCGGACAGCATCATCTTCACCCGTGACGGCGCGAAGGACCTGTGGATTCCGGCGAAGAAGCTCGCCGTCATCACCACCGACCGCGGTATGGCGGGCAAGGTTGTGGAGAAGAACGGCCTGGTTGTGATTGGTTGGACGCTGGACGGTCACCGCGTGCAGACCGGCTTCCGCACCCGCTACGCCGAGGACAAGCAGGCGGTACTGCAGGAGCTGCGCCGCATCGCCCCGAACGCGGTGGATGCGCCCGAGAAGTGGGCGGCAGAACCGGAAGCCTAACCGGCAGCGGGGACCTTACGGAGCACTCCCGCAAAGTACCCCCGGACCGGCACCCCGGACTAATATTCCGGCACAGTATCCCGGCGCACCCGCACACCCATAGATTTTGCCCCACGGCAGGCGAACACCCCGCCGAAGGCACCATAGACTACCCCGGAACCTGCACGGTAGAGGCCGTACAGGAAGCGGGGGAGAACACCAGAGAAAAGGAAGAAGAGCATGACTGACATGACACGATCCGGCGCCCTGCGTACGGACCGCGCGCTGCTCGTCCTGGAGGACGGCACCGTCTACCGCGGCTATGGCTACGGCGCAACCGGCGCGTCCCTGGGCGAGGCGGTTTTCTCGACCGGTATGACCGGCTACCAGGAAACCCTGACCGACCCCTCCTACGCGGGTCAGATTGTGGTTCAGACCGCTCCCCATATTGGCAACACCGGCGTGAACACCACCGACGCTGAGTCCCGCAAGATTTGGGTTGCAGGCTACGTGGTTCGCGACGCCGCACGTGTGGCATCCAACTGGCGTTCTGAGCGCACCCTTGACGAAGAGCTCATCGAGCAGGGCATCGTCGGTATTCAGGGCATTGACACTCGCGCCCTGACCCGCCGCCTGCGTTCGAGCGGTTCGATGCGTGCGGGCGTGTTCTCCGGTGAGCACGCAGAACGCCCCGAAGCTGAACTGCTGGAGGAGGTGCGCGCCTCCGAGCCGATGGCTGGCCGTAAGCTCGCTGACTCCGTTTCGGTTGACACCGCCTACACCGTTGAGCCTCACCAGTTCAACTGGTTCGCACCCCCGGTCGCAACCATCGTCGCCCTGGACCTGGGCATTAAGGCGATGACCCCGCAGCGTTTCGCTGAGCGTGGCGTGCGCGTGCACGTGTTGCCCGCAAGCGCAACCCTTGAGGACATCTACTCCCACAACCCCGACGGCGTGTTCTTCTCCAACGGCCCCGGTGACCCGGCAACCGCTGACGAGCAGGTTGAGCTGCTACAGGGCGTGCTGCGTAAGGGCACCCCGTTCTTCGGCATCTGCTTCGGTAACCAGCTGCTCGGCCGCGCCCTGGGCTTCGGCACCTACAAGCTGCCCTTCGGCCACCGCGGCATCAACCAGCCGGTCATGGACAAGACCACCGGCAAGGTTGAAATCACCGCGCAGAACCACGGCTTCGCTGTGGACGCGCCGATTGGCGACTACGTGACCGCACCGAACGCCGAGTTCGGTCAGGTCATGGTCTCCCACGTGGGTCTGAACGACAACGTGGTTGAGGGCCTGACCTGTAAGGACATCCCCGCGTTCTCCGTGCAGTACCACCCCGAGGCTGCTGCGGGCCCGCACGATTCCGCCTACCTCTTTGACCGTTTCATCGACCTGATGGTCGCAACCAAGACTGCAAAGGAAGCATAAATGCCTCGTCGTACTGACCTTAATAGCGTCCTCGTCATCGGTTCCGGCCCCATCGTCATCGGTCAGGCAGCGGAATTCGACTACTCCGGCACTCAGGCGCTGCGCGTGCTGAAGGAGGAGGGCGTGCGCGTCATCCTCGTGAACTCGAACCCGGCAACCATCATGACCGACCCCGAGTTCGCGGACGCCACCTACATTGAACCCATCACCCCCGAGGTGATTGAGAAGATCATCGAGAAGGAAAAGCCGGACGCAATCCTGCCGACCCTGGGTGGTCAGACCGCGCTGAACGCGGCAATCTCCCTGGATGAACGCGGCGTGCTCGCCAAGTACAATGTTGAGCTCATCGGCGCGAACATTGAGGCGATTAACCTCGGTGAGGACCGTGAAGCATTCAAGGGCGTGGTGGAGCGCGCCGGCGGCGAGTCTGCACGCTCGGTGATTGTTCACTCCATGCCGGAGGCGCTGGAAGCCGCTAAGGAGCTGGGCTACCCGATGGTGGTCCGCCCCTCCTTCACCATGGGTGGTCTCGGCTCGGGTATGGCGTACAACGAGGAAGACCTCTACCGTATTGCCGGTGCCGGTATTCAGTACTCGCCGACCAGCGAGGTCCTGCTGGAGGAGTCCATCCTCGGCTGGAAGGAATACGAGCTGGAGATGATGCGTGACACCAACGACAACGTCGTGGTCGTCTGCTCCATCGAAAACTTCGACCCCGTGGGCGTGCACACCGGTGACTCCATCACCGTGGCACCCGCACTGACCCTGACCGACCGTGAGTTCCAGAAGCTGCGCGACATCGCAATCAACGTGATTCGTGAGGTTGGCGTGGACACCGGTGGTTGTAACATCCAGTTCGCGATTGACCCGAAGACCGGCCGCATCATCGTCATTGAGATGAACCCGCGCGTGTCTCGTTCTTCGGCGCTTGCGTCGAAGGCTACCGGCTTCCCGATTGCGAAGATTGCGACCAAGCTGTCCCTGGGTTACACCCTGGATGAGATTCCGAACGATATTACTCAGAAGACCCCGGCGTCCTTCGAGCCGACCCTTGACTACGTGGTCGTGAAGGTTCCGCGTTTCGCGTTTGAGAAGTTCCCGGCTGCTGACCCGACTCTGACCACCACCATGAAGAGTGTTGGCGAGGCTATGGCTCTGGGCCGTAACTTCACTGAGGCTCTGCAGAAGGCGATGCGTTCGCTGGAGCAGAAGGGCGCGTCCTTCTCGTTTAAGCCGCTGTTTCTGTCTGAGGCTGAGCTGGCTGAGCTGATTGAGAAGACTAAGGTCCCGACCACTCAGCGTATTTACCAGGTTCAGCAGGCTCTGCTGGCTGGCGCTACCGTGGAGCAGCTGCACGAGGCGACCAAGATTGACCCGTGGTTCCTGGATCAGCTGGTGCTGCTGAATGAGGTTGCCGGCGTGGTTCACGCTAAGCGTGACCACCTCGACCCGGAGACCTTGAAGCTGGCTAAGCGTCACGGTTTCTCGGACGCTCAGATTGCTGAGATTATCGGCTCTTCTGAGGATGTTGTGCGCGGTGTTCGCCACGCTCTGGGTATCCGCCCGGTCTTCAAGACTGTTGACACCTGTGCTGCCGAGTTTGAGGCGTTCACTCCGTACCACTACTCCTCCTACGACCTGGAGGATGAGGTTGCCCACCACGAGAAGCCCTCGATTATGATTCTGGGTTCGGGCCCGAACCGTATCGGTCAGGGTATCGAGTTCGACTACTCCTGTGTGCACGCTTCGCTGGTGCTGCGTTCGCTCGGTTACGAGACCGTCATGGTCAACTGCAACCCTGAGACCGTTTCGACTGACTACGATATTTCGACTCGCCTGTACTTCGAGCCGCTCACCCTTGAGGATGTGCTTGAGATTGTTGAGTCGGAGCGTCGTACCGGCGGTCTGATGGGTGTGTTCGTTCAGCTGGGCGGTCAGACTCCGCTGAAGCTGGCTCGTGCCCTGAAGGATGCGGGCGTGCCGATTCTGGGCACCACCCCCGAGGCTATTGACCTGGCTGAGGACCGCGGCGAGTTCTCCCGCGTGCTGGAGGAGGGCGGCCTGATTTCGCCCAAGAACGGTACCGCGTTCACTTTCGAGGGTGCTAAGCGCATCGCTGACGAGATTGGTTACCCGGTTCTGGTTCGTCCTTCGTACGTGCTGGGCGGCCGTGGCATGGAAATCGTCTACGATGAGGCGAACCTGGCACGCTACCTGGAGAACGCTACCGAAGTTTCGCCTTCGCAGCCTGCTCTGATTGATAAGTTCCTTGAGGATGCTATCGAGATTGACGTTGACGCCCTGTTCGACGGCGAGGAGCTGTACCTGGGCGGCGTCATGGAGCACATTGAGGAAGCCGGTATTCACTCGGGTGACTCCTCCTGTACTCTGCCTCCGATTACTCTCGGCCCGGACATCATCGCGAAGGTGAAGGACGCTACCGAGAAGATTGCTCGCGGCACCGGTGTGCGCGGCCTGATTAACATTCAGTTCGCGTACGTGTCTGAGAACCTGTACGTGATTGAGGCGAACCCGCGTGCGTCCCGTACTGTTCCGTTCGTGTCGAAGGCTACCGGCGTGCAGATGGCTAAGGCTGCTGTGCTGATTGGTCTGGGTAAGAGCATTGCTGAGCTGAAGGCTGAGGGCTACCTGCCGCAGAACATGGACGGCGCATCCCTGCCTGAGGAGACCGCGATTGCTGTGAAGGCTGCGGTTCTGCCGTTCGCTCGTTTCCGCACCCCCGAGGGTGTTGTGGTGGATTCGCTGCTGAGCCCGGAGATGCGTTCGACCGGTGAGGTCATGGGTCTGGATAAGCACTATGACACCGCGTTCGCGAAGGCTCAGGCTGGTGCTGGTTCGCCGCTGCCGACCTCCGGTAAGGTGTTCATTTCGGTGGCTAACCACGATAAGCGTAACGTCATTATTTACGCGAAGATGCTGGAGTCGCTGGGCTTTGAGATCGTTTCGACCGGTGGTACCGCTGAGATTCTGCGCCGTAACGGCCTGAACTCGGTGCTGGTGGCTTCTAAGTTCGCTGAGGCGAATGGCGACCACTCGATTGTGGACATGGTCCGCAACGGTGACATTGACCTGATTCTGAACACCCCTGCCGGTG